>Ga0272443_10003131_pt1 | contig 19922 bp, 17 predicted proteins | sample SSMAcet12_FD_193581 | JGI IMG/M metagenome (GOLD analysis project Ga0272443, IMG submission 193581) | Marine sediment archaeal communities from Little Sippewissett salt marsh, Falmouth, MA, United States - SSM-Acet-12 | ecosystem: Environmental > Aquatic > Marine > Wetlands > Sediment ... | reverse complement strand
AGAAGTGTTGGAATGCTAGGTCCACCCTTTGTTGACATTCTTGAAGCACTTGTGAATGTACGTCCTTCAATTTTGGGTTCTCTTTTTTCCACGCCGGAAGAAGTGCATTTGTCTCGTATTTAGTGACCGGTTTTTGTTTCGCTTTCCATGCATCCTTTCGGTACGACAAGGTCCTGTTGTAGACTTGCCTGCAAAGTTCCAAGGTCCCCTCCAGCTTGGTCGTTTGGGACTTCGTGGAGTAGATCCGGAACTTGTAAGATTTAATCATTTGATACCTCTCAAGCATCCCTTGTACTAAACGATATCAGCCCAAGCTTGATGCCGATTGTTGGTACGCAGTCATCCCATGACCAAAGTCACGGGCATTCTGCTGCGTTTATCGTAAAGTCTTGTCAGGATAAAACCTTGCCAAGATAGAGCCCTTTCAAATCTATCTGAAAAATGGTCGAGTTGAATGTGCGAGATGGCGGCAAGCCGCCGTCTCTTCGTCAGCCCAATTACTCCTCAAAATAATCTTCTATGAGGATCAGCTCTCTTTCTGATGTCTCAGGATCTTCGATCAAGGCTGCAGTGTATATGCCCTCGTCACCCAACTCGAACTCGTCGACGAGCACCGAATAATTCTCTTTGGCAATTTTGATTGCTACATCGAGATTGCTAGAATATGCCGCGACGTAATCAGTCACTTCCTGAGGTTCCACATACTCGAAGAGATATCCTCCCTCTTCAACCTCGATCTTCTCGCCGTCAAACCAGATCTTCCCGCTAGCGGGAAGCATCACATCAACTGGATCTGAAACCAGGTTCACAAACCTCAGCCAGGAAGTTTTGACGTCGGGCATTCCTGTTGCATCTTTCGCTATTATTGGGTCGGACAGATCGTGGACGAAGATGGAGGTTTTCGTCTCCGCGCTCAAATCGAGTTCTAGATCTTGGAGAACTGAGCCGTCTTCAGGGTCGACCAACTTTGCTCTGTGCAAACCAGGCGCCACCTTCTGGTACAAAGAAGCCTCTTTGAACTCAAGGCCAATTTCCGGAAGGTCATCGAGGCCGAAGTTTATGACATCTTTTTCAGAGGTGAGGTGGATTGCCCTGATCATCGCAACCTGGAAGTTGGGCGCGCCAGGCGTTGGCGAAGAGCTCACATTCCATTCGCCACCATCCGGAATCCTGACAAACGAGACATCTCCGCCAGGGGCTCGGTCATAACTCTTCTCGTCGATGATGTTGCCTGACGAATCATTCAGCCTTATGCCGTCTCCATTGTCACCCTGGAAAACCCGGCTCTCTATCGAGTATATCACAAGGTATTCCCCCGCGTGAATCGTCGTTCCCTCTGGGAAGGTGTGCTTTCCTTGAGATCTCCTGTACGACATGTCTGTCAAGGTGTAATTGCCAAGGTCGGAGTCGTCTTCTCCTGTGTTGTAAAGCTCTATGAACTCGTCGTTCATATCGCCAATCTCGTTGTTGGAATACCAATCTGTGGCCGCATGGGGCAACATTTCGTTGATCACCACATCGGCAGATGCGATGCCTGAGAGTGTCAATATCACGACGAAGAATAAGGCTCCTTTCAAACTAAATGCCTCCAATAAAATTCTTTATCAAAGTTCTTTACTCTGCTTGATAGTGATACGTCCAGGTCCCTTCAAGCTCCATGTCGAAGTACTTCTGGAAGATCTCCTCATGAACCGTTCTTGGATCCATGTCCTCAAATAGCTCAGGATGGAACCACTGGGCATAGTACAATAAAGTCACAATCTCGGTCAGGCCGCTTGCCATGCTTATGTCGAAAAGGTAAAGCCTTCCGTTCTTGATTGCGCTGAGATCGCCAAACCCTGGCTCAGAGAGGATCATCTCTTTGATCGTCTCTTTGTAATCTTCGACCGTTGGTGCCTCACCGTCGATGGAACTCACCCTGGAATAGAGAATCACTTCAGGGTCCTCTTCTAATATCCACTCCCGACTCACATACACGAGCGATCCTGGAAGGTCCACGGCTATGTTCACGCCTCCACAGTCCACGATCCTCTCGTTCCCTGCTGATTCTTCACCGCCGGTCCAGTCGACATGGCCCATGGACATGAAGTAGACCCTTGGTTTCTCGTCTTCGGATAAAGGCTCTACTTGCTCTTTGATGGCGTTGTAATAGCCTCCGATGTAACTTTTCAGCTCCTCTGCCTCGTCTTCCTTTTTCAAGATTAGTCCCCAGTCCTCAATCATGGGGAGCAACGTGTCCACGTGGAGCGCTCGATATCTGAGCACGGGAACGTCGTTCATCTCTACCTGCTCTTCTACTTCTTGGGGAAAAAGAGCGCCGGTCCTGCCTATGACGAGATCCGGGTTGAGGTCGAGTATGAGCTCGACGTTCACCCTGTTAGAAGCGGTGCCGACACTGGGCTTTTCGAGAAGAGATGGTGGCATGTCGCAGTCGTCAGTCCTTCCAACCACCCTGTCCGACTCGTCCAAAGCGTAGAGCACTTCTGCTACGGCAGGAACAAGGCAGACTATCCTCTCAGGAGGATAAGGCACCGTCACAGACCTTCCTGCTTCGTCGATGACTGTTATGGTCTCCTCAGAGCCAAGACCGGAAGGCGATAGCGTGAGGGTGCACAAAATTGCGACCAGAACCAGAGCGAGCTTCTTATTCACTTTGTTTTCCTCCGATCAAATAACTTTGATCATTATACACGGCGCACCTGAAGAACAAAAAAATTAAATTTGTAGTGAAGATCAGCTCTCAAAGCTTTCGAGAACTTCGCGGGTGTGCTCGACGTAAATCTCTGCGATATCGTCGTTCTCACCCATACCTTTCAAGTAGACCTCGGTCTCGAAGCCCTCCTCCTCGAACATGGACTTCCAGGAATCGGCATCCTCTCCTGCCATGTCGTTTGTGGCGTGGTCTCCTGCAACTATCATGAAGGGCATCAGCCTGACTTTGGAAACACCCGAAGCCTTCACCTTCGCGAGCACATCTTCAAAGGCGGGGTAACCTTCAACGGTTCCGAGGAAGACGTTCTCATAGTCCTCTTCGAGGATGTTTGCCATCTGAGAGTAGCAGCTGTTGGCAGGGTGCTCTGTGCCGTGTCCCATCAGGACGACTGCAGTCACTTCTGGGTCTCTTGGGCTGTCCGTTGCGGTCCTTTCAACGCCGGTTGTGGTCTGGTCGAACTGAGTCTCCAGGGCTTCAGAGGCCGCCTTGTAATCTTCGACCGTTGCCAAGAGAGGCATTCCAAGGACCAAGTTCTCGAAGGCGTAGCTTTCCCCGAGTTCGTCGAAGCATTGGACAACATTTGCAAGGTCGTGGAACTCGTGTCCTGTTATCACGTGCAGTGACTGGACCACAACGTCTTGGTAACCTTCGTCATTCAGATCTGCAAGAGCCGTGAGGGGGCTTTCTATCTCTTTTCCGTCCCTTTCCTTTATCTTGTTCCTTATGAAGTCTGAAGTGAAGGCGATTCTGATCTCCGCATCTGGGAAATCTTCTTCGTACATCTCCTGAACGTTAACAAAGGCTGCCTGCGCTTCAGGATAGCTCGTTCCAAAAACCACGATCAATATGGCCGGATTTTCTTTGACTGGCCCAGACATCTGGCCGAAGGCCGGGGCGGTGGCGGCCAGAAGAAGAACGGCCGCGATTCCTACAGCTAATTTTGATATCTTCATGATGCCATCTCCATAATGCCATATCAAGTGCATTTGAGTTGGACCAAACATTGTTGCTATAGCTAAATAGGTTTTGGTAAACCCTACTTGAAACCGACATATATAACAATCAAAATAGACAAAATGTAGATCGTATTGTGTGGTTGATGAGATTATAAACAATTCAACTGCCCAGAATTTGCGAAGGGGCGTCCACAACTCTTATTAACCAAAATAGGTGTCGCTATCCAAAGCTAGGTTGATTCGAGAAGGAACGACACATGAACGACAATCAAAGTTGCGAGGCGTTATCCGGCCATGATCGATGACATATTTGGAGACGACTTCGAAGACGATGACGCCCTCAACGTGGAAGAAACATACACCAAGTCATCCTGGAAGAAGACGTTGATCATCCTCGCGCTTTTCGCGGCAGTTGCGGCTTTTGCTGTCGCGGCGGTCACCATAGGCGCCGCATCTTCCTTTGGTCCGATAGAAGCTCTCGAAACGATCATCTCGAAGTTTCTTCCGGTAAGTGAACCTTCATCCTTTGCCCAGCTGATAGTGCTTCAGCTGAGGCTCCCAAGGATACTGATGGCCATTATCACTGGAATCAGCCTCGGTGTTGCAGGCGCTGTGATGCAGGGAGTCCTCAGAAATCCCCTGGTTTCGCCCTACACCCTTGGTCTCTCTTCGGGCGCCGCCTGTGGGGCTGCGATAGCGATCGTTTTTGGAGTTGGCATACTCGGATCTGGCCGCTACATAATAATCGTCAACGCCTTCTTCTTCAGCCTCTTCACCATGGCGCTGGTCTATGGGATATCTCGCATGCGAGGAACATCTGTGGAGACCCTGATCCTCGCCGGGGTGGCGATGAGCTACTTATTCTCTGCAGCCATATCTTCACTGAAATATTTTTCAGGCAACGAAGCTTTGAGGGAGGTCGTCTTCTGGCTGATGGGGGGCCTTTACACCACAAAATGGGAGAACGTCGTTCTTCTCGCCCCAATAGTAGTCTTGTTCACGTTGCTTTTGGTCCGTTACTCCTGGGACCTGAACGCGATGAGCGCAGGAGAAGAAGTGGCATCTAGCCTTGGAATCAACGTGAATAGGGTCAGGATCATATGTCTCGTCTTGGCCTCGGTCTTGACGGCGAGCGTGATCGCCTTCACTGGGATTATCGGGTTCATCGGATTGGTCTCACCTCACGTCTGCAGGCTTCTCATAGGCAGCGACCACCGTTATCTCATTCCGGCTTCAGGCCTTCTCGGTGCGTTCGTTCTTCTCGTATCCGATACCGCCTGCCGGACTGTGGTCCAGCCCACTGAAATTCCCGTGGGTATAGTCACATCTTTCATAGGAGTTCCTTTCTTCCTCTATCTGCTTGTCAGAAGAAAGAGGCGGTGGTGGCAATGAAGCTCAAAGTTAGCGACCTAACCTTCAGTTACAATGGCAAGACGACCCTAGAGAACATCTCCCTGGAGGTCGAGAAGGGCGAAGCCGTAAGCCTCGTTGGCCCAAACGGTGCCGGGAAGAGCACCTTGATCAAGTGCATCGACCGAATACTGAAGCCCCAGAGAGGCTCAGTCATCGTCGACGGAAAAGAATCGTCACGCATGGCCTCTAAGGACTTCTCCAAGATGATGGGGTATGTTCCCCAGAGCACACAAGAGATATTTCCTTACACGGTATTCGATATAGTGCTCATGGGACGGAGGCCTCACATAGGCTGGCGCGTCACCAAAAGAGACGTGAGGATAGTGGCCAGGACTCTCAAGTTCATGGGGATAGACGATTTCGCCGAAAGGTACTTCGACGAGCTCTCCGGCGGAGAGAAGCAGAAGATCGCGATGGCAAGGGCGATCGTTCAGGAGCCGAATGTTCTACTTTTGGACGAGCCCACCAGCAACCTCGACATAAAGCATCAGCTCGAAGTGATGAAAACCGTGCGATTGCTCGTTCAAAGGGGCGGAATCTCAACGATCATGGCCATGCACGATCTGAACCTGGCATCGAGGTTCTCGGACAAGATAGTGATGCTCAAGGACAACAGAGTCTTCGAGGTGGGGGTCCCCGAGTCGGTTCTGATCCCGGAAAATATCGAGAAGGTCTACGGTGTCAGGGCGAACGTGATAAAAGATGGCGAGGGCAGGCCCTACGTAATGCCACTCGATCCCATCTGAAGAGATGTGAATTTCCCTGAAGATATACAAATTTCCGTCCCTCACCTCGACGCCGAGGCTTCTGCGAGCGGCCAAAACTATTGGCAGAACCGTCTTGATATTCAATCTTGAACTCTCATAATTTTTGGTCAGTTCGACCAGTTTCCATGTTGCTTCAGCAGGTTCAGTCAAAGGGCTCTTCGATCTTCGGCCCGCCCAGCATCTCGCGAAAGGTTCTGAGCGATGGGGCGAGAACTTTGGTCTGGCCTATGACACAGGCGATGAATATCGTGTCCAGGATCTCATCCCGGCTCGCGCCAGCTTTCTTGGCGGCATTCATGTGGACTTTCAGGCATTTGTCTGCGCCAGCGCTGGCAGCTGCCGCAACCGTGATGAGCTCTGCGGTTTTCTCGTCGAGGCTTTCCGGTCTCAAGGCGTAAAAGTCTTTCAGGCAGGAGAAGACGAAGAACTCTGGTCGCCCTCTCATGATCTTCAGGATGGGCGGGACGCACCCGAAGAACTCCTCGCTGTCTTCCAGAATGTCATCTCCGAGCGAGTCGGCATTTTCGAGAAACTCCTGGATCAGCTTCTTGTTTTCTGGTTTCATTGTCCCAGCAATCTCTTCAAGTGCCGATAAAACTTCCCTTGGGCTCTCTAGGCCGATGATAACGCCTTTGGACACTCATTTTATCGGGCGTGCTTCTCGCCTTTTTCGGCCCTTTAAAGTCACCAGCCTTGCAAGTCCCAAATGGGATCACAATCGATCAACGCCGCACCTGAAGGCATACCTATATCCCATCTCACAACCTTCTGTGTGCAAATGAACCTGCTGAAAAGCTCCTCCTTCATGCTGTCTCTGGCCATAATTTTGGGGTTCCTCGTCCCAGGACCTGCCGAAAGGTATGAGCCTCTGATCATACCGGCCCTCTTTGTGATGATGGCTTTTTCCATGGCCGGGATCGAACTCGTCCTTCCCAGGGCAAAGAGAGCTGTGGCAGGATTTTTGCTGAACTACCTCGCACTTTCTGGCCTCATCCTCGTGTTGTCCTACACACTGGTGGACGGGGCTATTCTCCAAGGATTTGTTGTCATGGCTGCAGTTCCGCCTGCAGTTGCCGTTGTGCCTCTCACAAAGCTCCTAGATGGCGATGTCAGACTCGCGCTCTACTCGGAGGCGTTGTCTTATCTAGCTTCGCTTCTCCTGATGCCAGTCATCATATTTCTCTTCACGAGCAAGTCTGGTGTGGGGATATTGGACACGGTTGAGGTCGTTTTTGTCTTGATAGTCCTCCCAATCCTGGCTTCGAGATATGTCGACCGAGTGAGGGTAGACCCAGTACTCCCAATAAACACAGGATTGTTCATCGTGACCTACATAGTTGTGGGGCTGAACAGCACCGCGATAACGGGTGAGCTTCCTTGCGTTGCCTTCATAGCGGTGGCTCGAACTTTCTTCGTTGGCGGGTTGGTATATCTGGGTGCGGTCCTGGCAGAAGTTCCCCACACTCGAAGAATCACTTACACACTGATGGGCTCTTTCAAGAACCTCGGGCTGACCGCAACTGTGGCCCTCCTACTTTTCGGGCCGAAGGCCGCAATACCTGCTGCATTCTGCATCCTGACAGAGACCTCTTTTTATATACTCCTCTCCATGTTGGCAAAGCATCGCAGAGGTATTCCTCGGACATGAACGATATCCGTTATGGCCTTGTGGATGCGAAGCTCGGGCGAGATCTTTAGCAAAAAATTAATCATATGGGATTAATCATTTATATCAAAGAAGCATTTGACTGATGGGAGACATAACGGCCATGTATAATTGTTATGTGTTGCAAATGTATAATATTTGTTAGTAATAATACATTGTTAGATATAGATCAATCATGGAGAGGTGAATCTGGGTGAAGGAAACCATTGAAGTGATAGCTTCACGCATTCGTGAACTGCGAGAGCTATCGGAAGTCGCAATCGAGGAGATGGCAGAATATCTCAACATCCCTCCAGCGACCTATGACGAGTACGAGAACGGAAACGTGGACATTCCCGCAAGCGTCCTGCTCGAAATCGCAAACAAGCTGGGCGTCAGCATGAGTTTGCTTCTCACGGGTGAAGAGCCGAGGATGCGAATATTCTCGGTGACGAGAAAAGGCGAGGGCGTCGAGGTGGAGCGCCGAAAGCAATACAGGTACCAGAACCTTGCTGGAAATTTCGTCCACAAGAAGGCCGAACCCTTCCTTGTAACGGTTGAACCACGAGAGGAGAAACCCTCGATATACAACCACCCAGGGCAGGAATTCGATTATGTGCTGGAAGGCAGCCTCAAGTTCTACATTCATGACCATGAAATCATGTTGAACAAAGGGGACTCCATATTCTTCGATTCGTCCTACGGACATGCGATGGAGGCCTTGAACGACGAACCTGCCAAGATGCTGGTAGTGGTCATGTAAGTGTGGTGGGAAGGGATCGGAAAATGTCATTGTTACTAGACAGATTTGTCTCAAGGGTCGAATTTGAGTCCTATGGGGATTTTAAAGAGGACTTCAAGATAATCGTACCTGAGAACTTCAACTTTGGATATGACGTGGTGGATGTTTACGCGGAGGAACATCCTGACAAGGTCGCACTGGTGTGGTGTAACGATAGTGGAGAAGATAAGACGTTCACTTTCAAGGAACTGAAATACCTGAGCGACAAAGCTGCAAACCTATTCACAGGATATGGGATAAAAAAGGGAAACTCAGTCATGCTGACCCTCAAAAGCCGTTACGAGTTCTGGATCTGCATGACAGCACTCCACAAGATTGGAGCGGTGGCAATCCCAGCAACCCATATGCTAAGGGCAAAAGACATAGTGTACCGCATAAAGAAAGCGGACCTGAAGATGGTTGTGTGTACCGAAAAGGACGGAGTCCCTGACGAATTTGAGGGCGCTCATAAGGAAGTTGGCGACATACCTCTTGTAAAGATCTTTGTGGGCGAGGTAGATCACGAGAGAGAGGGTTGGGTGAACTTCAGAAGAGAGCTCGAAGGTGCATCTTCTGAATTCGAAAGGCCAACCGGAGAAGATGCAACGAATAACGATGACATACTTCTTGCATATTTCACATCAGGCACCACGGGCTATCCCAAAATGGTAAATCACGACCATACATACCCCCTCGGCCACATACTGACGGCAAAGTACTGGCAGAACGTAGTCGAAGACGGCCTTCACTACACGGTTGCAGATACTGGATGGGCAAAATGCGTATGGGGTCTGATCTATGGGCAGTGGATATCCGGATCCGGCGTCTTTGTCTACGATTACGAGAGGTTCGATGCGGGAACGATGATGGAGAAGGCCACTCAACATGGGGTTACCACCTTTTGCGCACCCCCGACCATCTACCGATTCATGATCAAGAGCGACATGTCGAAATACGACTTTTCAAGCCTCAAATATGCAGTTACCGCCGGAGAGCCTCTAAACCCCACAGTGTACAACGAGTTCCTCAAGAATACGGGCCTCAGGTTGATGGAGGGATTCGGCCAGACCGAGAGCGTCGTTTCCATAGCCAACTTCTCCTGGATGGATCCAAAACCCGGCTCGATGGGAAAGCCTTCACCTGGATATGACATTGTCATAATAAACAGGAACGACAAAATATGTGATGTTGGCGAGGAAGGTGAGATCGTGATCGGGACCGATGAAGGAAAGCCCGTCGGGCTCTTCGTGGACTACCACCTCGACCCTGAGAAACTGAGGAACACATGGCACGATGATTACTACCACACAGGAGATACTGCCTGGATGGACGAAGACGGATACTTCTGGTTTATTGGCAGGACCGACGACATAATAAAGAGTTCGGGTTACAGGGTTGGACCTTTCGAGGTAGAGAACGCCTTAATGTCTCATCCAGCAGTGATGGAATGTGCCATCACAGGGGTTCCGGACCCGCTGCGAGGTCAGATTGTGAAGGCCACAATCGTCCTCACGGAGGCCTACACGCCCTCCGATGACCTTAAGATAGACCTTCAAGACCATGTGAAAAAAGTGACCGCGCCGTACAAGTACCCAAGGATAATTGAGTTCGTTGACGAACTGCCAAAGACGATCAGCGGAAAGATAAGGAGAATCGAGATAAGAGAAAAGGACAAGCCAGAATAGAACTTTTTGGCCTTGCTTTTGTGCTAGACGTTCACGACCTTTCATGAATTCGAGCCAATGTGACGAGTTCGATGGTGATCTCGAGGGGACTTGCAAAGATCCTCTGTCAGAGCTATCATCGATCTCGTCCGCCTGCACCCAAAATTATGAAGCTCGCGGGCGTTTCGCCGACTTTCTGCAGGACAAGTTTTGATCAAGAAATGTAGTGTTCAACGGACACCTTTCGGGCAAATCCCCGACTCGCGAGAGTTTGATATCTGTTCGAAAGGTATCGTTAAACACTATGGCACCATATAATTAGCTTTTGATTATAATTTTGTGGGTGGTCGTTTCGCAGCCGAGCCTAGTATATATTTTGATTGATTTTATCACAGTTATGTACATGGACGGAGATTGCTAAATCTAAACATTTAATAGTAGTCAGACCCCGACAATTATCATCCAAAGTTAATCCGCATTATGTAAACTAATAATGTCTGAAAACTCCTTTTCGAGAGGTATTTCTCCTGCCAAAATCAAGAGAATATATGCAGAATAATAGAATATTTAACGTAATTGGGCAAACTTTACATGCTTTGAGATACGTGTAAATGTGTGACAGAATTAAGTGACCAAAATGAGGTTTTAGATGGATTTTGAAGGGGAAAAAGCCAAAGTCAAGATTAAAAATTTATCCATGGTTTTCGGCGACGAACCACAAGAAGCCCTCAGACTCGTCAGAGAAGGCGCAAGCAAAGATGAAATTTTTGAGAAGACAGGTCAGGTGATCGGCGTTTACAATGCAAATTTTGACGTCTTTGAGGGAGAGATCTTCGTGCTTATGGGCCTCTCAGGCAGTGGCAAATCCACCCTTTTGAGGTGCATCAACCGCCTCTTTGAAGCCACATCTGGAGAGGTGCTCATCGATGGTGAAAATATCGTCGAAATGGACGAGAAGAAGCTGATGGAGGTTCGAAGGACCAAGCTTGGCATGGTATTTCAGAACTTCGCATTGTTGCCCCACCGCACAGTCATCGAAAACATCGCCTATGGACTGGAAGTGAGGGGCGTTCCCAAAAAAGAACGCTTATCGAAGGCAAAAGAAGTCTTAAAGCTGGTGGGGCTGGACGGCCACGAAGACAGCGTGCCAGCTCAACTGAGCGGCGGAATGCAACAGCGAGTTGGCCTTGCAAGAGGTCTTGCCAGCGATCCTGACATTCTGCTAATGGACGAGGCCTTCAGTGCCTTAGATCCCCTGATACGTCGTGAGATGCAAGACGAACTCTTGGATCTTCAAGACAGAGTGAACAAAACCATAATATTCGTCTCTCATGATCTGGATGAGGCACTTCACATCGGCGACAGGATCGCCCTGATGAAAGATGGAACCATAATCCAGATAGGCACCGGCGAAGAGATCCTGACCAACCCTGCCGACGAATACGTGGCCAAGTTCGTGGCAGGCGTGAACATGGCGAAGGTCTTGCGCGCCGAAGGGGTAATGAAACATCCAGAACCGGTGATCTTCACCGAATCAGATCCAGAGATCGCCTTAAAAAGGATGAGAAAATACAAGCGAAACTTCGCTTTTGTTGTGGATAAGGGAACAAAGGGTGAAGAGAAGTTCAATGGAATTGTCGCCGAAGAGGAGGCAAAGAAAGCGGCCAGAGAAGGAACCGATCTGAAAGAGATCATATATCTCGACGTGCCTGTGGCATCGCCAGACATGCCCTTCACCGATCTCATGTCCCTTGTTGCAAACAGCACCCATCCGATCCCCGTAGTAGACGAAGAAAGGACGCTCGTCGGGATGATAGGGCGTGTCGCACTTTTGGACGCCCTCATTCCGGAGGTGGCAGAAAATGGTTCTGCCTAGGATTCCAATCGGAGAGGTCGTGGAAGGGGCAGTCGACTGGGCTTACGCCCATTTCGGCGGCTTTCTCGACAGCCTGAGTTCGGTTCTGGGTGTGCTGGAAGATGCTTTCAAAGACCTTCTTCTGTTTCCTCCGCCTCTCGTGATGATATTGATCATCATCTCGCTCGTCTGGCTCGTAAACAAGCGGAACTGGAAACTTATTCTGGGAACCCTTCTGGGTCTGCTCCTGATCGAGAGCATGGGCCTTTGGGAATTCTCGATGGTGACGTTGGCATTGGTGATAACTTCCGCGTTCCTTGCTCTGCTTGTCGGCCTTCCAATAGGCATCCTCTCTTCGAGAAGCGACACCGCAAACCACATAGCGACACCACTTCTCGATTTCATGCAGACGATGCCCTCTTTCGTCTATCTGATCCCTGCGATGATGTTCTTTGGGGTGGGAAACGTCCCTGGAGTCATAGCCACAGTGGTCTTTGCAATGCCGCCGATAATCCGTTTGACAAACCTTGGAATCCGCCAGGTGCCAGAGGAACTCGTGGAGGTGGCAGATGTCTTCGGCTCCACTCCATGGCAAAAGCTCGTAAAAGTTCAGCTGCCTTTGGCCATGCCAACCATCATGGCTGGCGTGAACCAATGCATCATGCTCGCGCTCTCTATGGTGGTCATAGCGGCAATGATTGGTGCAGGTGGGCTTGGCGAAGAGGTTCTGAAGGCCTTGATGAGGATGAGAGTTGGACCTGGATTTGAAGCAGGGCTGGGCATCGTGATAATAGCCATGATCCTGGACAGAATCACTCGCAGCCTGACCGAAAGATGATGTGCGAAGCCGAGTAGATGTTGGAAAAAGTCCGTGCGAAAACGTCCATGATCCGCAGATGCATCCCAAACGCAATATGTGCAGATGTGCAGAGATATGAGTTCCATTTTTTAAATCATGTTCAAGGAGAAGTGATAATTTGTCAAAAGATTATGCAAAAGCGCTTTTGATCGTAGGCCTGATATCCATGCTGGCCGTTTTGGTTCCAGGCTGCATGGAAGGTGGTGACAACGTTTCAGAAGGGGTTTCTGAAGGCGAGACAGCCAAAGGAGAAGTCAGTATAGGTTACGTCCTCTGGGATGGAGAGATCGCCAGCACCAACGTGTTAAAGCAGGTCTTTGAAAAGGCGGGATACGAAGTAGACATCATAGCCGTGGACGCAGGGCCTCTCTATCAGGGCTTGGCCAACGGAGATTTTGACCTCACAGTTTCATCGTGGCTTCCCGTGACGCAGAAGGGCTACTGGGATAAATACGGCGACAGAATCGACTACGTGGGACCAAACCTCGAAGGTTGCAAGTGCGGTCTTGTGGTTCCATCCTACGTCACCATAGATTCCATCGAGGAACTTAACGGCGCGAAGGACAAGTTCAACGGCGAAATCATGGGGATCGAACCTGGTGCTGGCATCATGCAAAACACTGAGGATACAATCGATGTGTACGGCCTGGACTTCGAGCTAAAATCAAGTAGTAGTGCTGCCATGACCACTTCGCTCAAGAAAGCCATAGACAACGAAGATTGGATCGTCGTTACGTTCTGGTCGCCTCACTGGGCGTTCAACCGCTGGGACTTGAAGTACTTGGAAGACCCAGAGGGAATCTACGGAGAAGGCGAGCAAGCAACCACACTTGCCCGCATGGGCCTAAAAGAGGATAAAACAGACGCCTACGCCATTGCCAGTCGGTTCAAGTGGTCCCAAGATGATATCCAATCGGTGATGATGGACATTGAGAATGGCATGTCCGAAAAAGATGCCGCGTCCAAGTGGATCGCAAACAATCCGGACAAAGTTGCTGAGTGGCTCGGCGAGAACAACTAATTCGTGCAGTGGAACCGCGGGCCGCTCTAATGCGGCCCGATTTTTTATTATATAGTGCTTAACGATACTTTTCGGACAAATCCGCGGCCCGCGAAAGTTTGTGATTGGGTTCGTTTGCATCGTTGAGCGCGGATCTTGAGCTAGCCGATTGGCATCACCCAATCGGTTCTTGGCCATAATTGGTTATCGACTACAGTGTCATCGTACTGATTCTCGACTACGCTTCGCCCTGATTCTGTACTAATTTATATAATATACATTGGTGGCACAACCCATAAAATGCACGATTAATCATTTACTGTGTGGATTTGATGAGAGGTAGCGCATGTAACGCCAGTGCCCATCATATGAGGATTTTGTTAATATTAAACGCAGAATGTCACCATCCACCATCGAAATTATCATAGAAATACCTGGACTGTTTCAATCCGCGTTATGGTTACAAATGGCGTCCCAATTTAAAAAGTGTTATCCTTATCCTAGGAAATATGCTATATTTGTATCATCTAACCTGTCGTCTTTGATCGAACATGGGTTCAACAATCGCCTATAAAAGTTGAATATTCGAAGACGACAGGATTTAATACCTTCAGATTACTAAATACATAACTGGTATCAGATGTCCTCGGACATTGTTTATCTGAAGAGCAACAACTTTCTGGATTTTTCACGTCGTAGTGAGCGTGTTTTTCTATCCAAAAGCTCCTCGGCCGAAAACAAACATGGGAGTCATTCAGATGTCAATAAAAGAAAACATAATCAATGATCTAGCGGAAATGTATCTTGCCGCCGAAAGCCAAGGCGTCGTCTTGGACACAATCGATGTCATCTGCCCAGGTCTGAGCCTAGAAGAGGCCTATCGGGTCCAGATGGAGATCGTTTCAAGAAAGATTCAAGATGGCGATAAGGTTGTCGGAAAGAAAGTGGGTGCCACAAACGAGGCCGTACAGAAAGCGATTGGAATCTGTGAGCCCATATACGGCCATTTGTTCCAGAGCCATCAAACTTCTGAGGGAGAGACTGTTTCCATGTCCCGTCTCATTCATCCCCGCGTCGAATGCGAGATCGCCTTCAGAATGGCAGGCGATCTATCCGGCCCTGACGTGACCGCGTCTGAAGTTCTCAAGTCCACCGAATCGGTGATGGCATCCCTGGAGATTAACGACTCTCGAACCCGTGAATGGAAGATAGGTATGCGGGAGGTAGTTGCAGACAACGGTGTGGCCGCCAACTTCGTTCTGGGGAGGGTGCGCCACTCTGCAGAAGACCTTGATCTTGCTTCGATCAAGGTGCTTTTGAAGAAGAACGGCGAGGAGATCGCCGAATCCAAAGGAGCTGCCGTGTTGGGCAACCCCGCCCGATCGGTAGCTTGGCTTGCCAACAGGCTTTCCGAGAACAATAGCGGGCTCAAGGCAGGCGAAATCGTGCTGCCAGGATCCCTAACGCCCCTCACGCCCGTAAGTAAAGGAGATCGGATCGAGGCCATGTTCGAGGATCTGGGATCCGTTTCGGTCCAGTTTGAGTGATTTCTCCAGAACATGGACGTAGGCACTTCATCTTCACGCCTATAGTCGAGAACTGTAGTCGAGAACTGTAGTCGAGAACTGTAGTCGAGAACTGTAGTCGAGAACCAATTAGATGAGATCGATTTGTCCTCGCTAGAATAGTGTTCAACCAGCCGCCTTCAGCTCTCATCTTCTCGCATCAGAATGCCCTCATCCAGGCCGATCTCAATCCAGGCCCAGGCCCATATCACTGCCTCGAAGGCCCGGATTAGGTCGCCTTGATCCAAGAAGTAGCGGCAGTCAGAGATGTAGGCGGCGATGTTGGTGCAGAACCGATCACCTTCAATCTTTGAAGGCGAAATATTCTCCAAGGCCGCCTCAGCTCTTCGGAGCCACTTTTCGGTCTCGCCTCGAAGGTCCATTTCCAGGCTCAAAGGCGCACCTCAAGAGCAAAAGCTGACAACTTCAATCACCACTTTTTTTCTCCCTTGCTAATTCGTCGATCTCAGGTTCAGAGGTTCTCGCTGACGATCTTCACACCCGATTCGTCTACATCAACTTTTAGCATGGTTTTGATATCGTGACCCTGGCTTCGCAAACGTTCGGCGCCATCACCCCGTTCTATCACCGTGATAACGTCCTTTACCTCGGCCCCAGCAAATTCGAGGGCCTTCAAGGTCGCAAGGGCGGTTCCGCCGGTACTTACCACATCATCCACCACGATAACCCGATCTCCCGGCGAAATCCCGTTGATGAAGAGCTGACCTTTGGAGTATCCTGTAACCTGGCTTACTTCGATCTCGCCTTCCAACCCGTATTTCCTCTTCCGGATGATGACGAGAGGAATATCCGTGAAGAGAGATAGAGCAGTTCCGATGTGAATCCCCATGGCCTCGATGGTGACTATCTTGTCCACATCCAGGTTGGCGGTCCGGATTATGTGCGTTACCACTTCTCTAATGAGATCCGGCCTAACCTCGGGCACGCCGTCAGTTATTGGATGAATGAAATAGTCGTAATCGCCCCGTTTGTATATGGGCGCCTCCTGCAGAGATTTCTTCAGCCTTTCGAGCAATAAAATTCCTCCTGGAAAACCAACGACTTCTGGATTCATCTTAAGGATTATGGCCGAGATGATTGCCGATCAGCCGACCAGCCGACCAGCCGACCAGCCAGTTCAAAATTAATTTAGAACACTTCTGACAGGATCATTCCACATAGAACGGGATCTTTTGACCAAATAATTATATTAACTAATTCCAATCATGTGGAGGGAAAATCATTTATCAAGTCATGACCCATTATGATTGGGAACCAACATAGCCGAAAACCAATTAGGCGAGACTATAGTCGAGAACCAACCAGATAACACCCAATTGGTGCTCGACAGAATAAGTGTTCAACGATACAAATAGGGTGAGCCAAGCTGGACCCAAAAATCCTGGGTGTTCGACATTTGTTCGAAAGGTATCGTTAAACACTATAATTGAAAAGTGGGGTACTTAAGATGATACGAAAATTTGCAGTTTTGATGACTGCAACTATGCTGCTAGTCTTAGTTGCACCGTCAGTTATGTCACAGCCACCACCCGAAGCGGAGGAGCTGAAAATAACCCCTATCGATCTCTCGGAAAGGCCTTCCTTCGTGGCAATCACAACGCTAGAATCCCTGGCTGCAGCCCCCTCAGGCATATGTCAGGAGTTGCAAGAATACCTTGACTGTGTATCGAGCAAGAAGGCAGACATCGTGTTCGTCTTCGACACCACAGGGAGCATGGGAGACGAAATCAGCGAGATGAAAGCCATATCCACAAGCTTTGCCGACAACATGGAATCTTCGGGCATAGACTATCGGTTGGGATTGACAGAGTTCAAAGACTACCGGACAACTTGTGACGGCACATCCTGTGGATCTTCTGGTGATTTCCCATACAGAGTATACAACGGCGGCGTTTTGACGAGCAGCTCGGCCCAGTTCAAGTCCTGGATCAACGGATTGAGCCCGTCTGGCGGCTCGGACGAACCCGAATCAGTTTTGGCGGCCATGATGCACACCGTCAACGACCAGAATTGGAGGGGCGGTGATGCAAGCAAGATAGTCGTCGTGATTACCGATGCTTATCCCCACCCCGATGGTCACTGCTGCAACCAAGAAGGAAATACCTTGGACGGTGTGATCTCGGCACTTGCTGCCAACGGGATGAAGGTCTACGTGGTCGGTCCTGACCAACCGTCCATGGAGGAACTCGCCTTCGAAACCGGCGGTAAGTTCTACCTGATCAGATCAGGTGCCACCTTAGAGCCCATATTGGACGACATCACCGGAGCGATCAGCTGCAGCTTCGACATTACGGGAGAGCCCTACTGCGAGGACGGGCGCCTGAACATCTGCGTCCAGCTGAGAGGGAGAAGCGACCAGCTGATACCCTATCGCTCAGGCTACACAGATGCCTGGATGTTCGTGAAATGTCCTGATGGAACCAGTCGCAGATATGATCTGGTCTACGATTCTGGCAGAAACGCGTACTGCGCCGCAGTCGATCCCGTCTGCACGGGCGAAGCTGGCACCATTGAAGTTACAGTGTACGGAAGGGTCTGCGAGTGGAGTTCTGTTGAAGTCTTCATGGTAGAATGCGGCCAAGTCTGTCCTGAACCGTGTTTGGACGTAGAAGTGCTGACCGATCAGAAAGTGTACAACTACGGCGACGATTTCGTCTACAGGGTCATAGTAACCAACAACCAGGACGAGAAGAGGCGCATAGCCATCTCCTACGGCTACGTAGATCCCACCCCAGAAACTCACATCATAGGGACCTTCGCGCCTGACATCTACCCGGATGATACCTATATCTCACTGCCAGCCGACTTCAGGATCACGGAAGACTTCTACAGTGGAAAATACGTCTTCTTCGCAACAGCAACAGACGTTTACAACCCTGAATGCAGCGTGAGCGCTGCAAAGCAGTTCTGGATAGTCGAACGCAGCGAGAGACAGGCCTTATCTTTGGGCGAAAACGAGCAGGGAGCAGAATTCCTCGAACTTGAATTGGCTGAGGAATAAGGATCCGCCAAATCCAGATGTTAATCGAACAAGGGTGCCGACCGAAACATGATCGGCACCATCACTCTATTTTTGACCCATAATTTATCGACATATTTTGCCCCTTGAAACTTTCTTCCGATTGTTGGAAAAACTTCTCCAGAAAAACGGTCACGGCCTGGAAGTACTCTTCCCGGTAGGGGCGGCGGAAACACTCAAGCGACATCCTCTCTCTCAGTCGAAGATCCCTATCTGTGGGTGCCTCCTGGAAGCTGTGATCTGCCCTGTAGATGATCGCCCGTTCTACATTCTGGTTTCCTTTTTGCTTTAGATCTCGTTCTATCAGGAAAGCATCCTCTACCGGAACGTTCAGGTCGCAATCACCATGGACTATCAAGGTGGGCTTATCGATGTACTTGAACATGGTTGACGGCGCGTATTTATGAGTGTAGAGGAGAGGATCAAGACCCAACCACCAGGAACGATCCTTGTGACAGACAAGACAATCTCTTCTGCCCTCCTTCGCCGCCTCGGTGATCTCAGCAAGATGAGTTCCCACGGCCAGCCCCCAAATGTCGTTTTCCTCAGCCCATTCGAGGTTTTGGCGGTTCTTCTCGGCGTAGTTTGCAACCCGTGCGTAGTTGAACGCCATCATCTCTTCGTAATCGCGGTACAGTCCTCCCTGAAGGACATAAGCGCAAGGCCTTGAGTCTTCCCTTGCGAGAAGACAGGCTGTGTAGACTCCAGCGCTCTGGCCAAGAACGGCGATCCGGTCCGGGTCGATCACGTCCACCTGAGAGCTGAATGCATCTAAAGCAGCTTTCGCGTCTCTAGCTCTTGCAAAGACGTTGTATCCGTGAGACGGGCCTTCGCTTCGGCCGCAACCGCGCTGATCCCAAGAGAAGGTAGCAAATCCAGCGTTGCACAGCCGTTTAGATATCTCCAGGAAGAAATTCTTCTTGAAGACGGGTCTTCCGTCAGGATGGTGAAGAATGTTTCCGTCACGGTCCTGTTCCAGGGAGCCATGAATCAATAGGACGCCAGGGACTCTGCCCGAAGGGTGATCGGGGGATCTCAGGACGCCTGCCAGCCTCAGACCGTCGTTTTCAAAGATCATCTCCCTCTCAATCATATTGTTCATTTATGGATACAATCATAATTAATATTATCGGTTAATTCCGTTTAACTCGCTTTCGGCAGGAGAGTCTCAAACTCTTTGTAGTCTATCTCGGGGAACTCGCCTTTCATGTAGGATGGGTGCATGGGTTCATAAACGGAGGTAGGGTCCTCGATTGGTGCGGCGACCTTGGTCCCCTTTGGCACCTGTTTGTCTTACGGTAATTGGCTCGGACCATATGGAATGGGCCTAGGATCGTTTTTATCCTTGGCCATTTCCTCGATACCTTGCCGATTAGTGACTACTCCCCCGACTAAAGTCGGGGGCATCTAGGCGTTTGCCAAAGACTGTAGCCCCAGTCTCAAAATGTTGATCGCCGCATTCTCATCACGGTCCATTACCAGCCCACACTGTGGACATTCATGAACCCGATCAGATAGCGATTTTGGAACTTTAATACCACATCCAGAGCACATCTGAGTCGTATACCTGGGATCGACCAACACCACCGCAGAACCAGCTTCTTCCGCTTTGTTCTGAGTGGTTGTTACCAGCATCCTCCAAGCAGCGTCAGATATGCTTTTTG
>Ga0272443_10003130_pt1 | contig 19927 bp, 9 predicted proteins | sample SSMAcet12_FD_193581 | JGI IMG/M metagenome (GOLD analysis project Ga0272443, IMG submission 193581) | Marine sediment archaeal communities from Little Sippewissett salt marsh, Falmouth, MA, United States - SSM-Acet-12 | ecosystem: Environmental > Aquatic > Marine > Wetlands > Sediment ... | reverse complement strand
TCAGGAGGGCGTCGAGGAAGAAGCCGTTCATGTAGGCATCGGCGCGCGCCGCGGCGTCCCGGTCCACGGGCGAATCCGTGGCCGGGTGCTTGGGCTCGAGGTTGAGAACGATGCCGACCTTCCCGGAGCCGGCGGCGCGGAGGGCGGCGAGGGCCGCGCCGTGCGCCCGCAGCAGGTTGTGGGCCGCCCGCGGCGCCTCGGCGCGGTCCCGGTGCCCCGGCGCGTGGGTGCCGTGCAGGTAGCCGGCGTCCATCACCACCCAGGGCTCGTTGATTGTCGCCCAGAGCGCGACGCGGTCGCCGAGGGCCCCGTGCACGACCTCGGCGTAGCGGGCGAACCACGCCGCGCTGTCGCGATTCAGCCAGCCGCCGCGGTCGTCCAGGGCCGCGGGCAGGTCCCAGTGGTAGAGGGTGAGGCAGGGCGCGATGCCCGCGGCGAGGAGCGCGTCCACGAGGCGGTCGTAGAAGGCGAGCCCCGCCGCGTTGACCGCGCCGGTGCCCGCCGGCAGCACGCGCGACCAGCTGACGCTGAAGCGGTAGGCGTTCAGCCCCAGCGCCTCCATGAGCCGCACGTCCTCGCGCCAGCGGCGGTAGTGGTCGCAGGCGACGTCGACCGCCGCGGCGTCGCGGACGCGGCCCGGCTGCCGGGCGAAACGGCTCCATATGCTGTCTCCGGCGCCGTCGGCGCGCGGCGAGCCCTCGATCTGGTAGGCGGAGGTCGCGGCGCCCCAGAGGAAATCCGGGGGGAAGGGGGACGGGGGCCGGCCGGCGCTCGTCATGGCTTCCGCGCCGGCGCGGGGCCCAGCGTCACCGTGACGACATGTTCGCGGCCGTCCCGGGCCAGAGGGATGCGGCAGCCGTCCGCCGTGGCGTCCAGGGGCCGGCCGTCCACGGCACAGGCGACGACGGCCTCGGCGCGGCGGTGGGGATTGGCGACGTGGATGCGGTAGCTCGCGTCGCCGGCGCCGGGGCGGTAGCGGATCTCGTACTCGGGCCAGTCGTCGGGGATGCAGGGCGAAAGGCGCAGCGCCCGGCCGCCCTCGAGACGCAGGCCCAGCAGGGACTCCACGGCGACGCGCAGCATCCAGCCCGCGGAGCCCGTGTACCAGGTCCAGCCGCCGCGTCCCACGTGGGGCGGCTCGCCGTAGACGTCGGCGGCCACGACGTAGGGCTCCACCTGGTATGTGTCCACCGCCGCGGGCGTCGCGCCGTGGTGGATGGGATTTAGCAGCGCCAGCAGGCGGGCCACGCGGTCCCGCCGGCCGAGGCGCGCGAGGGCGCGCACCAGCCAGAGGGCGGCGTGCGTGTACTGGCCCCCGTTCTCCCGCACGCCGGGCACGTAGCCCTTGATGTAGCCGGGATCCCGCTCGGTGGCGTCGAAGGGCGGGGCCAGGAGGCGAATCAGCCCCCCGGCCTCGTCGACCAGGTGCTCCTCGGCGGCGGCCACGGCGCGCGCGGCCCGGGCGGGGTCCGTGGCGCCGGCGAGCACGGACCAGGCCTGCGCGATGGCGTCGATGCGGCACTCGCCGCTGTCGCGCGAGCCGAGCGGCGTCCCGTCGTCGTAGTAGCCGCGCCGGTACCAGTCGCCGTCCCAGCCCGCGTCGTCCAGAGCGGCGACGAGGGCGTCGCGGTGCCGCCGGTAGCGTCGCTCCCGCTCCCGGTCCTCGCGCGCGGCGACCAGGGGCAGGCAGGCGTCGATGACCGCGACCAGGAAGAAGCCCATCCAGACGCTCTCCCCGCGCCCCTCGCGCCCCACGCGGTTCAGGCCGTCGTTCCAGTCCCCGCAGCCGATGAGCGGCAGCCCCCGGGCGCCGGTCGCCAGTGAGCGGTCGATGGCCCGGCAGCAGTGCTCGTAGAGATCGGCGGGCCGGCCGGCGGGCGCCACGGGCAGCAGGGCCTCGTTCTCCCCCGGCGCCAGGGGTCGGGCGCGCAGGAAGTCGACGGGCTCGGCGAGCAGGGCGGCATCCCCTGTCGCCGCCACGTACTCGGCCGTCAGGAGGGGCAGCCAGAGCAGGTCGTCGGCGAAGCGCGTGCGCAGACCCACGTCGGTGCCCGGATGCCACCAGTGCATGACGTCGCCCGCCTCGAACTGGTGGGCGGCATGGAGGAGGATCTGGCGCCGGCAGAGCCGCGCGTCGTGCAGGAGCAGCGCCCCCGCGTCCTGGAGTTGGTCGCGGAAGCCGTAGGCGCCGCCCGACTGGTAGAACGCGCTGCGGCCGAGGATGCGGCAGCCGAGGGTCTGGTAGGGCAGCCAGGCGTTGACCAGGACGTCGAGCTCCGGCGCCGGCGTGCTCACCTGCAGGCGATCGCAGAGCCCGCTCCAGGCCGCGTGCGCCGCGTCGCGGGCTTGCCGCCAGGCGCGGGGATCGCCATGCCGGCGGCGGATGCCGGCGATGTCCGCCTCGCTGTCGGCCTCGCCGAAGAGGAAGCAGACCTCCGCGCCGCCACCGGGCGCCAGCGCGACGACCAGCCGCTGGATGAAGCCGGCGTCGTGATGGGCGCCCTCGCGATCGGCCAGGCGGCCGTCGCGCAGGGCGGCCGGCGCGGCGAGATCCTGGTCCTCGCCGAGCCAGGCGCCGCGGTCGCCCGAGGCCGTCGTCTCGCTCGCGGCGCCGTCGGCGAAGGCCGCGGCGAAGGCGATGGGCGACGAGGCGCCCCGGCGCACGGCGCGCAGACCGCCCGGCTCCTCGCCGCGGGTGACGACGGGATGGCGCCGTCCCTCGCCGGCGCGACGGCCCAGGCAGAGCTGGTATTGCGCCCAGACGCTCAGGCGCCGTCGGCGCGGGCTCCGGTTCCGTATCCGGACGCGGGTGAGGCGCACCGGATCGTCCCTGGCCGCGAACAGGAGCGTCTCCACGTCCAGCTCCTCGTGGACCACGCGGCAGCGGCTGTAGCCGAGGCCATGGCGCATCTCGTAGTCCGCGGCGGCGGGAGCGGGGCCCGGCAAGGGCGACCAGAAGCGGCCGCTGTCCTCGTCCCGCAGGTAGAACGCCTCGCTGTGCGGGTCGAGGACCGGATCGTTGGACCAGGGCGTGAGGCGGTGCTCGCGGCTGTTGCCCCGCCAGGTCGTGCCGGCCCCCGTTTCGCTGACGAGAAAGCCGAAGGTCTCGTTGGCGATGACGTTGATCCAGGGCCGCGGCGGCAGGCGCAGGCGGCCGCCGCGGTGGGGGAGCCGGATGACGTATTCCCGCCCGTCGTCGCTGAAGCCCCCGCAGCCGTTAAACCAGCGCAGGGGCGCCGGGGCGGCGTCCGCGGCCGCCGCGGACTCGGCGGCGGGGCCGGCCGCGGGATCGATGGCAGCGGCAGGCGCATTCCAGGACGCGTCCCGGCGGGGCGCGCGCGCCAGCGGCGGCAGGACGTCCGCGGGCGCGAGGCGGGCGGCCGCCGCCAGGGCCGCGAGCTCGCCGGGCGACCAGCGGTCGCGCTCCAGGCGGCGGCAGCCGTCGCCCGTACGGGGGCCGCCGGCATCGCCCGCCGCGTCCACGAGGATGACGAGATCCAGCGGCAGGGCGAGGGTCTGCCAGTAGAGCTGCCCCTGGCGGAGGAGGTCGAGATCGCGCTCCACCAACCGGCGCGCGTCCGCCAGCACGAAAGGGCGCTCGGGGCGCAGCCCCAGATGCGCCATGAGCCCGCCGGCCTCCCGGGGATCCCCGGCGGGCGCGGCGCCCCGCCCGAGGGCCGGATGGTCCAGCAGCAGACCGGCGGCGAGCCGCTCGAGATAGGCCGCGGCCTCGCCGTCCAGCCCCAGCTCCTTCAGGATGTGGAGCTGGGAGGTCCTCGCCCCGGCGAGCAGGCCGTCGAAAGCGCCCGGCCGCCCGGCCTGGGCGAGCAGCGCGTCCAGGGCCCGCTCGTCGCGGGCGGCGCCGAGCACCACGAGGATCTCCGTGCTCTCGCCGCGCGGGAGCGTCAGCGCGCGGCGGAGGCAGAGCGCGGGGTCGAGCACGCTGCCGGTCCGGCCCGCGAGCGGCGCCAGGGCCGGCGCGAATCGCGCCTCCCCCGCGCTGGCGGCCCGCGGCAGCAGCCGGCCGCGGTCGCTCTCGTGGGCCACGGGCCCGGCGCCCGGCATGGCCAGCACCAGGGGCGGCGAATCCTCCTCGGGATCGCGCCGGCGGCGCCTGACGACGAGCGCCCGGGGCGCCTCGCGCCACTCGGTCTGGAGGAAGAGCTTGGAGAACGCCGGATGGGCCTCGTGCGCGGCCGCGGCCATCAGGACGGGCTCGAGGTAGGCGGTCAGCTCCAGGCGCCGCGTGAGCGTGCCGAGGTTCGTGATCCGGATCCGGCGCAGCTCGCAGTCGAGCTCCGGGTGGACCAGGATCCCGAGCTCCGTGGCGAGTTCCTCACGGTAGCCGGCCAGGCGCGCGCCGCCCGCCGTCCATTCCGCCATGTAATCGGTTTCAGAGTTGCTGCCCGTACCCGCCGCCCAGATCGTCTCGTTATCGAGATCGCGCAGCAGCAACTGGAGCCCGCCGCGGCAGTCCCAGCGCCCGCCGTGGCGATCGCTGAGGGCGAGGCCGCCGAGACTGGAAAACCCCGTCCCGATTTCGGTGAGGCAGGTGGCGTAGCGTCCGTTGGAGAGAATGCGCGCGGCGGGAAGCTCTGGCGAACGCATCCGGTCCCTCTCTTCCACTTCCACCTCCGGCCGCGCCAGGAGCTGCCCGCGCTAGTCCTAAGTAGAGTTTATCTAAGGCTTTAAGTCTCCACCAGGACAGCGGGCGCTGTCAACTCCTCGCTCGCCGTCGGGATTCCCGTCCCGCAGGAGCGCGCGTCGCGCCGGCGACCCCACGTGTCCCGTGCAGAATGTGTTGACTTTTTTACCAGATTATGTAACCGTTTACAAGGGCTCATCACAGAATTGAGAACACAGACCCACCGGTCCAACCACGGGGAGCGACCGTGGCCACCATCCGAGATGTCGCCGAGGCGGCAAACGTTTCCATCGCCACCGTGTCACGGGTCCTCAACAACAAGGCCAGGGTCAGCGAGGAAACCGCCCAGCGCGTCTGGACGGCGGCGGCCGAGCTCGACTACTGGCCCAACGAGGCCGCGCGCTCCCTCACCACCCATCGGACTCACGTCGTCGGCGTCCTGCTGCCCGATCTGCACGGGGAGTTCTTCTCGGAGGTGATCCGCGGCATCGACCAGGCCGCGCGCGAGGCGCGGTATCAGATCCTCGTCTCCAGTTCGCACGCCGATCATGACGAGGTGATGACCGCGGCCAAGTCCATGCAGGGACGGATCGACGGCCTCATCTTCATGGCCTCGGACAACGGCCTCGCGGAGTCCGTCGACCGCATCCAGGGTCGCATGCCGCTCGTGCTGGTCAATCCCCGGCGCATCGTCGAGGGCACCGCCTCGCTGCGCATCGGCAACTTCCTGGGCGCGCGCGAGGCGGTGAACCACCTGCTGCAGCTGGGCCACGAGGACATCGCCATCCTGAAGGGCCCCACGGGCAACATCGACGCCGAGGAGCGCCTGCGCGGCTACCGCCACGCGCTGGCGGCGGCGGACCGCGATCCGGGGGCCTCGCGGGAGTTCCTGGGCGACTTCCAGGAGCCGTCCGGCTACCGCGCCGCCGCCGAGATACTCGGCAGCCGCAAGCGGCCAACGGCGGTCTTCGCCTGCAACGACATGATGGCCATCGCGCTGATCAGCGCCTTCGGCGGCGCCGGGCTCAAGGTGCCCGAGGACATCGCCGTGGTGGGCTTCGACGACATCGCCATCGCACGCTACATCAACCCGCCCCTGACGACGGTGCGCGTGGAGGCCCATCAGCTCGGCCAGCGCGCACTGCGGCGGCTGATCGCCATCCTCTCCGGGGACGACGCGAACGGCGCCGCGGAGGAGGTGCTGCCCGCCACGCTCGTCGTCCGCGAGTCCTGCGGCGCCCACCTGGCCGGACGCGCCGCCGTTCCCTTCCGCCGGGGCGAATCTCCGGAGACGATCCCGGGCCACCCGGCCCGCGACCCGGAACCTGAAGCAAGGGGAGATTGAGATGAGAACATCGACATGTGCGCTGATGCTGGCGGCGCTGCTCGGCGTTCTGGCCCCGCCGGCGGCGGGGCAGGAGATCGTCAGGGAGGACGCGATCTGGGCCAAGCACGCCTCCGGTCCCATCGTGCTCGACGGATCGCTCGACGAGGCGGACTGGGCTCTGGCCGAGACCCGCGTGCTGCGCTGGGCGGAGAACGCCGGCATCCCGGGCAGCGGCTGGAAGGTCGAGGGCGGCAGCTTGCCGGGCGACCCCACCGAGGCCACGCTGCGCTTCCTCGTCTACGACAACCAGCTCTACCTGGGCGCCGAGGTGAACGACATATCGATCGGCGGCTCCCGGGACTTCAACCGTCACGACGGCTTCCTGATGTCGATCAAGGACCACGCCGACCCGGCGTTTCCCAAGCCGATGACGGAGTACTTCTATGCCTGGTGGTATCCCACCGGAACGGATCCGCAGCCGCCGGGCCAGGATCCGGCCTTCATCGGACACTGGGCGGAGTGGCCGCCCGGCACGCCGCGCACGCCCGAGCAGATCGCCGCCTGGGACGCCGTGACCGTCGTCGACGGACTGACGAACGACGACAGCGTGCTCGACGGCGGCTACACGGTGGAGATGCGCTTCGACCTCACCGTCATGGGCTACGACGTCACGCAGCCCGGGGGCGACATCATCGAGTGGAACATCTCGGTGTACGACTGCGACTGGCTGTGGCCCCTCGACGCGCAGCTCCTCAGCTACAACCGCGTCTGGTGGCAGTGTCCCTGGGGCTACGACGACTGGTTCAACGAGGTGCGCATCTACGCGCGGCCCGACGTGGTCGTGGGCTCGCCGGCGCCGCCGCTTGAGTCCGAGCTGGTCATCCCGGTGTTCGACGACCAGCCCGTCATCGACGGCGTGCTGGACGATCCCGTCTGGTCCGATCCCGACGTCTACAGCTTCGACCTCCGCTACGGCGACGACGAGCTGCGCATGACCTATCCCGGCGTCGGTCCCTACCGCGCCGGCCAGTACCAGCCCGTCGTGAACGGCAGCCAGGCCTACGTCTCCGATCCCGGCGACGCCACCGTCAAGATCTTCGTCAGCGAGGAGAGGATGTACTTCGGCTTCGACGTCGACGATGTCGTCGTCCAGTACCACCCGCTCTTCGACCGGTGGGACGGCTTCCTGGTCAACATCAATGACCGCGCCGTCACCGGGCCGGACCACCAGCTGCTGGGCCGGCGCATCGGCTTCCAGGTCGGCCCCGACGGCACGGCCCTGCCGCAGGACTATCTGGTGGGCATGGTAGAGGACGGGGACGCCGAGGTGGCCCTGACGCTGAAGGCGGGCACCACCGTGGACACGCTCGGCACGACCCCCGACACGGGCTACACGGCCGAGCTGGTCTTCGATCTGGAAGCGCTGGGTTACCCGCCCGGCCTGGGCGACCGCATCGTCTTCTTCGGCGTCAACCTGCTGGACGGGGACTCGTTCACGCCCTACACGTTCAGCTACGGCACCCGCACCTGGTGGTTCCGCCAGTACGAGGGCAACTGCTGCGCCACCTGGGCCGAGATCTTCAGGGGCACCGGCGTGGGAGACGACTCCGCCGACTGGATCGGCGAGGATGACGGCTTCCTGGCGCTGCCCAGCTATCCCAACCCGTCCCACCGCCCGTCCGTGCGCTTCCGGCTCCCCGAGTACGGCGAGGTAACGCTGGAGGTCTTCGACGTGATGGGGCGCAAGGTGCTGCACAAGCCGATCGGCCTGCGCGGGCTCGGCGAGCATCGCGAGTTCCTGGATCTGAGTGACCAGAGCGCCGGCGTCTACCTGTGCCGAATCACCGTCGTGGATCCGAGCAGCGGCCAACGGCGCGCCGAACTGACGGGCAAGACGGTGCTGATCCGCTGAGGGCAGCGGCGAACGCGGAACCGCCGCTCGCCCCCGGCCATGGAGGAAGGGGGAACAGGCGATCGTGTTGCGCAAGGATGCTTTCGTAGCGGCCGCGGCCGGCCTCGTCGCCTGTCTGCTCGCGTGTCTCGCCGCGCCGGCGTCGGCGGGCACGACGGGCAAGCTGGCGGGGGAGGTGCGCGACGAGGCGGGAGAGCCCATCGCCGCCGCCACGATCATCGTCACGGGCACGGGCCTCGGCGCCTACTCGGACGACGCGGGGCGCTTCACCATCCTCAACCTGCCGTCCGGCCACTACGAGGTCGCGGTGCGGCGCCTGGGCTACCAGGACCTGCGCATGCAGGCGGTGCTCGTCTCCGCCGACGAGACCACCCGCCTCGCCATCACTCTCGTGCCCGAGGACCTGGTCACGACCGAGGTGGTGGTCACCGCGAAGCGTCCGCCCGTGGAGCTGGATCTGACCAGCTCCAAGGCGACGCTGTCCAGCGAGGAGATCGAGACGCTCCCCGTCCAGGATCTCGAGGACGTGGTCAGCCTGCAGGCCGGCGTCGTCGAGGGACACTTCCGCGGCGGGCGCGAAGGCGAGGTGCAGTACCAGGTGGACGGCGCCACCGTGAACAACCTGTTCGACAACTCCACCAGCATCAACGTCGACCGTTCCCTGCTCCAGGAAGTTCAGGTGATAAGCGGCACCTTCGACGCGGAGTACGGCCAGGCGATGAGCGGCGTGGTCAACGCCGTGCTCAAGGAGGGCGGACGGGACTTCGTCTGGAACGCGGAGGCCTACACGGGCGGATTCGTCTTTCCGGGCCGCGCCGACCTGCGCAGGACCTCCGACACGATACGCCCCACGTCGATCCGCTACGTCCAGGCCTCCGCCAGCGGGCCGCTGCCGGTGCCGGACACCGTGTTCCTGCTCAGCGGCCATTTCGCCTCCTTCGACGACTACGTCCAGGCCGAGCGGCGGTTCGTTCCCACCGACACCCTGGACTACCTGAGCGGCGAGCACAGCATGAGCGGCGATGGCGAGGAGGAACCACTCGCCTACAACCGCGAGGGGGGCGGCCTCGTCAAGCTCAGCAACCGCAGCCTGGACAACGACAAGATCAGCTACCAGGCCATCGCGAATTTCAGCCGGGGCCGGCGGGGGGACTTCGCCTACCGCTACAATCCCGACGGGCTCTCCAAGCAGCGGACCTTCGCCATCTCCCACGGGGCGGACTGGACGCACACCCTTGGCGCCAGGAGCTACTTCGACGTCAGCGTCCGCCAGAACTACTTCGATTACCGCGATCACCACTACGATGACGTCTGGGATCCCGGCTACGACGCCGCCGGACCGGCCACCGGGTACGTGAACTACGAGGACGGCGCCATCATCGAGGGCGTCAGCTTCACGCGCTACCGCCAGAAGACCAACACCTTCATGAGCAAGGCCGCCTTCGTCAGCCAGGTGACCCCGGCGAACCAGGTCAAGGTCGGCGGCGAGCTGCAGATGTCGCGCGTGACCTTCGGCACGCCGGGCCATCTCTCCCACGTCATCGATCCGGACACGAACGAGGAGGTGCTGATCCGGCACGTGGACGAGCCGCCGGACTTTCCCGGTTTGCGCACCTATCACCCGATCATCGGCGCCGCCTTCCTCCAGGACCAGATCGAGTGGAGCGATCTCATCGTGCGCGCGGGGCTCCGCCTGGACTACTTCAACGCCCGCTCGTGGCTTCCCGGCGATCTGGCCAATCCCGCCAGCGCCATCGCCGGCGCGCCGGCGCCGCCGCCCGTACGCACCACCGCGAAGACGGCGATCTCGCCGCGGCTCGGCATCGCCTATCCCATCGAAGACAAGGCGGCCATCCACTTCGCCTACGGGCACTTCCGGCAGTTCCCCGCCGTGCGCGACATGTTCAGCAACGCCGACTACTCCGTCCTGGCGAACCTGCAGGCCGGCGGCATCAGCTACGGCGTCATGGGCAACCCGGACGTGGAGCCGGAGAAGACGATCCAGTACGAGGTGGGCTACCGCCAGGTGCTCAGCGACGACTTCGGCTTCGAGATCACGGCGTACTACAAGGACATCCGCGACCTGCTCGGCGTCGAGTTCATCTCGACCTACAACGGCGCCGAGTACGCCCGGCTGACCAACGTCGACTTCGGCAACGTCTTCGGCGCGACGGTCTCCCTGGACCACCGCCGCCTCGGCCCGGCGAGCGTCGGCCTGGACTACACCTGGCAGCGGGCGATGGGGAACGCCAGCGATCCCCGCGAGACGGCGGTGCGGGCGGAGAATGGCGAGGACCCGCGGCCGCGCGTCATCCCCTTCAACTGGGACCAGCGCCATTCGCTGAACATGACCGTCGCGCTGAGCGAGCCCGGAGTGTACAGCGCCAGCATCGTGATGCGCGTTTCCAGCGGGCAGCCCTACACGCCCTACCTGGAGTCCGGATTCGGCTACGGCCTCGACGCCAACTCCGGCCGCAAGCCGGTCAGCTTCAGCATGGATTTCCGGGCCGAGCGCGGCCTGGACCTCGGTGGCCTGCGCTCCCTGCTCTTCCTGCGCGTCTTCAACATGTTCGACACGCGCTTCTACAACGGCGACGTCTTCCCGACCACGGGGAGCCCCTACTACTCACGCAATCCCGAGGGGGACAAGTACGCGCTCATGAATCCGTTCCGCCTCTATCCGCCGCGCCGCATCGAGCTGGGCGTGCGCTTCCAGTCGGGAGGTGAGCGATGAGCGGATCCCGGACGCCGCGCCCGGTGGCCCTGCTCGCCCTCGCGCTCCTGCTGGGGGCCGCTCCGGCCGGCGCCGACGTCGAGACCCCGGTGCCCCAGGACCAGCGCGGCCGCGTTGACGCCGAGCGGCGGGGCTTCCACGACGCGAACAACATCCGCACCGAGTTCTGGAACTACGGCATGGTGGGCAACTACCCGCCCGATCCGGGCAACGTCGACCTGAGCGTCTTCCACTCGGTGGAGGTGCCCAAGGGCAGCGGGATGAACTACAGCGACGGCATCACGCCCTTCGTCCTGGCCCGGATCACCACCGCCGGCGGCTACGACGCCTACATCATGGAGACCGGCTACCGGGAGCGTCAGGGCATCAGCCCCTACTACAACCGCGTGATGCGCTTCGAGCCCCGGCCGGGCTACTTCGAGCCGGACCCCGCCATCAACGTCGGACGCGCCTGCGCCGTCAGCAACGATCCCCGGACCTGGCCCGGATTCTGGCCCGACCGCCTGGACGAGAGCGACGATCCGGGTTGGTCGGGGAGCTGGAACGGCTACTTCGGCAAGCAGATCGTCGCCGATCAGGAGAGCTACACCGTCATGGACGACGACTTCTACGACGCGTGGCAGTTCCACCCCGACAGCCGCGACTCGACGCGGCGCGGCCTGGGCCTGCGCATCGAGGTGCGCGGCTTCCAGTGGGCCAATCCGCAGGCCCGCAACGTCATCTTCTGGCACTACGACATCACCAACGAGAGCACGACCGACTACGAGGACAACATCATCTTCGGCGTCTACATGGACTCGGGCGTCGGCGGCTCGGCCCTCTCCTGCGACGGCATCTTCGAGTCCGACGACGACAACGCCTTCTTCGACCGGACCTTCAACGAGGACGTCATCAACCTGGTCTACACCTGGGACCGCTTCGGCCACGGCTGCGACCTGACCAGCTCCTGCGCCCGCACGGGCTACCTGGGCTACGCCTACCTGGAGACGCCGGGCAACGCCACCGACGGCGTGGACAACGACGAGGACGGCGTGACGGACGAGCGGCGCGAGGGCGGAGAGGGCACCCTGCTCATGAGCCAGGCGGCGATCGATGCCCACGTGGCGGCGCACTACGACCTGGACCGCTTCGAGGCCGCCTACGGTGCCCTGGCCGACCGGCCCGCCTACCGCGAGGCCTACTGGTGGACCGGCGACGAGGACATGGACTGGACCCGGGAGCTGCACGACACCGGCGCGGACGGCGTCTTCGAGACCGGCGACGTCGGCGAGCTCGACGGCGTGCCGACGGCCGGCGAGCCGAACTTCGACCGCACCGACCTGAACGAATCCGACCAGATCGGCCTCACCGGCTTCAAGATCAACCGCATCCGTCCGGGGCAGGGCAACCCGAGCACGGAAGTGGACGGCATCGTCTTCTACACGGACGAGGCCAACTGGCCCCAGCGCCTCTACGAGCAGTTCACCGATCCGGATCCGGAAGCGCGCTTCGATCCCCCGCTCGCCTCCAACTACAACATCGGCTTCCTGTTCGCTTCCGGTCCCTTCCGCCTGGCGGCGGGCCAGCGCGAACGCTTCAGCCTGGCCCTGGCCTTCGGCGCGGATCTGGACGAGCTGCGCCGCACCGTGCAGACCGTCCAGCAGATCTACGACGCCAACTACCGCTTCGCCGTGCCGCCGTCGCTGCCGACCGTGACGGCCGAGGCGGGCGACGACTACGTGCGCCTCTCCTGGGACGACGTCGCCGAGCGCAGCGCCGATCCGGTGACCGGCGTCTACGACTTCGAGGGCTACCGTGTCTATCGCTCTACCGACCCCGAGTTCCGCGATCCCCAGGTCATCACCACGGGAACGGGGACGGGCCCGCTGGGCAACGGGAAGCCCATCGCGCAGTTCGATCTCGTGGACGGGCGGAGCGGCTTCTCGACGCAGGTGGTGGAGGGCGTCGCCTACTACCTGGGCACCGAGAGCGGCCTCACGCACACCTGGACCGACCACAGCGTCACCAACGGCCAGCAGTACTACTACGCGGTCACGGCCTACGACTTCGGCTCCGACCCCGGGAGCCAGTTCGACTTCTATCCATCCGAGAACGCCATCACGCCGAGCCGCACGCCGCGCGGCGGCCTGGTGCTGCCGACGAACGTCGTCGCCGTCCGGCCCAATCCCCGCGCCGCGGGCTACGTGCCCGCCCAGGCGCAGGCGGCGGAGCAGATAAGCGGCCGGGGCGTCGGTGAGGTGGTCGTCGAGGTCGTCAACTCGGGCCTCGTGCCCGACGGGCACCTGTTCAAGATCGATTTCAGCGCGCCGTCGGCGGACAGCCTGCGGGCCACCCGCTACTCGCTGCGCGACAGCACGACGGGCGGACTGCTGTTCGAATCCGGCGCCGACCTCGCCGGAGAGGGAATCGGACCGGTCGGCCAGGGTCTGCTGCCGATCATCGCCACGCAGGCGGCGGTCGCCGTCGACACGAGTTCCGGGTTCGACGCGAGCAGCGCCACGGACGCCGCCGTGCGCGCGAGCTACCTGCCGACGCTGTCCAGCAACCGCCCGCGCCCGGGTTATCCCGACGACGTCAGCATCATCTTCGCGGACACCGTCCAGGACACGGGCCTGGCGGTGTTTCCGTTCTTCGAGACGCCGGCCAGGTTCCGGGTCATCGCCCACGGCGAGGACGGCGACCGGCGGCTCGACTTCCGCTTCCGCGACGTCGACGGCGACGGCACGCTCAGCCGGCTCGACGACGCGATCGACATCGTCACCTATCTGCCCGAATCGCCGGACACGATCCGGAGCACGTGGTGGGTCACGCTGGATCCGGACGCGGAGCTGCCGCTGAACCCGCCGCGGGACGGGGACCGTTACGAGCTGGTGCTCACCCGCCCGTACGGCGAGGACGACAGCTTCGTCTTCGCGAGCATCGCCGAGACGATCGACGGCTCGCAGGTGTCGGCCGGATTCACGCCCTACGTGGTGCCGAATCCCTACGTGGGCTCGGCCAGCTTCGAACCCGAGCGCTTCGCCGTCTCGGGACGCGGCGAGCGACGGCTAGAATTCCGCGGGCTGCCGAGCCGCTGCGTGATTCGCATCTTCAACGTCAGGGGCGAGCGCATCCAGACGCTCGTGCACGACGGCTCGTACGAGGGCTATCTCGCCTGGGATCTGCGGACCAAGGAGGGCCTCGACGTGGCGCCGGGCCTCTACATCTTCCAGGTCGACGGCGGCGCGGCGGGGAGCAAGACCGGGAAATTCGCGATCATCAAGTAGCGCGAAAGGACGATGATGGCATTGCCGAGGCACCTGACGATCCTCCTGATCCTCGCGGTCGGCGCGGCGGGCGCGGCCGGGAATGCCTCCGCCCAGACCAAGGCCGGCACCACGGTCGCCCAGTTCCTGGGGATCGAGCCGAGCGGGCGCCACGCGGGGTTCGGCAACGCCGGCGCCGCGCTGGCGGAGGGCATCGAGTCCGTCTACTTCAACCCGGGCGTGATCGGGCTCCTGTGGGACACGGAGTTCCAGTTCACGCACAGCGCCTGGTTCGCGGACATCAGCTACGATTACGCGGCCATCGCCGTCCCCGTTCGCGGCTGGGGCACATTCTTCGGGAGCGTCACCGCCTTGAACTCCGGGGATATCGCCGTGCGCACCGTGGAGAGACCGCATGGCACGGGCGAGTACTACGATGTTGGGAACACGGCGATCGGCCTCGGCTTCGGCCGCCAGGTGACCCGGCGCTTCTCGGCCGGCGTGCGGATCAACTACGTCAGCGAGCGCATCTGGCATACCTACCAGCGCACGGTGACGCTGGACATCGGCACGGTCTACGCCCTCAGGGAGGGCGGCCTGCAGATGGGATTCAGCCTGACCAACGCCGGCACGGACTCGCGCTACACGGGGCGCGACCTCGCGATCCAGTACGACGCCACGGACGACATCTACGGCGATAACAGCGCCCTGCCCGGCGAGCAGTACACGGACAGCTTTGCCGTTCCCATCATGTTCCGCTTCGGCCTGAGCTATCCCTATCAGGTGGGCGCCGACTCGCGCCTGCTGCTGATGGCGGACGCCCTGCACCCGAACGACAACGCGGAAAGCCTGAATCTCGGCGTCGAGTTGGACTGGCGCGGCAGCCTCGCCCTGCGCGCCGGCTACCAGACGCTGTTCCAGACCGATTCGGCGCAGGGCCTCACGCTGGGAGTGGGGATCCGCAGCCGCTTCGGCGACAGGAGACTGCGGTTCGACTACGGCTGGACCGACCACATCTATCTCGACGGGACGCATCGCGTCACCGTCGCGGTGGGACTGTAGCAACCGAGGAGAGACGACATGAGAAGGACACGCTCGCCGCAGGAGTTCCACCACCGGATGGCGCTGTTCGGCGCCCTGGCGGGCCTGTTGCTCGCGACCGCGATCGCTCCCGCCGCGCGGGCGATCACCACGCCGGCCCTGCTGGACACGCTGCAGCATGGCGCCTTCGACTACTTCTGGAACGAGGCCAATCCCGCCAACGGCCTGATCAAGGACCGCAGCACGCCCGGCTCGGCGTGCAGCATCGCCGCCGTGGGCTTCGGCCTCTCGGCGATCTGCATCGGCGTCGATCACGGCTGGATCACCCGCGAGCAGGGGCGGGAGCGGGTGCTCACGACGCTGACCACGTTCTGGACCGGACCCCAGGGGCACGAGGTGGCGGGGAACATGGGGTACCGGGGATTCTTCTACCACTTCCTCGACATGAACACGGGCGCCCGCGTCTGGAACTGCGAGCTGTCGTCCATCGACACGGCGCTGCTCATGGCGGGCGTGATCGATGTCGAGCACTACTTCCTGGGCGGCGACGCCGCGGAGACGGAGATCCGCGCCCTGGCCGACTCGCTCTACCAGCGGGTGGACTGGGAGTTCATGCGCAACTGGGGCGTCGGCATCCGCATGGGCTGGAAGCCGGAGAGCGGCTTCGACGGCTACGGCACCTGGGTCGGCTACAACGAGGCGACGATCCTGTACATCCTCGCCCTGGGCTCGCCGACGCATCCCGTGCCCGCGAGCACCTGGTTCACTTGGACGAGCGGCTACCAGTGGTCCAACCAGTACGGCCAGGAGTACGTCATCTTCCCGCCGCTGTTCGGCCACCAGTACTCGCATTGCTGGATCGACTTCCGCAACCAGCAGGACGTCTACATGGCCAGCAAGGGTATCACCTACTTCGAGAACTCCCGGCGGGCCACCCTCGCCGCGCAGGCCTACTGCATCGACAATCCCCTCGGCCACGTGGGCTACGGCGAGCTGGTCTGGGGCCTCACGGCCTCCGACGATCCCTGGGGCTACCTCGCCCACGGCGCGCCGCCCGGCCAGAACGACAACGGCACGATCACGCCGACGGCCGCGGCGAGTTCGATACCCTTCGCGCCGGAGATCGTCATCCCGACGCTGCATCACTTCTACGACAGCTACCCGTCCCAGCTATGGGGACCCTACGGGTTCAAGGACGCCTTCAACCTCGGCCAGGACTGGTGGGCGTCCGACTACATCGGCATCGACCAGGGCCCGATCGTCATCATGATCGAGAACTACCGCGACGAGTCCGTCTGGTATCGCTTCATGCAGGACGAGGCCGTCCAGGCCGGACTGGACGCGGCGACCTTCGAGCCCATCACGGCCAGCGACCCGCCGCCGGCGAGCCGCGTGAGCCTGGCCCAGAACGCCCCCAACCCGTTCCGGGAGCGGAGCGTCATCCGCTTCCAGCTCCAGCAACCCGGTCACGTCTCGCTGCGGCTCTACGACGTCCGCGGCCGGAGCGTGGCGACGCTGGTGGACGGCTGGCGCGCGGCGGGCGCGCATCGCGCGCCCCTCGAGGCCCGCGGCCTGTGCAACGGGGTGTATTACTATATCTTGAAGTGCGACGGCGTCAGCACGATGCGCCGTTGCGTGGTTCTGCGCTAGTAGGAGACGGAGACGGAAAGGAGGGGAGCGAGTATCGATGAGATCGCATTCTACGCATTCCAGCTCAAGCATCGGTCCGCAACGGCATACGCATGGGAGGAAGACAGCCATGAGACCGGTTATTAAATCATTGCTCGGCGCTGCGTTCATCGTGGCGCTGGTGGGCTCGGCTCTGGCCAGCCCGCAGGTCGACGGCGCGGTGTTCAATCTCCGCGTCTTCAACGACTGCCCGACCTCGGTGCTGACGATGGTGAACGACTACCCGACGCTGATCAGCATCCATGACGAGGTGCTCGACTGCGCGGGCTGGGCCAACCTGCACAACTGGCAGCTGGCGGTGGGCGGCGCCGCCGCCGTCTTCAACAACGGCGACGCCTTCACCCTAAGCTTCGATCTGAGGATCACCGGCGCCGGCGACGGCGAGGCGGGCCTGCTCATCGCGCCCTGGTGGAGCCAGAACGTCGACGGCCGCTTCAACGTCCGTTCCACGGATGGCGAGATCGCCTGCTTCGGCGGACGGCTGCCGTTCTACAGCTTCACCGCAAACTACGGCCTCGCCTACGTCAAGGGCGACGTGATCCGCCTCACGGCGGTCTACACGCCGAACGACATGACGGAGGCGAATCCCGCCGACATCGAGTACATCGTGGACTACGGCGGCATGATCTACAGTTCCGGGCGGTTGCCCTTCGACGAGGGCAATCCCGCCGAGGATCCGCCTTACGGCCTGTGGGGCATGCTCAACGACGCGCGCGTGGGCGGTTACATGCAGGCCTTCCTGCAGAACGGCAACCCCGCCGCGGAACTGATGGCCGAGTGGATGTCCATCGATTACGTGGACATGTCGGTGGCCACGGAGGACGCGACCTGGGGCATGGTCAAGTCGCTCTACTAGACGTCCGCCGGTCACGCTGAATCGTGAAACGGCCCCGGGGCGCAGCCCACGGGGCCGTTTCGCAGGTGTCGCCGCGCCGGTGGCATCGCGCCCTCCGGCCCGTCGCTACTCGTCCCGCCGCGCTCCCTGGAGGCCCAGGTAGACGTGCCCGACGGGCGCCGTCAGGGTCATGGGAGTGCTGATGGAGGGCGTGTCGCTGTAGTTCGCGCTCACGATGTTGATGGTCGCGCCCGCCGGCGCCGCCGCGACCGCCTCGGTCAGGGTGTCGTAGGGGCGGAAGATGGACCCGTCCTCCACGGTGGCGAGGTGTCCGGCGTCCACGTAGACCACGGGCACCCCGAAGTAATCCGCCAGGGCGTCCTGCAAGGCGCTGTTGGTGAAGCTCGTACCCTTGTTGCCCTCGTCCGGGGGATCGCAGCCGCCGTCGGTGTGGATGCCGAGGCTCACGTAGGTGCCGTGGAGGAGAACCGGCGAGCCCGAGCTGCCGCCCATGGTGTCCACGATGTACTCGAGCCAGACGTCATCGGCCGCCTCGATGTGCTCGCCCAGATAGGGGCCCGTGTCGTCCTGCTCCGTGTTGTTCCAGACGCCCTCGTCGTCCCCGTAGCCGTTGACCGTCACGTCCACGGGCGGCAGGTCCGCCACCAGGGCGAGGCGGACGCAGCCGAAGGAGCCCACGAGGGCGCCCGTCTCGTCGTTGGGGTGGCAGCTGAAGATCTTCCAGTCCTGCCCCACGGGGTCCTCGCTGTTGTAATAGGCGACGATGCTGCTCTGGTCGATGTAGAAGATGTACTGGGGGGCGGGGTGCTCCGGCGTGCCGCCGCTGCTGGACAGGGGCACGTGGAACTCGACCCGGCCGCCGCCGCCGTACTGGGTATCCGTCGGCACGTGCCCCGCCGTCAGCAGGGTGCCGTTGGGGATGATGTAGGCGGTGCCCGCGGGGCCGCCGTAGCTGCCGCCGATGACGCGGCCGATCTTGCCGGTGTAGGCGGGCAGGCGGTCGTCGTCGCCGCAGAGGGTCCGGGTGCCGCCGGTGCCCGTGGAGTCGCCGGCGTCGATGCCCGCGTCGCCCGGCGCCTGGGCGGCGGCCGGGTCGGCCGCGGCCAGCAGCAGGGCGAGGGCCGCGAGCAGCGGGAGCGCGATGGCCTTGCGTGTCATGGCGCGCCTCCTCACTGCAGTGTGACCAGGACGAGCACGAGCCCCGTCCCGCTCTCGAGGGATGTCATGGCCTTGCCCAGGATGGCCCCCTGCGCGCGGTCGCGGTCGCGGGCCGCCATGGCGTGGCCCGGCGTCGCCGAGGTGGTCAGCAGGTCCCCCGGCGCGATGGGGCCGCCGCCGGCGTCGGCCCGGCAGTAGACGCGGCCCGTCAGGGCCACCGGGTTGTCGCCGTCGGCGAGGGTGCCGGCCTGGCCCATGAGCATGCCCGGCGCCACGCCCCCGGCGCCGCTGATGACGCCGGCCACGCAGGTGTCGTAAGCCCGGCGGCTGACCGCCAGGCGGCCGGGCGCGCCGGGATCGATGCAGACCACCATGCCCGGCTCCGGCGCTGCGGCGCCGTCCGCCACCGGGAAGCGCTCGGAGAGGTCCGAGCCGCCGGTTATGTGCAGCACGGGGACGGTCACCTGGCCGTTCTCGAACAGCGCGTCGCCGTCGGCGTAAAGGGCGTAGTCGTCGGTGGCCAGCTTGGCGGAGAAGGAGCTGGTGCCGTGGCGAGCATCGACGGCCGCGCCTCCGGCGCAGCTCGCGTACACGCCGCCGAGGTAGCCGGCCAGGCTCACCGTGGCGTTGTTGGTGGCGCTGTGGGCGTAGACGGCGCTGCCCGTCCCGTTGTTGGTGATCTGCATGGCTGCGCTGCCGCTGGAGACCTCGCCCTCGTAGGGTAGGGTGAATGCGCCCGGTGGCTGCCAGTTGGCGGTGCCCTGGCCGTCCTGGCAGGTGAGGACGTGGCCGGCCGCGGGCGAGCCGGTGACGCGCAGGCCGGTGGTCTGGAGGGTGCCGCGCACGTCCAGCTGTTCCTCCGGCGTCGTGGTGCCGATGCCGATGTCGCCGTCGTGCTCGATGTGGAAGGTTCCGTCCACGCTGGTGCCCGGTGAGATGAAGAAGTCCGTGAAGACGGACGCATTGCTGTTCTCTACGCCCACGTACCAGTCCTCGGTTCGAGCCCTGATGACCAGCGCCTCGGAGACGTTGTCGTACCTGGTGTCGCCGCCGCCGATGAAGAAGTCGCCGTTCGCCTCGATGTTGCCGTTGCGCCCGAACTCCATCATCGCGACCGTGTCGCCCGAGACCTCGTGCATGAGCGAGAGGTAGTTGCCGGACTCGTCGTTGTAGCCGAAGCGGGTCATCACGGCACCGCCGTCCTGGCTGAGGACCAGCTGGGCGTGGTCGCCCTCGTTGACGTTGTCGCTGTCGGCCTCCAGGCGCAGCTCCAGGTCGCCGGTGTCGCTCAGGTGGAGCTTGGCCTCGGGTGAGCTGGTG
>Ga0272443_10003129_pt1 | contig 19928 bp, 19 predicted proteins | sample SSMAcet12_FD_193581 | JGI IMG/M metagenome (GOLD analysis project Ga0272443, IMG submission 193581) | Marine sediment archaeal communities from Little Sippewissett salt marsh, Falmouth, MA, United States - SSM-Acet-12 | ecosystem: Environmental > Aquatic > Marine > Wetlands > Sediment ... | reverse complement strand
GACCGAGTTGGTCGCCGCCCTGCCAACGCCGACAGCTCCGCCCTGAGTTCTCAACCCTTCATGAGAAGCGGCACTTATAATAACAACAGCGAAGATAACCGATTTGGACAACCCCACAAATAAATCCTTAAAACTGATGTACCTGAAACTCTGGTGTAAAAACATGCCCGAAGGAATCCCTACGAGAAAGACCCCTACTATGAACCCCCCGAGGATGGACAGGAAAAAACTTATTATAAAAAGAGAGGGGAGGGAAATCATGCCGGCAAGCAATCTCGGTGTAACAAGGTATGCGACAGGGTCCACTGCCAGCATTTTCAAGGCATCCACCTGTTCGGTAATCTTCATGGTTCCAATCTCCGCGGCTATGGAAGCTCCGACGCGCCCGGCCAGCACAAAAGCTACGAAAACCGGGCCAAGTTCGCGAATCATCGAGATGGACACAATGCCGCCGGCATAGATTTCAGCCCCGAATTTCTTCAGGGTATAAGCCGTTTCCATCACAAGAATCATGCCTATGAAAGCCGAAATAATGCCTATCAGGGGAAAAGAATCTATGCCTATTTCATTGATATGTTTTATTATGTTGCCTCTCTTTATCGAGGCAAAAACATTGCGGAAAGACTTGAAAGCAAGCAGGGTGAGAGAACCCGAGTAGTGAACCGCACACAAGGTTTTACTGCCGATATTTTCAACAAACCCTTTCATATTTATTCTCTCTGGGAGAGGTTTTCAAACCTGGTGAATTCTTTTAAAAACGCCAGGCTGATTGTTCCCGTTGGTCCGTTCCTCTGTTTGGCAATTATCACGTTGGCAACAGCGTTGCTGCTTTCTTCCTCGCGTTTATAAAAATCTTCCCTGAAAAGGAGCAAAACAAGGTCGGCATCCTGCTCAAGCGAACCGCTTTCCCTCAAATCCGAAAGGAACGGTTCCTTTTTCTCCCTCTGCTCGGTCGCCCTGCTCAACTGGGAAATAGCTATGACAGGCACATTAAGTTCTTTAGCAAGGGCCTTCAGAGAAGCGGAAATTTCCGTTATTTCCTGCTGCCTGTTTTCCGCCCTGCCCCTGCTTCTCATCAGCTGCAGGTAGTCTATTATTATGAGCTGGATATCCTCGCTGGCCTTAAGCCTTCTTGCTCTCGCCCTTACTTCGAAAACATTCAGGGAAGGAGTATCGTCGATAAAAATGGGATTCTCTTCAAGCATCCCCGCCGCAAGAAGAAGGTTGCCCATATCCTGGTCCGACAACATTCCCTGCCTCAATTTCATGAGATTTATCTTTGCCTCGCAGCAAAGCATTCTCTGGACAAGCTGCTCCTTGCTCATCTCGAGGCTGAAAATCAGGACGGGATACTTGTTTGCGCTTGAATTCATATTAAGAGCTACATTGCATGCAAAAGCAGTTTTCCCCATGGAAGGTCTTGAAGCGATGATGACAAAATCCGCAGGATGAAACCCGGTGGTTTTATTGTCAAGGTCGACAAACCCTGTCGGAATACCCGTAACATAACCCCTCTTGTTGTGTATTTCCTCGATTAAATCGATATTTTCCTTGACAAGTTCCTTAAGGGGGTAGGCAATCTTGCCCGTTCTGTGATGGCTTATCTCAAAAATGGTGGCTTCTGCCTTGTCGATGAAGGCATCTATTTCTTCGGGCTCTCCCGAAGCTTCCGATATGATGCGGGCAGCATTCTCAATAATCGCCCGCAGAAGGTATTTATCCCTTACTATCCTGAGGTATTCATCAATATTGGCCGCGGTGGGAAGCATTTCAACAAGTTCGGTGAGATATTCCAATCCGCCTGCATATTCGAGAAGATTTTTTTTCTTTAAATGGTTGGTCAGGGTTATGAGGTCGCATTTTTCGTTCTTTTCAAAAAGCTCGCACATGGATAAGAAGACGGTTTTATGTGCCTCGTTATAGAAGAATTCGGGTTTAACGGACTCAAAAGCCTGAATCCTTGCCTCATCTCTCATTAACATGCAGCCAAGAACGGCTTTTTCTGCTTCAATGCTTTGCGGCGGGATATTGTTCTGCAGGATACCCTTTTTTTTTGAGGGCATTTTATTTCTCCCTAACAACCCATATCTTTATTTCCCCTGTCACTCCCTCGATGAATTTAACAGGCACTTTATATATTCCGAGCGTTTTACAGGGCTGTTCAAGTAAAACCTGATATTTGTTAAGCTCTATGCCGGTCTGCTGTGCGACAGCCTCTACAATATCTTCCGAAGTTATGGCTCCAAAAAGCTTGTCGTCCTGTCCTGCCTTCGCGTAGATTGTAATAGAGACGTCTTTAAGCCTGTTCCTGACATCTTTCGCCTGGGAAATTTTCTTGTCCTTCTTCTTCTCCGCCATTTCTTCTTCTTTCTTCAGCCTGTTAAGATTCTGCTCAGTTACCTCGACGGCAAAACCCCTGGGTATAAGATAATTCCTCGCGTAACCGTCTGAAACCTCTTTTGTTTCCCTGCTTTTTGCCTTTCCTTCCATATCCTTAATAAAAATAACTTTCATTTTTAATCTCGCTCCTTATGTTTTTATATAAGGCAGCAGAGCTAAAAACCTTGCCCTCTTGAGGGCCTTCGCAAGCATCCTCTGGTGCCTCGCACAGGTTCCGGTAACCTTTGTAGACAAAATTTTTCCCCTGCTGCTTGTAAACCTTCTGAGCCTTCCGGGGTCTTTATAGTCAATTTCATCCGTACCTGCCTTGCAAAACTGGCATATCTTAACTCTCTTCTTTACCATCTTCTGCTTCCTCCTTTTGCGGCATGACATTGGTCGGCCGGTCTAAGAACTGAAAATCATCCACATGAACTTCTATTGTTGAACGTTTTTCATTATCCTGCGTTTCCCACTTCCTGAACTGGAGCCTCCCTTCTACGAATATCAGGCTTCCTTTTTTAAGGTATTCCGCACAGACTTCAGCCCTTTTGCCCCAGACGACAAGGTTGACGTAACAGGTATCCTCTTTTTTCCCTTCCTTGGTCATGTATTCTCGATTCACGGCAAACCCGAGGGTAGTAACCGCCTGGCCTGAAGGAGTATACCTGAGTTCAGGATCTCTCGTCAGCCGGCCTATAAGGAAAACCTTATTTAGGTTCGGTCCCGCCATTTTCTTTCTCCTCCTTTGGTAATTGCTTTCTCTGTACGATAAGGTACCTCAATATTCCTTCCCTCCTCACAAAAGCTGCCTTAATTGCATCTATATGCTCCGAAAGGGCGGTAAAATAAAAAATATAATAGACAGCTTCCGTATGTTTAAGCACCGGGTAAGCCAGGTCTCTTCTCCCCATCAGTTCTTTCTTTACAACCTTGCCTCCGGCGTCAACAATGCTTTTTTCTATAAAGCCGGCTTCCTTCTCGACTTCTTCTTCCGACATCTCTGCTTTTAAAAGATAACAACCTTCATATTTTCTTTCCATTCTATTCTCTCCTCATTATTGCTTTTGGGTTACGGACAAATCGTCAAGTGTAACCTATATTATATATGTTTCCTGCAAAAAGTCAATAAAACGAATTGCATCATTCAAAAATCCATGCGAAAATATTCGCCTCTAAGGGCAGAAAAAGGAGGCGGCTGGATTAGGGAAAAAGCCGGACATCAAAGTGCGGAGGGCAGGGCGCATCTTCCAGGTTGCGGAAGGAAAAGAAATTGCATGGGAATACGAGAACCCCTTCTGCGATGAAAAGGGACAAAACTTTTTGTAACGCCGTTTTGGCAGATACGAACCCCGGTTTATCGAACCTTTCCTTAAATGAAGGCCAGAGACGCCTGTCCCGGGAAGAAAAGTGTCAGGCATGTATTTCGACGACATCCCCGTCTTTCAGCCCGTAATCCCTCCCTGCGATGGAAACCTTTTCTTCTCCCTGCCTCCATAAGCGGGCATACCTGAAATTTTCCGCTATATCCCTGTGGATAAGGCCCGCAAGCTGGATAACCTGGCTATTCCGGCTGAGAGTATAAGGATTTTCCATGTCGGCAGGCTTACCGGGAGTTTTAGTATAGACCCTTATTATATCCAGAAGGTTGAATACCCTTTGCGGAAGAATTTCCGTGTTCAACTTTTCTTTCACCGATATTTCCGCGAACCCCGGAATTTTCTCCCCGTAGAGCTCAAGGAATATTTCCTTCATATCTTCATACGAAGGCTTTTCTATTTTATTGGCAGTCCACAATACTTTTTTGCAGAAAGCAAATCCGCTTTCTTCCTTTATCCTGAATTTTTCAAGAACGCCGAGAGAATCTTCCATCTCCTCTATGATAAAATCCGAGGAGATATCAAAAACAAAGATAAGCGCGTCAGCCTTCCTCAGCAAATCTCCCATCCAGTTTTCCATGAATTCGCCGGAAAGAGGCGGGGTGTCCAAAAGCTGTATCTTGATATCCCGGTATTTCATCATGCCCGGAAGGGGCAGCTTGGTAGTATACGGATAATCTGCTATCTCGGGCCTGGCCTTTGTCAGCAGGGAAAGGAGGCTCGACTTGCCTCCGTTAACGGGCCCGCATATGGCAACCTGCCCGGCTCCTTCCCTCTCGATAACAGGCACAAGGGTTCTTCTCGAAGCCTGCGGCTCCTTTACTGCCGCCTTTCTGTATTTTGCTATCTTGCTTTTAAGAAGCGCCTGGAGCTTTTCGGAAGACTTATGCTTGGGCATCATGGAAAGAAGCTCTTCGAGAACGGCGATTTTTTCTTCAGGGGTTTTCGCTTCCTTTAATTCGGCTTCTTTTTTGTGGTACTGGGGAGGTAAATTTACAGGCATTTTTCTTTTTCGCCTTTCTTCTCAAAAGATTAGACAACGGATTATCGCCCTCTGGAAGGGACTATCCCCGGCCGAAAAGCATATCCTTGATAACCGGCAAAAGCTTCTGTATGTTAAACGGTTTGGTTACGTAATAATCCGCCCCGTAATTGTAGCCCTTTATCTTATCCTCGTCCCCTGCTTTTCCCGTAAGCATGATAACAGGAACCTTCCTGCTCCTCAATCCCGCCTTTATCTTTGCCAGGACCTGCCATCCGTCAATCCCGGGCATTCCCACGTCAAGAATGACAAGGTCGGGCTTTTCACTTTTGAATTTTTTTAATCCTTCCTCGCCGTCAGGAGCTCCGGCAACTGAGTATCCAACCGATTTGAGCACCATGGAGAGCGACGTAAAAGCGTCATGTTCATCCTCGATAATGAGAATCTTTTTTTTCTGAATTTCCATACCTTTATTTTACCATATCAATGAAACTTTGCAATCTCTTTTCCTGCCATTCAAGCTAAAGCCTGGTTATCTCGTCCCTTTCAAAGACAGGAAAAGGAGATACGTTTTCTCCGTCCCTCAGGTATACGCCCTCCCTGTCTACCGCCTCTCCTATCAAGGAACATTTTATCCTTCTTTTTCTCATGAAGTCCCTCAGCCCGGGACCTTCCTCTTCCGGTATTATCCCCAGCAGGCAGCCGGAAGAAATAATGCCGTATGGATTCAAACCGAACAGGGAAGAGAGCCTTTCGACATGCGGATAAAACATTATCTTCTTTTTGTCTATCATGAGGCCGGTTCCACACCTGAGAGAAACCTCGTAAAGGGCGGTGGAAATCCCCCCCTCCGTCGGGTCATGCATAACCTTGACCCCGAAGTTTTCCCATAAGAGGCGTGCTTCCCTCAAAACCCCTATGCCGGGACGGTTTACGGAGTTAACAAGCCTGGAGAGAATATTTTCGGGGAATTCTCTTTTGAGGACCTCCATCTTCTCCCTTGCCATGATGGAAGCTGCTTCTATGCCTGCCTCCTTTACGAGAAACACCCTGTCGCCCTTTCTCACGGGTTTTAGCTTCTTATTCTTCCCCTTTCCCTCAAACCCCGCAAGGAAACCGCATGCCACCGTCTTTTTTACTCCCGAAGATACTTCGGTATGGCCCCCGACCCAGTTAATGGAGTACTTCTTGCAATGGCTGCATACCTGGCAAAAAACCTCTTCAATCATGTCAAATGTAATGCCCCGGGGAAAAAGAAGGCTGCATAGAAACCACTTCGGAATCCCGCCCATGGCAGCCATATCGTTAACGTTTACATTTACAAGATACTGGCCCGTATCCTCTCCGACGAGGGTCACAGGGTCTGTTTTCGCAAAGAGCAGGTTTCCGCGAGTTTCAAAAACCGCACAATCACGGCCAATTCCGGGGCCTTCAACAACGGAAGCGTCATTTTTTATGTACGTTTTGAGGAGATATTCAAGGAGGCTGTTGGGAAGCTTGCCTGCCCTGACAGGTTTTATGCCGAAAAGATATCCTGCTTCCTCGATGGAATCAAAAATAAAATCTGCCCCTTCAGCCTCAAAATCGGCCCTTTTAATGTTCCCTGAAAGAATGGCGCAGGACAGGCAGCCAAAAACCCTGGCGCATTTGATATCCATGGGGTGGTCGCCTATGAGGATTATCTCCTCCTTTTTGAGGCCGAGAGAAGAAGCCGCGTCCATCAGATGTTCCCTGCAAGGCTTGACCTTCAACACGTCGTCCCTTGTCAGGAGAACGTCGTAAGGCACTTTATGCCTTCTTGACACCATGCAAACTGCCTGGCGGCAGTTGCGGGTGACGATGCCCGTTTTAAAGCCTTTTTTCCTCAGGCTTTCCATAAGGCTTATACTGCCTTTCAGGGGCAGGGCCTTTCCTGCCCCTTTAAGTTCCTCTCCGACAAGATGCCTTTCCATCGAGGAAATAAAATCTTTTGTTGCCCCGTTATCTCTATTGTTTTTGCCGATATAATCAAGCAACTCGAGAATAGGCCGGCTCTTTCCCGGAACGGAAAGGCCGGCTTCCGCCGCCTTCCTGACAATAGTATCTTTTATGCCCCTGAAATCTATGTGGATAGAAACGACGGTCCCGTCAAAATCAAAGAGAACCCCTTTTATCTTTTTCAGTTTTGCTCTCATGTGCAACCCCTTTTCCCCGACTTATTCCCACGTCTTTTTAATTATACCCCGGCCAGGGCGGAAAACCAAAACCTGTATTCCGGCAAGGTATAAAGCCCAAAAAAAAATTTGCAAAAACCCCGAAAAAATGTTATAATGGGGGATAATGCGGATGTTTGCATGAAAAGAGCTTCTCCTCCGGTTTCCACTGCCGGGGAGAGACTCCCCTGTCAACTGATATCCCTGCTAATCCTGGGCTTCGCGGATTATGCCTCGCTTAAGAGAAGAAGTGGAAAACTTTCTGGATTTTACACGTTGCCATACCTGGCAGCTGCGGAAGAAAAGGGAGAGAGAGGATTTATACATATTTGTTATGCTATTGCCGTAATGTTGCTCTTTAAAATTATTTGACGGTATCTCCCCTTCTTCTGCGAACGAGCAGAACAGATGAAAGAACGGAAGAAATTCATAAAAGCAGAGATTTAAGGGAGAAACCATGACTCCATATAGAGATTATATAGTTAAGTTGAAAAGCGAAGTAATAGAAAACTATTCTGTCGAAGAGAAGATATGGCAGGGCGCAACCTCGACCGTATACAAGTGCATAAACAAGTACGGCAAGGGAAAACACGGTAGCATTGTTGCCATAAAAGTATTGCACCCTTACAGGAAAGACCCCCTGCAAATAAAGATGTTCATCAGGGAAGGCCGCATACAGCAGAAACTGAGCCACGAAAATATAGTCAGAACCTTCTCCGTGGGGAAAACCGAAGATTTTTACTTCATCCTCATGGAATATATAAGAGGCAGCAACCTGAAAGTCTTTTCGCAAAACGGCATTCCCCCCTTCAGACAGCTTCTCGAAATGTTCAGGGACCTTGCCTACACTTTAAGTTATATGCACGGCAGGAAAATCCTGCACAACGACATCAAGCCGGAAAACATCATGTTCGACCAGGCTGCAAAGTCTTTAAAGCTCACGGACTTTGGATACGCAAGCACTTTTCAAAAGTGGTTCAACAGGAAATTTCCGGCCGGAGGCACTGAAAAATACATGGCGCCGGAAAGGAAAACAGGCATTTCGGATACCAGGAGCGACATATATTCCTTCGGCATGGTTCTCGATGAATTCCTGCCTCAGAATGAAAGGGACGAAATAATAAGCTCTATTATCCACAAAGCGATACAAAGGGAGCCCCACAAAAGATATGCATCCTTTTCCGAAATGATTTCCGACATGAAATACTATTTTTATAACAAGCCATGAAAATAGGCATACTCTCCGATATTCACGGTAACCTTGAAGCTCTTAACTCCTCAATCGATTTTCTCGGGGACAAGACAGACTTTATCGTCTCTCTCGGCGACGCAGTGGGCTATGGACCCGACCCGGTCCAATGCATGGACATCCTCTCTGAAAGAAGATTTTCAAACCTCAGGGGAAACCACGAGGAATGCCTTTTAAAGGATGACTTTTCACGCCTCAAAGAGACGGCAAGGATATCTCTCGAGTGGACAAAAAAGGAGCTTTCCCCATTCCACATCAGGCAATTTGAAAAATGGCCCCTGACAGCCCGGCGGGAAGGTGCTTTTTTTGCCCACGCATCCATATCAGACCCCCTTTACAGGTATGTTCTGACCGGGAAAGATGCCGAAGAAGAATTTTCCTTTCTGGAAGATAAAATCTGTTTCATCGGCCATACGCATGCTCCGGGAGGTTTCCGGCATGAGATAATTACGGGGAAAACCGAAGTGATATTCCCGGATTTCAGCGGGTGCATGAAGATTAAAACAGAGGAGAACTACAGGTATATCATAAACGCGGGAAGCGTAGGCCAGCCGAGAGACGGGTTCCCCTTCGCCTGCGTCGTCATATACGACACGGAAGAAAAAAGCGTAAACCTGAGCAGGATTGAATACAGGCTGGAAGCCACGCGCAAAAAAATCATAGAATCGGGACTTCCCTCTGTCCTTGCGAAAAGAATCATGCAGGCTATTTAGGGAAGCGCCGCATAAATCTCTCATTAAGAGTGCCATTGCGGGGAATTTACCCCGTTCTACGGGAAGCTTTTTATGACAAAGCAATCTCATTAATAGAGCATGTATAGAAGAGAGATGTGCCGAGCAAAGAATGTTACCGCCTGTCTTTCCCGCTTACGATAACCCCTAACCGGGAATTCTCGCTTACCAGCTTTCCCGCCATGATATCTTCCTCTGTAAATACAGACATGACAATTTCCAGCTTGCCCGTGCGGCTGTGGTCGTGAACGGAATAAATAACGCCGTCGGCCGTCTCCACCGCGTCCGGGTAAGAGACCCACTCGCGGCTGTCAAGAAGTAATTCGTAAGGCCAGGTTTTACCGTCGTCTTCGGAAAGGTAAGCTGTCATGTTTGTCCTCATGCGCGCCCCTTCTTCCTCCGGATGGGTTATGAAGAGCAGCCTGCCCGATTTAAGACGCCTGATATGGAACCTCGTGCTGGGACCCACCCTGTACATTTCTCCCTCTGTCCATGTCCTGCCCCTGTCATACGAGAAACTCTGCTTTATTCCGCCTGCGGCCCTTACCAGAAGCCATAAACTGCCGTCTTTCCTTTCAACAACCATGTGTTCGTTGTATCCCGCCCTCGGAACGTCGGCCCTGCCAAGATGTGATATGGTTTTGCCCTTATCCTCTGAAACGTACAAATCCACGGGCGTACCGGGATTTGAAGAAGGGAAAACCCATTCGCCCGTAGACAGGACAACAGGCTTGTTTATCATGTAGCCTTCAGCCAGCCTTCTCGGCTCCGACCATAAGGGTTTCGCCGATTCAGAATCCCCGGCTACCACGGCCCATGAACCTGTTCCCTCCCCCATGCCTACATCGTTCTGCGTCCATATGAACCACAGCCTTCCCATTGGGTCATGCCAGGGCACGGGGTCAAAAGCCCTTACCGGCCAGTAAAGAGGGTCTATGACGACTGCTGGAGGGTCTGTCCATGTCTTACCGCCGTCGCCGCTGGTAAGAAGGACAGCATAATTTTCCGGCCCTTCCGAATAAACGCCGCAGTTGCAAGCATACAAAGTAACCCACAACCGGCCTCCCGGAGTTATTTCTATGCCGGGAATACCCTGGAAATTCCTTTTTGAAAAAGCATACTTTTCGACGGGTTCCGTATAGACACGGGGAGGTTCAAGCGTTATGATGCGCGGACTGAACCCGCCGGTATCAACCTGTTCAAGATTTTCCGGCAAGCCTGCCACCGTAACTCCCCAGCTTGGGCTTCCATACTTGACAACCTCTCCTTCTTCGGCGTATTTCCTGTAAACAGCCATCTGCTCTTTTACCCCTGGAGACACCTGGAATTCAGGAATATTTTCCATCCGCTCAAATCCCCTTTCGACAAGGCTGGGAGCAAAATAAGGGATGACCCTTCCCGCCGCGCTTTTGGAAAACCTTCCTGCAAGATGTTTATCGACGGGCGTGGGCGTTATAACGTAAACATACCCCTGCTTTTCAACAACGGCTTCGCTGTAGCGCATGGGGGACCAGATGTAACCCTTCCCCTGGAGTTCGCCGGGCACGTTGGAAAAAGCATATTTCCGGTCCGTCCATATCCTCTCGCCTGTTTCAAGTTTTCTGACAAACCCGCCGTAGGGTTCGAGCGGTTTCAATATCGCGTCGCCTTTTTCTTCCACTGCCTCCTCCGCAAACAAGGGTTTTCCCGGAACCACAATAAGCAGAAGCATTAAAACAAAAAGCCTTATTTTTCCCGCCATGATATTCCCTCCCTTCAAGGTAAAAAAGGTTTATGCGAAATAACTGCATGCTGCCTATATTCGGGCATAAGAGCTTGTTTTTTATAGTTGAAGATTTGAAATGCATTCGGGCAGGCACCCGTGCAGGGCTGAACTGAAACAGTGGAGCCCCACGGGCACAGCCCGTGGCTTTCCGCCTTCGTTAAAACTTCGGCGAGATAAATCTGCGAAGACGGGTAAAAGTTCCAAAAGAAGCCATGGCAGGCAATGGACTAACACCGCGCATAAAATACTACTGTTTATCCCTGAGGCAAAAAAACCTTTCGCAATGAACGCCAGCCAGGGGCACAGGGAAAAGGCCGTAAACGGGAAAAAGGGGAATCTCAGCTTTTAAGGGCCTGCTTCCTGCTGAGCTTTATTTTGCCCCTGTCGTCTATGCCTATAAACTTAACCTTCACCTTATCCCCTTCCTTCACTACGTCTTCAACCTTGTTTACCCTGTGGGGAGCAAGCTCGGATATATGCACCAGGCCGTCCCTGCCGGGCAAAAACTGGACGAAAGCTCCGAAATCCATTATCTTGACAACGGTGCCCTCGTAAATTTTGCCTTCCTCGGGTTCTTCGGTAAGTCCCCTGATAACTTCAGCGGCTGCTTCGCACGCTTTGCTGTCAGGTGAATATATCTTAACGGTACCGTCATCGTCAATATTTATGTCGGCACCAGTATCCTCGATAATCTTTCTAATCATCTTGCCGCCGGGACCAATAACCAGCCCTATCTTGTCTGTTTTTATGTTCAGGGAAAGTATCCTCGGAGCGTAGACGGATAGTTCGGAACGTGGGGAGGCAATGGCTCCCGCCATCTTGCCGAGTATCTCTTTTTTTGCGCCATTTGCCTGGCAGAGGGCCTCTTTCATTATATCAAGGGTCAGCCCCGAACCTTTAACGTCCATCTGGAAGCCGGTGATACCCTTCTCCGTTCCGGCCATCTTGAGGTCGAGATTCCCGTAGTGGTCCTCTTCCCCCGCTATATCCGTGAGAAGTATATACTTATCCCCTTCCTTTATTATCCCGAGAGATACGCCGGCAACATGGTTTTTCAACGGCACGCCGGCATCCATGAGGGCAAGGCTGCTCGCACAGACCGTGGCCATCGAAGAAGAACCGTTAGACTCAAGAATATTGGCAACTATCCTGATGGTATACGGGAATTCCGCTTCGCCCGGAATAAAACCTCCAAGAGACCTTTCAGCCAATGCTCCGTGGCCTATCTCCCGGCGAGACGTCCCTCTCAGAAAGGCGACCTCTCCCACCGAAAACGGGGGAAAATTGTAGTGGAGCATGAACCTCTTGGTTGCCTCTGCGTGGAGGCCGTCGATAATCTGCTCGTCATTGCTGGTTCCCAGGGTAACGGAAGCAAGGCACTGGGTCTGACCCCTTGTGAAGAGGGCCGAACCGTGGGTCCGCGGAAGCAGGCCTACAAAATTTTCTATGGGCCTTACTTCGGTGGGCGCCCTCCCGTCAAGCCTTTTTCCGGTCTCGACGATGATTTTCCGTATGCTGGCCTTCAATGCCGCTTCGAAAACCTTTTCAGCTTCCTTCTTCTTATCTTCGTCTTCGTAAGCGGAAAGGAATTCTTCCTCCATCGATTTATAGAATTCTTCCCTCGCATTTTTTTCGGGGTATCCGTAGGCTTCCATTATTTTCGACTGGATAAGACTTGCCGCTTTCTCTGCCATTGCCGCATCCTGTTCAACGGCGGGCACCTCCATTTTTTCCGGAGATAAATCTTTCTGAAAGCCTATAATCTTCTTTATCTCTCCGTGGCCGGCTTCAACCGCTTCAATAAACTGCTCTTCGGTAATCTCCATACCTTCGCCTTCAACCATAACTATGGCGTCCTCGGTGGCGGAAACAATAAGATTAACAGTGCTCTTCTCCATCTGGGAGAATGTCGGGTTTATGAGGTATTTGCCTTCAACGCAACCCACCCTTACGCAGGCCATCGGACCTCCGAAGGGGATACAGGACGAAGAGAGAGCCAGCGAAGCTGCTGTCACAGACAAGACGTCGGGATTATTCTCAAGGTCTGCCGACAGTACATTAACGATAACCTGCACTTCATTCATGAATTTTTCAGGGAAAAGAGGCCTTATTGAACGGTCTATTATCCTGCTGACAAGTATCTCTCTTTCGCTCGGCCTGCCCTCCCTTTTAAAGAAGCCCCCGGGAATCTTGCCCGCGGCAGATATATGCTCCCGGTAGTCGCAGCTCAGGGGAAAAAACCCGGCGTCTTCCTTTGCCTCCTTGCTGGCAACTGCCGTCGCCAGAACTATCGTATCCCCTGCTCTTGCCCATACGGAACCGTCGCTCTGTTTTGCCACAAAACCCGTCTGCAAAGACATAACGGTTTCACCGGCGGGTATTTCTATTTTTCTCTTTAACATGATTTTATTTCCTTAAATTAAGCTTTGTAAGAATTTCCTGATACTTGGAAAGGTCTGTAGCCTGCAAATACTTCAGGAGCCTGCGCCTCTGTCCTATCAGCTTTAAAAAACCTCTTCTCGAATTAGTATCTTTTTTGTTTTTTGCGAAATGTTCGTTGAGTGCGTTAATCCTTGCGGTAATCAACGCAATCTGCACTTCGGGAGAGCCCGTATCCTTTCCATGCCTTCCGAAATCTTTTACAACAGTCTGTTTTTTTTCTGTCTCAATCATTATACTTTCTCCTTCGGATTTTATGTTTTTTGAGAAATTAAAACCGTCCCAGATATTATACAGCTTTAATTTTTTTTTGTCAACAAGCCGCTTTTTGTGTTAAATTATATGCCTCTATGGGAAAATACAAAAGAGTCAGGGGTATGCACGACATTATGCCGGATGAAACGGAAAAGTGGCGGTTTGCAGAAAACATTATGACCGGGACCGCCAGGCTTTTCAATTACGGGGAAATAAGAACGCCGGTAATTGAAGAACAATCCCTTTTCGAAAGAAGCATCGGCGAAGATTCCGACATAATCTCCAAGGAGATGTACACATTCCCGGATAAAAAGGGCAGGAGCCTTGCCTTGAGGCCGGAGGGAACCGCTTCTGTTGTCAGAGCCTTCATAGAATCGGGCATTTCCGATGTAAAAAAGGTAACGCGCCTCTACTATTACGGCCCCATGTTCAGGTACGACAGGCCTCAAAAGGGACGTTACAGGCAGTTTTACCAGTTCGGAGTGGAACTTCTTGGAGGCGGCTCGCCCTTTTTTGACGGAGAGGTTATGGAAATTCTCAACGCCATAATAAAAAAGCTGGATATAGGAAAATACTACTTCGCCGTCAACACGCTGGGCTGCAAGGAGTGCAAGGAAAAATATTCTGAAAAAATCAGGGAGTACATATCCTCGGTAAAAGAGCAGTTGTGCCAGGACTGCCGGAACAGAAGCGAAAAGGCTCCCTTGAGAATACTCGACTGCAAAAACGCCAAATGCAGGGAACTGGCCGGCAATACCCCTTCTGTAAACGAAATACTCTGCGAAGCCTGCAGGCTTCACTTTGGAACAGTCAAAGAATACCTGGTGGCAAGGGACATCCCCCATAAAATCCAGCCAAACCTTGTAAGGGGTCTCGATTACTACAACAGGACCGTCTTCGAGGTATACCTGCAGGAAGACGATAATGCGATAGCCGCGGGTGGAAGGTACGACAGTCTTGTCGGCGAACTGGGAGGAGGCGAAATACCGGCAGTGGGTTTTGCCATAGGCATGGAAAGGATTTTAAGCTTCATGGGAAAGAGCCCGGGGGCAGAAACCCCCGTTTATTTCGTATGCATGGGGGAAAAAGCGAAAATGGCAGGGGCAGCCATGGCTGCAGAGTTAAGAAGGGAAGGCATTCCCGTCGAGATGGACTACGAGGAAAGAACACTTAAATCCCACCTTAAAATAGCTGACAGGCTTGGAAAAGATTGGTGCCTCATAATGGGGGAAAGGGAGATGGAAAAACGGTCCGTCCTTGCCAGGAACATGCGTAGCGGCACCCAGGAGGAAATAAGGGCGGATAACTTCGCGCAAGAGATAAAAGACCTGATAAACCGCCGTTTGTAAAAGGAACAGATACGGAACAAAGGAGCCGATAACATGATAAGAAGCCACACTTGCGGTACTTTGAATAAAAATTCCCTCGGGGAAAAGGTGATTTTATGCGGATGGGTAAACTCTATAAGGGACCACGGGGGATTAACCTTTTTTGATATAAGGGACAGGTACGGATTAACCCAGGCCGTTTGTTCTCCCGAGGAAACGGATAAAAAACTTTTCGAAGACATAAAAACGCTCCGTAATGAATGGGTGGTAAAGGTAGGGGGAATTGTTAAAGAGCGGCCCCGGGAAACAGTAAATCCGAAAATACCTACGGGTGAAATTGAGATAAAAATAGAAAGCCTTACGGTTTTGAACAGGGCGGGCAACCTCCCTTTTGAGCCCGGGGAATCCGACAGGATAGGCGAAAACCTGAAGCTGAAATACAGGTATATCGACATGAGGAATCCGAAACTCCAGGAGAACCTTCGGAAAAGGGCTTTATTCTGCCATAAAATGCGGGAATTTCTTCTCTCCGAAAACTTCATAGAAACTGAAACCCCCATACTTACAAAGAGCACCCCCGAAGGCGCGCGGGATTTCATCGTTCCTTCTCGCCTTAACCCGGGAAAATTTTATGCGCTGCCGCAATCTCCGCAGTTATTCAAACAGCTTCTCATGGCAGGTGGACTTGACAGGTATTTCCAGATAGCAAAGTGCTTCAGAGACGAAGACCTGCGGGCTGACAGGCAGCCTGAATTTACGCAGATGGACATTGAAATGTCGTTCGTAGAAGAAAGCGACGTTATGGACATTACCGAAAAAGTTATCGGCCATGCCGTACAGGAAGTTTTCGGGATAGAAGTACGCACCCCTTTCATGCGCATGCCGTACAAGCTTGCCATGGAAAAATACGGTTCGGACAAGCCAGATACAAGGGTTGACATCGAATACAAGGATATTTCCTCCCTGGTTAAGATGACAGGAATAAAAATACTCAACGACATAATTGAAAAAGGCGGCATTATCAAAGGATTTGCAGTGCCGGAAGGAGACAGGTTATCCTTGAAGGATATAGAAAGCCTCGACACCTTCATAAAGAATGAAGGCGGCGGCGGGCTGGGCTGGATAAGGTTCAAGGGAAGTGAAATCCAGAGCCCTCTCAAAAAATTCCTGGCCGGGGATATTGTTGAAAAACTGAGGCCTGAAAAAGAACCCGGCAACTCCATACTCTTTTTCCTCGGAGGCAGGGAAAAATGGGTAAACGAAAAATTGAACAGGGTAAAAGAGCTCGTCCTGGAAAAAAATCCCGGTCTCGTCAAGCCGGGCATGTTCAATTTCTTGTGGGTAACCGAATTTCCCCTGTTCGAATTTAACGAGGAAGAAAAGAAAATTGAGTATATACACCATCCTTTCACATCCCCTGCAGCCGGAGATATTTCCAGGCTCAGCGAAGCCCCCCTCGAAGTAAAATCGAGGGCCTACGATATTGTTCTCAACGGCAACGAAATCGGGGGAGGAAGCATAAGAATTCACGAAAGGACTCTTCAGGAGGAGATATTCAAACTGATGGGCATAAGTAAAGATGCCTACAGGGAAAGATTCGGATTCTTGCTTGAAGCCCTTGATTTAGGCGCCCCGCCCCATGGCGGCATAGCCCTCGGCATCGACAGGCTTCTGATGCTGATGCTCGGAGAAGAGAGCATACGGGAAACAATCGCCTTCCCGAAAACACAGAAGGGAACATGCCCCCTGACCATGGCCCCGGGAAAAGTGGATGAAAAGCTGATGAAAGAGAACAGAATAAAAGTTGACATGCCGAACATGGAATGATAGTATAAATAATATGCAACATATTACCAATAAAAAGAGGGGAAACATGGACAGAAAAAGCATATACGTTGTTCTGGCGGCTTTTCTGCTTTTATCAGGCTGCGCTACTGTCAAGAAACAGGAAGCAGGTTCTTTGAGCAGGGAAGAGATTATTGAACTGCAGCTTAAACAAACCCTTGCAATAGCTGAAACAAGCCTGGAAGTGAGCAGAAACGCAGAAAAACTTGCCACCGAAGCTCTTGAAAAAAGCAGGCAGGCCGAAGCGACAAGCGCAAAAGCTCTCGATGCTGCAAACAAAGCCGTGGAAGCAGCCAACGAAGCGAGAAAGTTTGCAGAGGAAGAAACCCAGAAAGCCATAAATGCGGCCAACGAAGCACGGAAAGTTGCCGAACAGGAATCCGAAAAAGCCATAGCGGCTTCAAACAGGGCTTCAAAACTTGCCATGGACCATGCTGACAAGTCCGCGGAACTCGCCATAAAAGCGGCAAACGATGCCATAAAGGCAGCCAACGCCTCGAGTGAAAAATCGATAGCGGTAGCCAACCAGACAATAGCCGAGATTAACAGGTTAAGGGCAACCGTAGTTATGCAGCCTCCGGAAGAGCCTATCGTAATGGAAGAGCCCAAAGCTGAAAAAACTTACGTTATCAAGAAAGGCGACACGTTAAGCAGCATAGCGGACAAAGAGTACGGAGACGCATCAAAATGGCATGTCATATACCAGAAAAACCGGGATGTGCTGAAAACTCCGGGCAATATCAAGTCCGGAACTAAAATCATCATACCCTGAAATGTCTACCATAAAAGAGCTTTTTCTCACCAACGACGAGGCGCAAATAATATTCGGCTCCCGCAACAGCAATATTTCCTGTATAGAACACCTTTTAAACGTTCAGATGTACACCCGCGGGAACCTGCTGAAAATAAAGGGCGAAGATAAACCCGTAGAAGAGACTCTTAAATTGATGGAGGAGCTTAAAAGGCATGTAAAAGCCAAAAAAGGGCTGACCAAAAGCGAAATACTGAAAATGGCTGAGAAATTCCAGGGAGAAGGAGGAAAACTCCCCCGGGAAGAGGAAGATGTGGTCTTCGTAGATTCCCGAAGGACTTTCGTCCAGCCAATGAGTTCAAAGCAGAAGGAATACATAAAAGCCGTAAGAAATTATGATTTAACCATGGGAATAGGGCCGGCGGGAACGGGAAAAACATACCTGGCTGTCGCCTGCGGCATAGAGCTTATAAAGAGGGGAGCCTTCCAGAGGATAATTCTTGCAAGGCCGGCTCTCGAAGCAGGTGAAAGACTCGGTTTTTTACCGGGCGACCTCGAGGAAAAAATAAAACCTTACCTTCAGCCCATATATGACGCCCTCTATGACATAATGCGCTATGACGAACTGAAAAAATGGACTGAAAGACGCATACTCGAAGTAGTGCCCCTGGCATATATGAGGGGAAGAACATTAAGCGACGCCTTTATCATACTTGACGAAGCTCAAAATACGACCTTCGAGCAGATGAAGATGTTTTTAACAAGGCTGGGCATAAACTCCAAAGCCGTAATAACCGGCGATATCACGCAGATAGACCTGCCGTTGACATCTCAAACCTCGGGCCTTGTTGAAATTCAACAGATACTCTACCGGATACAGGGTATAAAATTTGTCTACTTTTCCAACAGGGATGTCGTAAGGCACAATCTTGTCAAAAAGATAATAGAAGCCTATGAAAAACATCAGAAAAGCAAAGAATCTGACATTCACGGTAAGCAACCGCCAGAAAAAAATCAGGATAAACCTTGATAAGATAAAAGAAGTTTTAGAAGCGGCGGAGAAACTTTTCGCCGCGCCTCCCGAAGAAGCCGGGGTAATAATTGTAAGCGACAGGACAATCAGAAAAATCAATAAAGATTTCCTGAATAAGGATGCCTCCACAGACGTAATGAGTTTTAAGCTTTCCGGCAAATACGGAGAGATTATTATTTCTGCCGAAACAGCCCTCAGGAACAGTTCAAAATACGGAATATCTCTTGAAAAGGAGGCCCTGTATCTTATCGTACACGGTTATCTGCACCTTAAAAATTACAAGGATTACAACACGGCTCAAAGAAAAAAAATGATGGATGTGCAGGACGAAATCTTCAGCCAACTGCTGGGCACGGGACTGCTGGATGGAAAAACAGGACAATAAAAACAGAAAAGACATTGTTGCCAGTTTCAACGACGCGATGTACGGGCTGCTTTTCATAATAAAAAAAGAGCGGAATTTCAGGATACACCTTTTAATGGGATTCATGGTTATTGCCGGCGCCCTTCTTTTAAATATACCCCTGCCAGAATTCCTTATACTCCTTATAGCGATAGGCACGGTTTTCTCCGCTGAAATTATAAACACTGCCGTAGAAATAGTTGTTGACGGATTTACGGATAAATACCACGCGGAGGCAAAAAAAGCAAAAGATGTTGCCGCTTCCGCGGTTTTCATCTCTTCCGTTTCGGCTTTTGTCATAGGATACCTTGTGCTCGCAAAACATTTTCCTGCGGGATGGCGGGATATATTCCACAACATAGCGATGTCTCCGTGGTACCTGAGCTTTATCGCCCTTGTACTTGTCATACTTATTTCACTCTCCCTTAAATTGATTATTTCCAGGAAGCTCTCCCTCGCCGGGGGCATGCCGAGCATACACAGCGTAATGGCTTTCAGCATCTGGACTGCAATATCCGTGTTTACTTTTCACGATTTTCCCGTAATATCCCTGCTTGTTTTCATCCTTGCCTTCTGGGTGGCACAGGGAAGGGTCTTAAAGGGAATACACAAGATAGAAGAGGTTGTGATAGGAGGTCTTATCGGCATCCTGGTTACAACCCTTATTTTCCAAATATTCTGGAGGTAAAAATGCACAGTTTAAAGAGAGCGTTTATAGCGGGAATTATTTTTACCGTTCCCATCTCTCTTTCCGCGTGGATAATGTTCCGCACGATAATATTTTTTGAAAACATACTGGGCGTTGTCTTCAAAAAATACCTGCCTGCCCTGTATACGCCGGGAATAGGTGTTATTTTGCTGGTAATTATCATCCTTTCAATAGGCTTCCTCGCCAATAATTTTCTCGGGAAGAAACTCCTTCTCATTTTTGAAAGGGTTTTTCAAAAGATGCCTCTCCTGAACAAGATATACATGTTCATCAAGGGAATCAGCCAGAGCCTTCTGTACGGCAAAAACATGGCCTTCAAAGAATCGGTTAAGATTCAATTTTTCAGCGGGACATACACCATAGGCTTTATAACAAAACAATCCGACAGGAATGGGTTTGTAAGCGTTTTTGTCCCAACCGTACCCAACATAAGCACGGGATTTTACCTGTTAGTGCCCGAAAATAAAATCGAAAAACTCGATATTCCC
>Ga0272443_10003128_pt1 | contig 19930 bp, 41 predicted proteins | sample SSMAcet12_FD_193581 | JGI IMG/M metagenome (GOLD analysis project Ga0272443, IMG submission 193581) | Marine sediment archaeal communities from Little Sippewissett salt marsh, Falmouth, MA, United States - SSM-Acet-12 | ecosystem: Environmental > Aquatic > Marine > Wetlands > Sediment ... | reverse complement strand
TTTCTTGAGCAGGATGTCTTGAAGAATATGCTGAAAAAAGAGCGGGAGCAAAACAAAGGATGGAAAAGCTTGAAAAAGAATATAATCAAAAATTTTCTGGAGAAGTAAAATATATTGGTTTTGTAAAAAGCTATGAATCAGCTTCAGATTCTTTAAAAGCTGATTTGGATATTTTTCATCAATATGCTGGGGGTGGGCAATTCTTGAGTGGTGGGGGGGACATTCATAATAATTTTCAAAATGATCGTGGGGTAGTGATAAGATACCAACCTTTTGATTCAACTCTAACTCCCAGAACAATTTACGTTAGATGTAGTAAAACAGGAACTCCTGCTTCGATATTGTTAGACTTTATTCAGGAGAAGGACACTATTAAGGTTTGGCGGAAATGTCGTGGGAGTACTGAACAACTATCTCTTTGTGATCCTGAAGATATAGAAAAATTGAATAAATAAAGAAATTGTAAGATTTGATATTAAAAAGGAAATAAAAAGATGACAATAGAAGTGGTGGATGTTTTATTGAAAGGTAATGTATATAGTATAAAAGCTATTGATTTTTGGCTTGATTCTAAGGGGAATAGAGTTGTGGCTTTTAGAATTCCTAAAACCAAGAGAGTTCAAGCAATATATTATCCTTACGCAGGAGCAATATCTTTTAGTGAACAATGGACATTAATGAGAGATGATTATAAAAAAATAAAATTAAATGATGCTCAGAAAAACTATTGCGTTAATTTATTAAAAAAGAGGGGTATTTGGTAAAATGAATCAAAGAGAAATTGATATTGTGTATTTAAGACACGCGTGGCAATATGCTGAAAAAAATTCTGTTGATCCAAGCACACAGAATGGAGCAATAATTGTTAGAAAAAATAGGTTTATTGATTTAAGTTCATATAATATAATGGGATATGGAACAACTACTTTTCCTAGTGATTTAATTAAAGCTACACCAGAACGATTGACAAGACCTAAAAAGTATGATTGGGTAGAGCATGCAGAAAGAAATGCTATTTTTAATGTTGCAAGAGAAGGAAAACCAACAAAAGGATGCATTATGTATGTTCCTTGGTTTGCTTGTGCTGATTGCGGAAGAGCTATTATAAACGCAGAAATATCAGAAGTGGTTGGTTCAACTTGGCCTGAAAAATGGTGGGGGGAAAGAGATAATGGGAAAGGAAGTAGAATTGATTGGGCGAAAAGTATTGAAACAGCTCTTGAAATGTTTGACGAAGTTGGAGTTAAATATCGTTGGGTAGATGGGGAAATAGGGGGAGTTCAGGTCTTGTTTGATGAAAAATTAAGAAGCCCTTGATTTTTTTTAATATATAAATCTTTATAAAGTTTGGGGATAAATAAATTTTCATGGAAATAAATGGATTAATAATTGATTCTGAAGGGATGAAAAGATTAATTGACTTTTTAATGTCTTCTGAAAATTTAGATTCTACTGAAGGAGTTTCTGAAATAGCGGAAAAAATTCTTTACTTAACAAGTGCTGAGCAAGAAGAGGACTGTGAGCTTTATAAGTTTAATCGCTATGGAGTTAAATTAGAAGCTAGGAGGGAAGGAAGAAAAGCTTTTGTAAATTTAATGAATAAATTAGAGGGTCATACATATTATTAAAAGTATAAATTTTTATAAATAGAATAATTCTAAAATCAGTATGTTAACATATCATATACTTTATAGTGATGGCCAAGAAAAAAAAGTGCAAAACCCTGAAGAAATTTCTAAAGCAATAGGATGCAGACCATATAACCCGGATAGTATATTTGTAGGAGTTGCTATTACCGGCACCCCAAGAGGAGTACAATTCCCTGACAGAATAGATTCCTTGGGGAGAGTTAAGACCCTTGTTCAATTGTTAGAAAGAAAGCTAGGAAAACCGATAATGGTTGATAAATAAAAATTATTCTGTATGAATATTTAGATATTTGTAACTTTTAATTGCTCTTTTTTTAGCTGCCCTTTCTATTAATCTGACCATAACCAAAGTTAGAAAAATCATAATTGATGCGGGAAACATCCAAAAAAATAAAACATCCATTAATTTTTCAAAACCAAATTTATTAAGAATATAAATTGCAGAAATTAGAATGAATAATAATGTTGCAATCATCTCTGCGTTTAATTTTCTTTCTCCCAATATTCCTAACATAAATTCAAAAAGAAAAGGGGATTTAAAAAATTTATTGAGTAAAACTTTCACATTGGCCAAAAACAGCCATTTTTCCTATATCACAGAACTGATGAAGTTTTAAAGATAAATTTAATTTTTGGGCAAATTCTTTTAATTCTTGTTCAGAAACATGTTTAGATTCAAGCCCATCTTCACTGATGATGTCTTTTCCCTGAATCGCCACATTTTTCCACTTCTCTTCTGTGTACATTTGTTTTCTTTTTTCCAATACTTCTGGGGAATCCACATAAAAATCAATAAAAACTTGTTTAGCAACTCTTGCTAATTCTCTAATTATTTCTAATTTATTATCAAAATTTCCTATTGTTCCCATATTAAGAACAGCCACATCAAAATGATTCTCAGGATATTTTAAATTTTTTATATCTCCCACTTCAAAAACGATGTTATCTTTTGTCAATTTTGTTGATTCTTTTATTAGTAAAGGAAGTATATCTATTCCTATTACTTTTTTATTATATTGAGAGATTCTTAGAGAATCATGTCCCAATCCAGAACCAGCAACCAACACAAATTTATTTCTAACATGTTGTCTATAAAAATCGTCTTCTTTTTTTAAAAATTCTGCCCTGATTTTCGCAATATGGGGATTATTTGCAGAGGATATCCTTTCCATAGCTAAATGTTGCACCGTCTCATACTCAAGACTCATTTTATTCTACCTCAACATCCATTCTCCAAGAATTATCTTTTCCTGAAATTTTTTGATCTTTGATTATTAATTCTTTTTTAAATAAAGGGCAATTTAATACAAAAGTTTCAAATTCTCCACCTTCTCCAGCAATATGTATTTTATACTTGTTGTTTAAATCTATTGCATCTTCAACAAATTTTCTATTGATTTCTTTTCCAAGCCAGGTTTTATCTAAAGGATAGGCAGCAACACCAATAATTATTATTTTAAATCGATTTTTTATTAATTCATTAAGATAATCTAATTCATCTTTTTGCCATATTGGATTTATACATTTAAGTTTTAATTTATTGCATATTTCTTTGATTCTTGAAGTTTGATATTCGCTTTGAATTGCTCCTGTAACAATTCCTTTTATTTTATGTTTTGTTACTGCTTGTTTTATTGTTTTTTCTAAATCTTTTAATTCCTTTTCTTTTTCTCCTTTTGTTTTTCCTAGGATTAAAGGTAAATCCATTGCTTTTGCTTGAACTTTTGTTTTTTCAATAGAAGGTGTATGAAACATGTAAGAATCAGGATTTTTAGATAGCATAGTAATTAAACATGCTAGCTCATGTCCTTTTTGCTTTGCTTTATAAGCCGCATAACAAGAATCTTTTCCTCCTGAAAAGAGTACTCCGACTTTCATGAAAATAGGGATATTTAAGGGTATATAAATGCTTTTAAAATATTGAAATAATCTTCAACTATGAGAGAAGTGGGCAAAGTTTTTTCATTAATAAAAAAACCAGAAGAAGAACTTGATGAAGAGTTTATGGCTTCAAATATTCTTGATATAAGGAGAGATGGGTTGGTTCAAAGTCTGGAAGAAGAAGGATATAGATTAGTTGGATTCACAGGAGCAAGCAAGGGATATAAATTTCTTATAGGTGAAAATACCGTAGAGGGTTATGAACATGTTGGAACTATTGAAACATATGAAGTGTGGACAATTGGAAGTGAAAGATTGGAGAAATTTTTGAAGGAATATGAATTTTAATCAAACATATCTCCAATCGGATTTTCAAAATCTTTATTGACTTTTTCTATTCTTTTCTTTTTTTCAGAATCCATTTCTTTGATTTCTTCTTCTATTTCTTGTTTTAAATCTGCAAAAGGGTCTGGATTGTGTTTAAAATAAATATGTTTAAGCCAAATGTAAATTTCATCAAAATGTTTTTCTTGCTCCAACCATACTTTTTTCTGGTTTTCAAGATGGAGAAGTGGAGCAAAAGAAATGATTCTTTGTTCTTTTTCTTTTCCAATAAATTCTGTAAACCCTACTCTTCTTTTATCTTCTTTAAGAGTTTCAAACAATTTAGCATAAATTTCTTTTATTTTATCTTTAATACTAATTGTTTTTTTGGGTAAAGATATGCCTACTTCTCGAAGTGCGCTTTTTTTAAGAATCTCTTTATCTATCCTTCGGTTTTCTGTTGCTATTGCTTTATTCAAAGATTCCATTAATTCTTGCAAGGTTACTTTTTTAAACCGGGGGATAGGGCTTCTTGGTACAAGCTCAGGAATTTCTTCATCTAATTCAATTCTTTCTAATTCATATGTTTTTTGTTGTTTTTTTCCAAAAAGAATTTCATCTATGCTCTTAATATATTTATTTAAAAGAATTTCTGACTTAATTCTAAGTAAAAGTGCTGCAGCTAAAAGCACTTTACTTGATACAAAAAAATCCGCTTCTTCAAAACCTTCTATTTTTTCTAGATATTTGTCTGTTAAAATTACTATATTTATATTCCAAGGATCTAATTGCTCTGTATTGATTAAATCATAAATAATTTCTTGCCAACCTAATTCCCTATTAAATAAAAGATTGTGAATTTGGTCTTGATTGACTGTTGAATTTGCCTCTTTTTCCATTTTTATTGTATTTGTTTGGAAGCATGAGAAGTTTTAATTTCTCTTTTTCCATTTTTATTGTATTTGTTTGGAAGCATGAGAAGTTTTAATTTCTCTTTTTCTCATTTTAGTTATAGGGGTGCTGGTTTTATAAAATTATTTGCAGTAAAATTCATGCTTGTAGTTACTAAATAAAATGGAACGTAGTTACTAAAAATAATTCTGACATTTTTGGGGAGTGATTCGGGAGTACCACTTTACATTGACTAACGTATGTCATTTAAAAAGAGTAACATAATCGAAAGATTTAAATACTAGTAGGTTCTCTAAATTGTATCACCTCTTTTTCCCCAGGATAGAGGTCTTGAGACACTGTTTTATTCTTGAGGCATCTATCCCAGGGTTATAATCAAAAATGGATAGAAAAATACCTCTTATCTTAACCACTGCCCTTTTAGTTGTTGGTGGTTGTTCTGCAGGAACAGTTAGATATTCCCCCGAGTATGAAAGACAAGAAGCTCAAGCACTTCAACAAGTAGAAGAAGTTAGAGAACCAAAAACCTATGATTTAGGGGATAGAAAACTTACTCTTGAAGTGCCTACAAGGTATAATTCTCAAAATACTAATAGTTTAATTTTAGAAAGAATTGTAAAAAATAAGAAGATAAAAGCAATTAGCACTTATTCTTTAAAAGATAGTTCTCTTGTATATGTTCAATTATTCGGAGTTGAGGAAAAACTAGAGGGACAAAAATTAAAATCTGGGCCTATTTATGATGCTTTTGCAGATTTACTTCCAAAACAATTTCAAACAATTAGGGAAATTGAATTATCAAACCAAAAAAACATTGCAAACTTATTCATAAACCCTGCTCCTTTAGAAAAATTAACATCCTTAGAAGAAGATTCAACTTCTAAAAACCCAAAACTAGATTCAGATGAAGAAAGCTGGTGGGAAACTGTCAAATCTTGGTTTTAGAATTACTTAATGGGTATTTATTAAAAAGTGGAAAAACATTCAAGAATAATAGTTTTTTTAAAATATGGAAATTTTTACTAAAACAGATAAAATAAATATTTATGACACATTATCCAAAACTGCTTTATGCTTTAGTGGACTTACTTTTGTTTGGGCAATCATTACACTTGTTGCTTCGATTAATCCTCTCTCCATTATTACCAAGTTTAATAGATTAACTGCTATTTTTTTCATATTGCTCCTTATGACCATACTAGGATTAATTGGTTTTAAGAAACTCAAAGAAAAAGCTAAAAAACTTCGCACCCAAAAAAAATAAATTATAATTATTCTTTTTTCACTTCCTTAATATTTTCTTTTGGTTTTCCTGCAAATTCGGCATAATGACATTTACCACAATAAACCCTATCTTTTGCAGTCATTAAGAAAACCCCGGGGCCACATCTTGGACAAAACTTGGCTCTTGTAACTTTATCACCTTCTACTTTATATTTAGAATATTTTTTACTAGTGGGTTTGTTTTTATGTGGTTTCTTTCCTTTTTTTGCTTTTGATTTTTTTCCTTTACCCATTTTTTCGTTTGTTTGTTTTTGAAACAAATGTGTTATACAAAATTTTTAATTTTAGTTTACCCATCTTTATTCGCTTTTTTCTTCCTTTTTTTCTTCAGGCTTAGATTCTTCAATTGGTTTTTCTTCGGCTGGAGCTTCTTCTTTTGGCGCTTCAGTTTCAGCTGGAGCCTCTGCAGGAGCTTCTTGGAGTTTTGCCATTTTTTCTAATTGTTTTTTTGAAAAATGCTCTGTTGATTCTTTTTCCTCCTTTGAAGCGTAAATATTTGCAGTAACGATAAAATTTTGGGAACCAAAACTTCCAGAAATTTTTTTAATTCTTATGTTTTCAGGGTTAGTTGAGAATTTTTCGGATAATGCTTTTTCTACTTCAGCGTGGCTTGGAGTTACTTCAGATTCAATATTTACTTTAATTTCTTTTCTTTTAAATAAAAGATTTTCAGTTTCATTAGTTACATTTGCGATTTTCATAGAATTACCTCGTTTTGATTGCGAAATTTCCTTTTCCCTTAATATTTAATTTTTTAGCAATCTCTGATTTTTCGGAATCTTCGACAACAATTCTTCCTTTGAATGAATCTGTTGATTCTCTAGCTTCACATCTAGGACACTTATCTCCTGTTTCATAAATTTTATTGCAAATTTTACATGCTTTCTGCTTAGGCATTTTGTCCTCCAAAATGACTCTGACAAAATTTTAATTTTAGTCTAGGCATTTTATTTTTTCTTACCTTTAACTGCTTTTGTTTCTGCTTTTAGAGCTAATTTTGCAGCTTTTTCTTTTTTTAATTGATCTTCTTTTATCCATTCTAATTTTCCTAATCCTGGTTGTCTCATTGTTAACCCTATTTTGGGCTCATCCCCCCTATGACTTAAAGCAACTATTCTTGCTAAACATAAATCTCCTGATTTTAGATTTCTTTTGGAAGCTTTTCCAAGTAAAGAATTTGCTTTACTAAAACTAACATAATCATCCATTGTTTGCCCAATATGGATCATTCCTCTCATTACCCCCATATTAATGAATGCCCCAAAAGTAGCAATTTCAGATATATCTCCAAATACTAATTCTTGTAATTCTGGTTTCCACACTAATAACTTAAATTTTGAATTATAATATGCTGCTCCATCTCCAGGAATAATGACTCCTTCCCCCACATTTAAAATTTCTATTACGGCCACTACTTGGCCTAATTCCTCGTCGTAATAATCTGCATAAAATTCTCTAAGTTGCTTTTCAACAGCTTCTGCAGTAGGCAATCCAAATAACTTTGGGGCTACTCTAATATAGTCTTCGACTTCAGTAAGATAAAACATTTTAGATGAAAATTAGAATTAATGATGGTTTAAAAAGGTTGTCCCTAATGTTCAAGCCCAATAAAACTCATCTGTACCTGCAGTAGTAAACATTCCAGGAACATTAACATGCGCCTTTTCACATCTTTTCATTATTTCATCTTCTATCTTTAATCCTTTGGATATGTTAAAAATTTCTTTGCCTATCTCTTGAAACAGATTCAATTTTGCTTCATAATAATGAACTCTATAATGGTTATCTGGATAGTAAATCCCATACTTACTATAAAGAATGACTTTTGATTCTGGTCTCCCCAATCCAATGCTTATCCGAAGATACGGACTGGGTCTCCTCCCACTAACAAAATTAGAAAAGGAGGGTTTAGAATCATCAAAATAATAAGTTAAAGTTCCTTTCCCAATAAAAAATCTTTCTTTGGCTAAACCGCAAGCTTCATCTAAATAATCTTCAGGCATTTCCTTTCCTAAAACTTCTCCACAAATCTCCAAAACTTTTCTGAATTCATTCGGATAAAAGGGTCTTCCACGCTCATAACCATCCATAAATAAAATAAATTTTTTATATTTATAAATTTTATGAAGATATTCTTTCTGTGCAAAGCTTTTTATTAAAAAAATTTATAAATGCAAATAATTGTAAATTTAAATGTTAAAATCTAGAAGATTTGCTGATAGAAAATTGCAAGAAGAATATAATAAACTTAAACTTTGGGAATTTATGTTTAGGAAAGGGAGCAGAGTTGCAAGAGATAAAATATCATGTTATTTTAATAATTTTTCACTTTTAATGCCTGGAAGTGCTCATAGAGATTTTTGGGAAGAAGAAAATATAAAAGAACCTTTAGGGAGAGCATTAGAACAAAAAGGATTTAGACATAGTCAGCTTTATTTAAATCAAACTCAAAGAGAATTTTATAAAGCAATAGATAATGCATTAAAACAAGAAGGATTATATGGCAAAGCCATTGAATTTACTAGAGCTATTCGAGAACCAGGAGGTTTTCCTAGTGGAATCGATTTTCTTATTTCAATTATTCCTGTTTGGTTTAGATTAAGAGAAAGAGGGTATAGTCATAGAGATTTGTTTTGATTCTAAATTATCAAAATAAAACTTAAAAAATTTGTTTTTAAACTCATAAATCTTTAAATAATCTAAAATATCTTTAAAGTATGGAGGAATTATACAAACTAAGCATTTGGACAGATCCTAGAAAAGAACCTGAGAATTATGTGATATCGGGACAGGGATTTTTTAGGTTTAGGGGAGATAATCTTGAAAGGTTGACTACCCCATGTTATTCTTGGAATAGCTTTGTTAATCGTGGTAGAGTTGAATTTGTAGTACTTGATAGCCAAGAACGTGAAAGAATCTTAAGACTTCTTTAAGAATAATTTATAAAATCTGTAATTTTTTTTTGTTCCGTATAACAATTTTATTACATTTAAGCTTCTTTTTTAACTCAGAATCCAAAGTAGCGATTATAATGTCTTTGTGTTTTTTTGAATAATTAATTAAGGCTTTATCTACATAGTTTTGTTTTAAGTCTATTAACTTGGGGATATTTGCTCTAAGGATAGCTAATGTTAATTCTGCTTGATTTTTAGCTGCACCTTTTTTAGTTTTTACTAGTCTTTCAAGTTCAGCAATTACTTGTTTAGGCACAACTACCTGCAATCCCATGAATCTGAGTTCTTCAAAAAAATCAATTTTCTGTTTTACACAAGTTATGATGAAGTTTGTGTCTAATATTGCTTGTTTCATATATTATTAATTCAAAAGAAGTATAAAAAGTTAAGGTTTATTAATCCTATAATGCACCTAAAAACATGAGGATTTTACTTAAATCTAAGATCCATAAAGCTACTGTTACAGATGCAAACTTAGAATATGAAGGGTCTATTACAATTGATGAAGCTTTGATGGAGAAAGTTGATTTGTTAGAAGGAGAGCAAGTCTTGGTTGTAGACAATACAAATGGAGCAAGATTATTTACTTATGTTATGAAGGGTGGAAGAGATTCAGGAACAATATGCATGAATGGTGCTGCATCTCATTTGATAAAAAAAGGGGATAAAATTATTATTATGGGTTTTGAAATTACTGACAAACCCGTGAAAGTGAAGAATATTTTGGTAGATAAAGAAAATAAGTTTGTTAGGTTTTTATGAAAGTTAACTTTATTAAGTATCTTCTCTATTAAATTTCATGAAGGAAAAGTCAAATGTCTTAAGGATTTTAAAAGAATCTTTAAAGGCGATTAAAAAAGAAGATAGTATTTCATTAAGAAATTTAAGCAATCAAACCATTCATACTGCTTCAGTTTCTCAAGATTCTGACAATATAGTTGTTGCTGTTTTAATTTATTCTCTAAGCAAGATTATTGAAAGAAAAGAAAGTTACAAAACAAAGCCTGGATGGGACAGATTTTATACAGGAATTTTAATGGAAATTGAACACTCTATTGATGCACTTCAGAAAGACAAAGAAGAACATCTTAGAGATCATTTAAATGTTTTAAGAAAAAAAATTGAAGGAGTTTCTGGAAAATTAAAAAAATATATTCAAGATGTTTTTGTAAAAGCCCGAATAAATAAGGCTTCTAGAATCTATGAACATGGTATTTCTATGGAAAAAACCTCAAAATTATTAGGAATTACTATGTGGGATTTAGCTTCATATGCTGGACAGACAGGAATTTCAGATGTTAAACTTGGTAGGACCATGAATACTAAAGAAAGAATTAAACTTGTGGAGGATTTTTTTAAATGATTTCGGAGGCAGAAGCTTTTGCAACTAAAAAGCATGAAGGTCAAATGAGAAAATTTGAACCTCAACCATACATTGTGCATCCAAAAAGAGTTGCTGAAATTGTAAGAAAATTTAAACAAAGCCATAAAATAAATGAACTTATTGCTGCAGCCCTTTTACATGATACATTAGAAGATACAGATACTAATGAACAAGAATTAGAAAGATTATTTGGAAAATTAATTGCTTCTCTTGTAAAACAATTAGGTTCTGATAAAGAGAAGATTAAAGAAAAAGGTAAAAAAGAATATCTTGCAGAAAAAATGTCTGACCCAGAGCAAATGGATAGTTGGGCATTAGTAATTAAATTAGCAGATAGATTGGATAATGTTTCTGATTTAGATTATGCAAAACCAGAATTTGCTAAAAGATACAAAGAAGAAACAAATTATATTTTGGATGCAATTGAAAAAAAGAGAAAACTTTCAGAAACCCAGAAAAAATTAATTAAAGCTATTAGGAGGAAATTTATATGAGTAAAGCCCTTATATTTGATGCTGGAGCAATAATTAGTTTAGCTATGAATGGTTTGTTCGAGGAATTAAAATCCTTGAAAAGTGTTTTCAAAGGAAAATTCATAATAACGCAAGAAGTTAAATATGAAATTATTGATCGTCCCATAAATATTAAAAAATTTGAACTTGAAGCCTTGAGGTTAAAACAATTATTTGATGAGGGGGTTTTTGAAATGCCTTCTTCCTTCGGAATAAAAGATGCTGAAATAACAAAAAAATCTAAAGAATTTTTAGAGGTTGCGAATAGAACTTTTTTCAGCAGAGATAGGGAAATTAAACTTCTTGATATGGGTGAAACTTCTTGTTTAGCATTAAGCAGAATGTTAGATGAAAAAAAAATAGATAATATTCTGGCAGTTGATGAGAGAACTCTTAGAATGCTTGTTGAAAAACCAGAAAATTTGGACAAACTCTTAAGTGGAAAATTGCATACCTCTGTAACAATGGATAAGAAAAATTTTAAATTTTTTGAAGGGTTTAAGATAATCAGATCTGCAGAATTAGTATATATTGCTCATCAAAAAGGGTTGATAAAAATAAAAGATAAAATTGTTTTAGATGCTCTACTCTATGCTGTGAAATTTAAAGGATGTGCTATTTCTGGGGATGAGATTAAAGAAATAAAGAAACTTGCAAAAAAATGAATAAGATAGTTATAGGTTGGGAAGAATTTGGAGAAATGGCTGATAAATTGGCTGAGCAAATAAAAGGGGATTTTGATGGAATTTATGCCATGCCAAGAGGAGGATTACCCCTTGCTGTTACACTTTCCCATAGATTAAAATTGCCATTATTAATGGAGCCTACAAAAGAAACTTTAATTGTTGATGATATTTCAGACACTGGTGAAAGCTTGAAAAATATTTCTGGTGAGAAAATTGCTTGTTTACATTCAACTCCTTGGACAATAACTAAACCAGACTGGTTTGTAAAAATGAAAGAAAACAAAGAAGACTGGATTGTATATCCATGGGAAAAAGAATCTGATAGGAAAGATTAATGGGCATATATTAATCATACCTTAATAATAGTTACTATTATTTAAATATCCAAAAATTCTTATTTACTAATGGTTTGGACCAAGAAAGAAGAGAAATTTTTAAGAGAAAATTATCATAAAAGACTCCCTTTATCAGAGATTGCAAAAAAAATAGATAAAAGTGTTAAGGCTATTAGTCACAAAGCACAAAGATTAAATCTTTCACGTCCATGGAGAAGATTTAATTTCCCTGAAAAGAAATTTACCAGAAAAGAAATTGAAAAAAGGTATTATGAAAAGAATAAAAAAGAGATTTATGAAAGAAAGAAAAATAGGAGAAAAAAACTCAAAGAAGAATCCATTGAGTTGCTTGGCGGTGAATGTAGTAAGTGTGGTTATAAAAAATGTTTTGCTGCTCTTGAGTTTCACCATAATCGTGGAAGTAAAGAAGATAACATACAATCATTTTTGCATAAAGAATCTAGACGAAAACTTTTAAAAGAAGTGAAAAAGTGTATATTATTATGTGCTAATTGCCACAGAGAAGTGCATCATCAAGGGTCAGTAGTTTAACGGTAAAATAGTCGGCTCCAGAATTTTGATAATGGAGAGCCCGACAGCTCGGGGTTCAATTCCCTGCTGGCCCATGTTCAACGCCCAAACAGGGAGTTAAGGTTTTGCTTGTTTCCACAAAGCATTAAAGTGCGTCTTATAATTTTCTGCTATATCTTTATTTTCTATAAGTATTGTAGTGAATGGTTTATGGAAATCAACTATTGCCACTTTATTGCCAAAGATCATTGTTCTTATGGGGGTGGAAAATCCTGGAGAAAGAAAACGGAACTCAGCTAAAGGATTTGGTGATTTGAACCCTTTAGTAAATAATAGTTTCCATTTTATTCTGTATTTTTTTTGTTCTTCAAAATGTTTTTCTAATTCTTTAGGATAGTATTTCAAATAGGGATCTTCATCACTTCCAAATCCATATAAGGCCTCTCCTTTTTTTCCTTCTTTAATTGCTTCTCTTAAAGCAATCTTCGGGCCTTCAATACCGGTGTAAACAACAGTCTTATTTTCTTCTTGGACTTCTTTTCTTGCTTTTTTTATTTCGGGAATTATTTTCTTTATTTCTACTTGAGATTTTGTTAGAGTTTCTTTCTTTTCTTCCAGAAAGTCTATAAGCCTTTCAGGAGGAGTTGCGTCATAATATTTAACACCATTCTTTATCACATGGCTCACAAGTCCCTTGTAGATCAGTCTTTCTAAGACTTCATAGGTTTTTGAACTTGCAATATTTGCCTTCTTTGTTATGGCCCCTGTTGAGGATAACCCAAGATAGACTAGAGCTTCATAAACTTCGCTTTCTCCTTCAGTTAAACCTATTTTTTGCAGAGCTTCTTTTATCTTAACCATTGAAGTAGCAATTCTTAATTCTTTATATATTTTTCCCTAATTAGGGGGGAGTAATATTTATAAAACACAAATCAAATAATATTATATGGAAAATATAGGATTAGTTTGGATGAGCGCAGGCAATAGTTATTTTAGTGAGAGCAATATTGAAAACTTATTAAGAAAAGCTAGTAAAAAGTTTCCAAAATGTATAGTGATGGCTCCCGACAGACCTGCTTCACATACTTACAAATCGTTAGGATACCCCGACTCAAAAGCTAGAAGAAAAGCTAGATTAAATGCCAACCTACTTCAAAATAGGGCTAGAAGAATTGTTGAAAAATTAAAAAATGAAGGAATCAAATGCGAGTTCGATATTGTTGAATGGATAGAAGAAGTAATACCAAATCAAAGGTATCAAACAAAATATCAAGAAATTTTGGGACTTTTTAATTCTAATGAAAAATTTAAAAAAGATGCGTTAAAAACAACTGCAAATGTTCTTAAAACTAAATTTGAGAATGTTCCTGAAGGAGCGGTTAATGAAGCAGTTCATTATTTATTAAAAGAACTGGCCTTCGTTTGTTCTAGCCTTAAAATTTACAATGCAAATACCATTACTTACATCTACCATAAGGACTGGGAAATATATAAAAAATTTATTGAAGGCAAGTATGATGGGGTAGTAAGACCCAAGCTTAAATTCATGTTGATTGCATAAACGCCCAGATAGGGATTAGATGTTTGGAAAATAAGATATCTTATGAACCTTTCTGATTATTAAATAAGTTAAATTTTTTATATCTTTGTCAAACGTTTTTCTTAATTCACCTATTACTCTCACCAAATCTTCTTCGGTAGGAACTTCTATATCCGCATCAAAATCAGCTAAACCAATAACTTGATTTATGTGAGTTATATTTGGGTGAAGTTTAGCAAAAGAATAAAGCTTTTTTATATTTAGATAATTGTTAAGATTTATCTCTTTCTTCTAATACTTCCAACCACTTCTATTTTTTTGCAAAAGGGTCCAAGCCATCTCACTAGCTTTTTAGAAAGTTGCATCACCTCTGACATATCACGAAAAAGAGAACAAGATTTGATTATCTTTCCTACGAAACATTTATAAAGACATATGAACTACAATTCATATGATTCCATGTTCAAATAAGACTTATCACTACTTCTTTAGAAATTTAGCAAATCCTCTGAAGATAAAGATTATTACTTGTCTGAAAGATAAAGAAAAAAGTGTTACAGAACTAATAAAAGATCTTAAGGTTGAACAAAGCAAATTGTCTCATGCATTATCTTCTTTAAAATCATGTAATATAGTTAAAGTTAAGCAAAAGGGAAAATCAAGGATATACTCATTAAATAAACAAACAATGGTTCCAATTTTGAAATTAATTGACAAACATGCAATTACTTATTGTGGGGGGACATGTAAGTGTAAAGAAAAATGAAAGCAAAAAACATCTCTACTAAATTTTTAGTTCATTCGCTAAATAAAAAACATGGAGAATTTATCAAATGAAACCAATATATCTCGACAACGCAGCAACAACTAAAGTTGATGAAAAGGTATTAGAGAGTATACTTCCATATTTTGATGAAAAATATGCAAATGCTTCAAGCATTCATGGATTTGGTCAAGAAGCGAAAAATGCATTAGAAAAAGCCCGTAAAACTATTGCAAAAACTCTTAATTGTAAAACAAGAGAAATATTTTTTACATCGGGAGGAACTGAAAGTAATAATTTTGCATTAAAAGGTTTATTTTTTGCAAATCCTGAAAAAAATCACATTATAACAACTAAAATCGAACATGATTGTGTTTTAAACACTTGTAAATGGCTGGAGACAAAGGGAGCAAATGTGACATATCTTAATGTTGACCCCGAAGGATTTGTTGATTTGGGGGGTCTTGAAAAAGCAATTACAGATAAAACATTAGTTGTTTCTGTTATTCATGGAAACAATGAAATAGGTACAATTCAGTATTTGGAAAAAATTGGAGAAATCTGTAAAAAATATGGGATTTTGTTCCATACTGATGCTTGTCAAAGTTTTACTAAAGAAGATATTAATGTTAAAAAAATGAATTTAGACTTAGTAACTATTAATTCTCATAAAATACACGGGCCTAAAGGAGTGGGGGCATTATATGTTAGAGAAGGTATTGAGATAACCCCCTTATTTCATGGGGGAGGGCATGAAAGGAAAATGAGAAGTGGAACTGAAAATGTTTCTGGGATTGTTGGATTTGCAAAAGCAGTTGATATTAGAAGTGAAAAAGATGTTAAAAAAATGACTGAATTAAGAGATTATTTTATTGATAAGCTTCTAGAAATTCCTGATGTTGCCTTAAATGGCCCAAGAAAAAATAGGTTATGTAATAATATTAATATTTCATTTAATAATATCGAAGGGGAAGCAATCGGAGGATATTTGGAAAATCTTGGAATTTATACTTCAACTGGATCTGCATGTGCATCTCATTCTCTTGAGACAAGCCATGTACTTAAAGCTATTGGATTAGAACCAGTTCAATCTAATAGTTCGATAAGAATAAGCATTAGCAAATATACTAAAAAAGAAGAAATTGATTATGTTATTGAAAAATTAAAACCAATTGTTGAAAAATTACGGAAAATGAGTCCATTAGTTAATTAAATTTGGAAGTGGCTAAAAATGACAAAAAATAAAAAATTGAAAAGTGAATGTATTAACTGTGATGAAGAAAAAGGATTGTGTGAGCCTATTGAGTGTGATGAATTGTTAGAAAAAATGAAACAATAAAAATGTCAAAGATAACAAAAAAGACTATGATGAGTAAAATCCTTAAAGAAAATCCAGAAGCAGCTGAAACTTTGTTTGAAGCTGGAATGGCTTGTGTTGGTTGCCCTATGATGCAAATGGAAACTTTAGAACAAGGATGTTTAGGACATGGAATGTCTAAAAAACAAATTGAAAAATTAGTGGAGAAATTGAATAGGAAATGACCTACACAAAAGAACTTTTAAAACACTTTAATAACCCAAAACATGTTAAAAAATTAAGTAAGCCAGATGGAATTGGAGAAGTTGGAAATTTAAAGTGTGGAGATGTTATGCATTTAGAAATAAAAGTTGAAAAAAATAAAATAAAAGATATTGGATTTCAAACCTTTGGATGTGCTGCCGCAATAGCCAGCAGTGATGTTATTTGTGAAATTGCAAAAGGAAAACCCCTTGAACAAGCTGAAAACCTAACTAAAGAGGATATTATAAAAAAGCTTAAAAAAATGCCTCCAATAAAAGTTCATTGTTCTGTCCTTGGAATTGAAGCTCTTAAAGAGGCCATTAAAAATTATAAAGAAAAACAAGACTAAAATCATAGATTTTGTCAAAACTGTTTAATAAATTAAACATCTGAGGAGGTAAAAAACATGAAAAAAGAAGTAATTGAAAAATTGGCTGCATTAATAACAGCTGCATTTGGTTTAGTTGCTGCTTTAGCTTGGAATGGAGCAATACAAGCAATTTTCAAGTCTATTTTTGGAGAAGCAAGCAGCATAGCTGCAATGGTAATTTATGCGGTAGTAATTACATTAATAGCGGTTTGGGTAACAATAAGCATTGGAAAAGCTGTAGAAAAAGCTAAATAATCAGCTTTTCCACAACCCATGTAAATTACAATAAGCTCTTGCGCTTTTAACAGGAAAAGGAAATTCAACTTCTGGAGCATTACCAGGCTTTAGAAGTTTTTTGCAACTTTCTCCAGATTCAGAATTTGCTTCAATCCATTCAATATAATGTGAATCCTCCATTGGATGAGCTACTGATCCAATTTTAACTTTATTGCCTTCAATTACTGGAACATGTTTTTCTAAAGAAGCATCTACTGTGTTTTCCTCTTGTAAAATCATTGGCTTACCACAACAAACTAATTCTCCTGCACCTTCGTGTAAAACTTCTACAATGTTCCCACAAATTTCACATTTATATATTTCTTTTAATTTTGTCATTTTTAAAATTCAATCAAAGCTTACACATATCCTCAGGTTCGTAGTATTCTCTTGGATGTTTGCAAGCTGGGCAGATTTCTGGAGGTTCTGTACCTTCATGAACATAGCCACATTTACTACATTTCCATCTTATTGGTTTTTCTCTTTTGTACAAAGTTCCTTTTTCAAGCATTTCAAGAAGCTTTTTAAATCTCGCTTCATGATGTTCTTCTACTTCTGAAACCTCTTGGAATAATTTTGCAGCAACTTCATTTCCTTCTTCTTCAGCTTCTTTTTTCATTTTAGGATACATCTGAGAATGCTCATAATTTTCCCCTTCAATTGCTACCTTTAAATTCTCTTTTGTATCTCCGATTCCTTTTAACAACTTGAACTCTTCCTTTGCATGTTGAACTTCATTTTCTGCAGTCTCTTCAAAAATCTTTGCAACATAATGATATCCTTGCTTTCTAGCAACCTTTGCAAAATACATATATTTATTTCTTGCTTGACTTTCTCCAGCAAATGACTCTTTTAAATTCTCCTCAGTTTTTGTCATGAAAGAATTTAGATTATAGAAGTATATAAGTTTTGTGGAGAAATTAATTTACTTTTTGCATGAGAATATTTATAAACATCTATTTTTGATTATTAATTATATGGGATTAGGAAATCTTTTATTCGGAAAGAATGATTGCGATGAACTCAGACGTAAATTTTTAAATTCTTCTAATTTAACTCCAAAACAAGCAGTAGAAGTTCTAGATTCCTTTACGCACATAGAGATTAAAGAAGTTCTCAGAAATTTAAAAGATCAAATGGAAAAAGGATTGCCTCAAGTAAAATACTCGGCGGATGGGGATCAATATCTTGCTAAAGAAATAGGATATAAAAACAGCTCCCCAGTTATTTTATTTTCTGAAGAATTCTACTATCGCGGGTTTACAACTCATTTCTATAATTTACTTGACAAAGCATTTCCAGATTATAGTGTGGCTAACCCCCAACCCCTAAGGGGGATTATTATGTATAAAAGATAACACTTTATTTTTTCTTTTTTCTTCCATAAATAAAACAACCAATTAAAATTGTTACAAATTGTAGAAGTGCAAGACCATTCATGGTCAAGACTGGTATGTTTCTTATTTCAATTCCATAAAGAACCCAAATAATTGTCCCAATTGTCAAAAGAGTGTAAGTAGCTGTTGAAATATCTCCTGCACTTTTTGTCTTGAATATTTTGTAAATTTGTGGAAAATTTGCTAATCCATTTACTACTCCAAAAATTGTGGCAAGTATTGCAAGTAATGTCATCAAATGTAAAGGAGGCGAGAGGTTTTAAAGGTTTTTAAAAAAAATAGGAAAAAAGAATTATGATTTTTTTTCTTTAACTTTTCCACAAGCAGTCTTTAATTCACATCCATTACAAATTCCTGAATTTTCAGACCATTCTTTTGTTCCAAAACAATTTTTTTTTGATTGTTGTCTTTGTAATTGAGTTTTACCCATAAAAAATACCACAATTCATGCTTTATATATGCTTGGATTTAGGAATTATTTGCCTATAGCTTTAAAAGGCATGTTTTCGATGTAATTGTATGAAAAACTTACATGAAAAGACTTTGCCGTTTAGTATTAAGGATCTTGATGGAAACGCAGAGGGAAGGGTTGTAATTACTGCGCCCTATCTTGGTAGAAGACAAATTTCAAACTACGAGATTGGTGCAGAGATTGAAGCTATTGAGAATGCTCTTACTCAAGAACATTAAAAGTTAAATCTTTATCTCTCAACAACATTCTCAATAATTTTTAAAAGAACTATTACTATCAGTGATCCGAAAAGGATTATAATTAAATGTGCTAAAATTGGAACTCCATTTGTTATGTTGATAAAGTTTTCTAGAAATTCATAGTTTCTTATAGGAATTGTTACAAGATATGCTATAATAAACCCTATAACTGCAATATATTTCTTTTCTTTCCAATTAGCCCATTGTTTCCAGTTCATTTTTTCTTTTTTGTTTTCTTCCTTGTGGTTTTTTTAGGCTTCTTTTTATGAAACAAAACAATAAGAATTATTATTGCTATAATTAAAGCAATAATTAATAAAATCCATCCTAAATTAAAAACCCCTGAACTTTTTGTAATCACAAAAGTATCATAAGAACTTGCAGGGATGTTATTATATTTAATTTCTCCTAGAACAATATAGGTTCCTGGTTCAAGATCTACTGGAAGCTGAATTTGTTTTGTTAGACCCACTTCTGTCTTTACTGCTAACACTTCTTTTGATGCTTCAAAAAGAATATTTTTATCTAAATCGGAAATATAAAGATGAAGATCTACATCAACAGATTGCCCTTCAAAACCAATATTGGTCATATCTATTAAGACAGATACTTTTTTTCCTGCAGAAATTGTTTTATACCTCGGCAAGACTTCAAGATTTATATCGAAAAGTGCTTCTTTTTCTGTTATTTGTAAAATAATATTTAATTCTTCTTCAATTATTCCTTTTCTTGCAATAACTTTTCCAAAATATAATCCTGGAGGAGTTTTGCTTTGTGAAAAAAGATTAATTTTTAATTCTCCTTTTTGTCCAACTTCCAGACTTATTGCTTCTTGATCAAGTAAAGCGAAATTTTCAAAA
>Ga0272443_10003127_pt1 | contig 19936 bp, 10 predicted proteins | sample SSMAcet12_FD_193581 | JGI IMG/M metagenome (GOLD analysis project Ga0272443, IMG submission 193581) | Marine sediment archaeal communities from Little Sippewissett salt marsh, Falmouth, MA, United States - SSM-Acet-12 | ecosystem: Environmental > Aquatic > Marine > Wetlands > Sediment ... | reverse complement strand
ACGCCCGCTTCGAGCGCATTGCAGTGATGCACTCGGCCCTGAGCGCGGGCCAGCGCAACGTGCAGTGGCAGAAGATTCGAGCCGGGGAGACGGACGTCGTGATCGGCGCTCGGTCGGCGATCTTTGCGCCGCTGCCCAACCTGGGCATCGTCGTCGTGGACGAGGAGCACGAGCCCAGCTACAAGCAGGACACGGTGCCCCGTTATCACGGCCGCGATGTGGCGATCAAACGGGCGCAATTGGCCTCGGCGCACTGCATTCTGGGCAGCGCCACCCCTTCGCTGGAGAGCTTGCGCAACAGTCAGACACGCCCCAGTTTCACACTGGTAAGTTTGCCCCGGCGGGTGATGGATTTGCCCATGCCCGAGATGAAGCTGGTGGACATGCGGCAGCGGGGTGTGAACGAGAGCGCGTTGGATTTGCTGAGCCGGCCGCTGACGGACCACCTCAAGGCGGTGCTCGAGCGGAAGGAGCAGGCAATTCTGCTGCTGAACCGCCGGGGGTATAGCAACTTCGTGTTCTGCCCGGCGTGCCGGCACACAATGCAATGCCGCAACTGCGATGCGGCCCTGACGTTTCACAAGACGAAGCGCTCGACCGCGCCGATCGAAACCGTCACCGGCAAGCACATGAATTTCGGCTATGCGATCTGCCACCATTGCCAGGCGCAAACGCTGGTTCCACGCAAGTGCCCTCTGTGCGGCAAGGCGATGACCATGTTCGGCCTGGGTTCGCAACGCCTGGAAGAAGAACTGGCGGCTAAGTTCCCCGAAGCCCGCGTCTGGCGCGTCGACAGCGATTCGATGGCCAGTCACGACTACTATCGCCTGCTCAAGGAATTCGGGCAGGGGCGGATCGATATCCTGGCCGGCACGCAGATCCTGGCCAAGGGGCTGCACTTCCCCAACGTCACGCTGGTCGGTGTCATCAGCGCCGACACGTGCCTCTATTTACCGGACTTTCGCTCGAACGAGCGCACGTTCCAGTTGATCTCGCAGGTGGCGGGGCGCGCCGGACGCTCGGAGAAGAAGGGGACCGTCTTCGTCCAGACGTATTTCCCCGAGCAGCCCACGATCAAGTTCGCTCTGGCTCAGGATTTTGAGGGGTTCGTGCGGGAAGAGATGAAACATCGCGAGATCTGCACGTTGCCGCCGCTGTGGCGTCTGGCGACGATCGTGATGCGGGACCCGACGTACGACAAGCTCGAAATCGCGGCCAAGAGAATGCGGCAGCGGATCGACGATATCGTCGAGCGACACGGCTTGAAGGTCAAGATCCGGGGTCCGATGCCGGCGGTGATCAGCCGGATTCAGCGGTTTCATCGCCTTCAGATCGTGGTGCAGGCCCCCGATGCGACGATCATGGGCCGGCTCTTTGGCACGCTGCGGGCGACCCCGCCGATTCGGCCCGCCGTAAAAATAGCTATTGACATCGATCCGGTGAATCTGTTATAGCTTGTAATCTTTTCCGGGCCGTGCTATATTGCACGCTTCGGTGACCGGGGAGTAGCTCAGCTTGGCTAGAGCGCTGCGTTCGGGACGCAGAGGTCGCAGGTTCAAATCCTGTCTCCCCGATTCCCTCATGCTTTTTCTCCCAGCGCGGATTCTGCTGGCCGACGATCGATGAGCGGGCGTTGCAGACACTGAGGCGGGAATCCTTACTCGACGTCGATCTCGCAGGTTGCGGGCGTCAGACCTTCGCTTTGTGCTGTGACGCGGATCTTCCCTGCCCGGCGTTGGGCCTGCAGAATGGCCAGCCCCTGGCCGCGATAGGTTCGGTGGACGTGATCCTGGGGATCGTCGAGACTGTTGAGGTCGCCATTCTCGATGCCGATGATTCGGCCCGGGCCCTCCACCTGGAAGCGTATCTCCTGATCGGCACTGGGGACGCGGATGTCCTGGTTGTCCGCCAAACGAAACGCGATATGGCAGATATCTCGACCGTCGGCGCGGAGTTGCGTCGCATCGGGGGACAGCGCTATCCGCGTGGCGGGGCCGGCCGTGCGCAGCACGAACTCACAGACATCCCGCCCGTCGCGGCGTCCGATGGCCCGCAGAGTTCCCGGTTCATACGGCGTCTCCCAGCGCAACACGCCGCCGTTGGCCTGGGCGAGCGTTTGCGTTTCGAGAGGCCGATCGTTCAACACCAGCCCCACCTCGGGGCAGTTGGTGCAGCCGAGGATGGTAACCGTCTGGCCCTCCGTCCAATTCCAGTGCTCGGCGCCGCGCAGACCGCGCCACCGCCGGCCCGTTCGGCCCGAGACACAGACGTATACCATCGGTTCGTCGCTCCAGAGGCTCTGGCGGAACCAGCCGATGGGTTTCTTGAATCCGCACATATCGAGCAGTCCCGCCCCGTTGGCCCGGTTCGGCCAGCGGCGCGCCTCGCCCAGGTAATCGATGCCGGTCCAGAGGAACTGGCCGGCCACGTAGTCGTTGTCGCGCACGATGGTCCAGGCGTCGTAGCTGTCGCCGTTCTCGCTGCCGAAGATGAAGCGGTCGGGATAGGTTCTGTGATCCGCTTCGTAATGCTGCTCCTGGTAGTTGTATCCCACCACGTCCAGCGCCTGTGCCAACGCAACCGCGTTCGACATGTCGATGCTTGCCAGGGCCGCGGTCACGGGACGCGTGCGATCCCATTTTTTGGTGGCCTCGATGAGTGGCTGGGCGTGCTTGAGAAGATTCTCGGCGGGCGGATGCTCGGGCCGGTAGTTGTTGCCCAGCACCGGATGAGAAAACGGATCGTTCGGATAGTCGATTTCGTTGCCGATACTCCACATGATAACACACGGATGGTTGCGATCTCGGCGCACGAGGTCTTCCATGTCCTTGACCGACCACTGCGCAAAGTATTCGCCGTAGCCGGCCTTGCTGGGCTCTCCGGCGTTCCAGCCTTCGACCCACTTGTTCTTGGGCGGCGTGAATTCATCGAAGGCCTCGTCTTTGACGAGCAAGCCCAGACGGTCGCAGAGATCCAGCAGTTCCGGAGCGGGCGGATTGTGGCTGGTCCGAATGGCGTTGGCGCCGAGGTCTTTCATCAGTTGCAGCCGTCGCTCCAGGACTTTGTCAGGTACAGCCGCACCGAGACAGCCCGCATCGTGGTGCAGGCAGACGCCCTTGATCTTCACCGCTTGGCCGTTCAGGAAAAACCCCCGGTTCGGATCGAAGCGGATCGTGCGAATTCCGAATGGGGTGGTCATTTCCTGCACGACGTCGGGGCCAACCTTCAGCGTGCTGCGCAGCGTGTACAGGTGGGGCGTTTCAATCGACCAGCGTTGGGGATCGGGGATCTTGATCTGAGGGACGAGGGTCTGCTGGCTCTGGGCCTCGACGGTTCCAGAGATGGACAGGCTGGCCACCTCGCGTCCGTCGGGTGCTGCGATGCTGGATTTCAGCACGAACGACCTGGCCTCGTCGTGGTCGTTTCTGACCACGGTCTCGGCGCGAATCACGGCCGAGTGCTCATCGACCTCGGGCGTGGTCACGTACACGTCCCACGGACCGACGTGCAGCTTGTCGGTAATGCGCAGACGCACGTGACGATAGATGCCCGATCCCGTATACCAGCGCGAATCCGCGAACTTGGTGTGGTCGACACGCACGGCGATGACGTTGTCACGGTCTCCAAATCTCAAATGCTGCGTCACGTCGTACTGGAAACTGGAATAGCCATAGGGTCGTCGGCCGACGAAGTGCCCGTTGATCCAGACCTCGGAATTCTGATACACGCCGTCGAATTCGACCACGACAAGCTTGTCTTGTTGACCGGCGTCCAACGTGAAATGCTTGCGATACCAGGCGATACCACCGGGTGCGTAGCCCGTGCCACTGGCGTATTCGGCCCCAAACGGCCCCTCGATACTCCAGTCATGCGGGAGATGCACCGTGCGCCAGGCCGAATCGTCGAAACCCGGCATCATGGCGGCCGGGAAGTCTCCTTTGCAGAAACGCCAGTTGAAATCGAAAGCGTCCCCCTGGGGCGCGGCGCCAGCGAGACTGCTCAGGATCAACGGGAGAACCACGGTGACGCAGATCACGATGAGGGAGTCGGGCTTTTTCATGCTGTTTCGTCATGCCTCCATTGGATAGAGCCTGTCGCGCAGATTGCGTCGCCGGGGTCGTTTGCTCGGTCATGTGATGGACCCCATCGCTGGGTTTCTTGGCCCATTCGCCCCAGACCGTACCAATTGGCAGCAATCCAATCAATGGAATTCGCACCCGGGTGCGACCTCGGGCCTTGCCTAATCGCACGGGGCCCAGTATAGTCGGGCGTCCTGGAGCGGTAGGGGAGAAGGCCATGGGACGCGACGCGTGGGGCGTTTGAGCATGGACGTGAAGAAAGACGCTGGGTGAAATAGGGCAGTGGCGACCTCCGATACGGCTAGTTTGGATTTCCAGCAACTCGAAGGTGGCACTTTGCGTGTGGTTGTTACAGGTAACCTGGACGCCGAGAGCACCGGACGTCTCTGGAGCCCGACGTTGCGCAAGGTTCGCAAGTCCCGCGCCGACGCGGTGGAAGTGGAGGCGGGGGGCCTGGAGAGTTGCGACGCGGCGGGCATTGCCCTGTTGCTGGAGTTGAAGACACGTCAGGAGACGCGGAAGAAGACCTTTCGCCTGCGCAATCTGCGTGGCGACCTGACAGAGCTGATGGACCTCTTCGATCCCGGGCCACCTTCTCGTCCGGCCAAGTCGCATGGTCCGGTTTATGGCACGATCGAGCGGGTGGGGGAGGGGGCGGCCGGTCTGGCCCACGATGTTCACGATTATGTCAGCTTCACGGGGGAGATCTTCGCCAAGTCGCTGGGCTTGCTTTTTCATCCCGGGCGCCTGCGCTGGGGCGATACGTTCCTGGTGGCCGAGAAGGCCGGCGCCGACGGCGTTGGCATTGCCTCGCTGTTGGGCTTTCTGATTGGGGTGATCCTGGCCTTCCAGTCGGCCATCGCGATGGGCAAGTTCGGGGCCGATATCTATGTGGCGGATTTGGTGACGATCGTGTTGTTTCGTGAACTGGGGCCGCTGATCACGGCGTTCATCCTGGCCAGCCGCAGCAGTTCGGCTTTCGCGGCCGAGTTGGGAACGATGAAGGTCAACGAGGAAATCGATGCATTGACGACCATGGGAATCGACCCCGTGCAATTTCTGGTGTTTCCCCGTCTGATCGCGGGCACCGCGGTGCTGCCTCTGTTGACTGTGTTCAACATGCTGCTGGGGCTCATCGGCTGTGGGCTCGTGATGATCGCGATCGGGTTCACGCCGAAGATCGTCGTCGACGAAATCTATGCAGCAGCCAATCTGACGGACTTGTCGAGCGGGCTTCTCAAGACGCTGGTGTTCGGGGCCTTGATCGCCGGGATTGGGTGTCTGCGTGGTTTGCGAACCGGGACTGGAGCCAGTGCGGTCGGCGACTCCACCACCCGCGCGGTGGTCTCCAGCATTATTGCGATTGTGGTCGCCGACGGTGTGTTTGCCGTGGTCTATTATCTGTTGGGGATCTGAGGTTATGACGACAGAAGCGCGTACAGATCCCATCATTCGTGTGGAGAACCTGACCGTCGCCTACGACGACTTCGTGGTTCTGCGCGACGTCAGCTTCGAGATCCAGCGCGGCGAGGTCTTCGTCATTCTCGGGGGATCCGGATGTGGCAAGAGCACGCTGCTCAAGCACATGATCGGCTTGCACCGGCCCGTTCAAGGACGCATTCTAATCGACGGCATGGATGTCGTGACGGCCGAAGGGGAAGACCTGCGCGCGATTCTCAGGAAGATTGGTGTGATGTATCAGCAGGGGGCTCTGTTCGGCTCGATGAATCTGCTGGAGAACATCCAGTTGGTGCTCGCGGAATTCACCGACCTGCCGGCCGACGCCATGAAGCAGATCGCGCGCATGAAGTTGAAAGTTGTCGGGCTGGAAGGCACCGAACGCAAGATGCCCGCGGAACTGAGCGGCGGCATGAAGAAACGGGCGGCCATTGCCCGCGCCATGGCGATCGATCCGATGATTCTGTTCTTGGACGAGCCCTCGGCCGGGCTGGACCCGATTACCTCGGCCCAGTTCGACGACCTCGTACTGAAGCTCGCGCGCATTCTCAAGATCACCTTCGTGATCGTTACCCACGAACTGCCCAGCATCTACGCCGTGGCCGATCGGGTCATTATGCTGGACAAGGAGAGCAAGGGGGTCGTCGCTACGGGCAAGCCTCAGGAGTTGCGCGATCATGGCGATCACCCGCTGGTGCAGCAGTTCTTCAAGCGGGAGGCGCACGCACCGGCTGTTCCCGAGACAAGAGATGGATAGGGATTGGCAATTCGCAGTTGGATGACAGACTATGAAAGCGAATTACTTCAAAGTTGGGATCTTCGTCATTGGGGCGCTCGTACTGATCGTCACCGCTGTCGTGACACTGGGCGCCGGTCTGATTGTGCGCGAAGAGATCTATTTCGAGACGTACTTCGACGAATCCGTGAGTGGCCTGACGGTGGGCTCGCCCGTCGAGCTGCGCGGCGTGCGCGTCGGAGAAGTGACCGGCATCGGCTTTGTCAACGACATGAACAGCATCCCGGCCGACTCCGAGAAGCTGCGCCGACCCGGGCGCTATGTGCGCGTGGTCTTCGCGCTGCTACCGGACCGATTGATCGAGTCGACGCCTACGGCACAAGCCACACGGTGGAAAGATGGCATTGCCCATGGCCTCCGCGTGCAGTTGACGTCGAATCTCATCACGGGCCAAGCGTTCCTGGCGGGCACCTATGTCGATCCGGAGCGTTATCCGGCGATGGATATCACCTGGACGCCCACGTACATCTACATCCCCTCGATTCCGAGCGAATTGACGACTCTGAAGGACTCCGTTGACAAGATCTTCTACCGTTTGGAGGAACTCGACGTCGAGGGATTGGTCAAGTCGATGGAGAACCTGTTCGTTTCACTCGACCAGGCGGTGGCCGACGCCAGGATCGAAGAGATCAGTCAGGCCTTTCGCGGGGCGATGACGGAACTGCAAACCAAACTTGAGGAGCTTCACCTCGAAGAGATCAGCACGGCGGTGCAGCAGGTTTTGGCCTCCGTGGATCGAGCGATCCTCGATGCCAATGTACCGGCTGTCAGCGTGGAAGTGCAGGGGCTGTTTGCGGAGACCCGGCAGACCAACGAGAAGCTGTTGCGTCTGTTGGCCGACCCGGAAAGCGAGGCTTGGCAGGGCAGCATTCCCGAGGCGGTCGGGCGACTGAATCGGTCCTTGGCGCGGATCGACGCTCTGATTGCCAGCGAACAACCGCAGGTCGATTTGGTCCTGGTCAACATCCTGCAGATATCAGAGAACTTGAAGGATTTGACCGATCTACTGAAAGCCCATCCGTCGAAACTGATACGGAGTTCACCCCCCAAACAATCGGAGGTTTGGAAATGAGCGAAGGCATGCGCATCGGGCTCGCAGTGGCCTTGCTGTCCCTGGCGGGCTGCGGCACGACTCTCACTGACGATATGACCTACTATGTTCTCGGGCCGGTTCGCAGGACCGAACCGGCGGTGGTTTCCGAGGAAGGCGTCCTGGAGGTGCAGCGTTTCACGACGGATTCAGCCTTCCAGGGCAAGCATCTGCTCTACCGGACGGATGAATTGGAGTATGAGATCGATTTCTACCATGAGTTCCTCGTATCACCAGCGGCGATGATTCGTGAGGCCACACGGAACTGGCTCGCGCAGTCGAATCTTTTTGCGCGGGTGGCCGATGCCGGGAGCTACGTAGAGCCGACGTACGCCTTGGACGCGACGATTACGGCTCTCTATGGTGACACGCGCGACGAAGCGGCGCCGAAGGCCGTGCTCGAACTGCGGGCCTTCCTGTTGAAGATGGAAGGATCGCGTGATCCCGTGATCCTTCACAGCAAGGTCTATTCGGCCTCCGAGGCCGCTCCCACCGCTGATGCCGACGGTCTGGTGGCCGGCTTCAATGGGTGTCTTGAGGCGATTCTGAGTGATTTGGAGAAGGATCTGGCCGCGAGTCTCTGAGATGGGTCAAGGTTGTTCGATCTTGCAGGCGATATCGCGGTGGAACGGCGGGACCGTCAAACGCAATATGCCATCGTGGCTCGTGATTTCATCGACGCGCTGCGTTCTGCCTTCCTGTGTGTCCCACCATCGCACCACGTAGGCACCGGGAGAAAAGCCATGCAACTCGACCACTGCGCCTTCAATGGGCTCGGGCTCGCGCCGTTCGGCCACCAGCTTCCACCAGGTAGCGTTCTTACTGAAGAACCAGAGATAGGCGCTGTCGTTGCCCTGATAGCCCAGGACGGTCAGTTGGTCGCTGGTGCTGTTGACCTTGGCGGGGCGTAATTTCGCGAAGGAGACGTCCGTCAGATAGGCGGCCAGCGGTCGGTAGTGCCGATAGGCCTGCTGGAGGTCCAGTTGCTCCCACCACCAGAGCAAAGCCGTGCCGGAGCACCCCGAGAATGCCGACGCCCAGAGGCTGTTGTGGAGGTGGACGCCTTCGGTGTCTCGCTTCATGTAGTCGCTGAGGCCCCATTTGTCGGTGGCCAGACCAAACTCGCCGATGAGAGCGGGTTTACCTGGCGCGTGCTCACGCAGAAAGGCAGCTTTGTCGGCGATCGCCCGCACCTCATCCTTGAAATCGTCCTCGCGCGGTCGCAGATAGTGATGCACCTGAGCCACGTCGAGTGCGGCCAAGCGGCAATCGCGGGCTGATGGATGCCAGGTGCTGGTGGTCGTGAGATGGTGATGGACGTCGATCCGATCGAGATAGGCGCCCACCTCGGCGTAGAAGCGATCCGTCGGTTTGCCCGGGTCCATCTCGTTGAAGTACTCCCACGCTGCGATGCTGGTCGAATAACCCCATCGCGCCACGGCGTAGCGCAGCAGCTTCTTGGCATCCTCGGTAGCCAGGCGATAGGCGAGGCTCCCGTCCGTCGACAGGTCGTCCATGTACAGATTGCGGGTCAGCAGGCACAGTATCAGGTAGATCTGGTTCCGCTGGGCGGCCTCGACGAGTTGATCCAGCATGAAACAGTCGAGTTGGTTGTAGGTGCCGCGTACGGGTCGATTGACGTTTGTCTCCCACAGCAGTTCCGCGCCGCCTTCGGTTTCCTGCAAGGACAGACCATCCAGCCAGACGGTGCCTTCGCCTGTCAGGCTCAGGGTTGTGCGACCGAGCCAGTAATCATTCGCGCCGGTGGTGAACTGCTCACCAAACGTCTGCCAGCCAGAGGTGCTTGCCGACACGGTTGCCAGGTCCCAGGTCTGCTCGCCCACCTGGAGCCGCAGCCCGGTTGCCCCGTCGGCCAGAAATCGGCCCGTCAGGAGGTAGCTTGTGTCCGGACGCAGCGCAACGGGATGAGAGGGGGAGACGGTGATTGACGTTCCCTCCGGTCCCTGGAGTTGAACGCACTTGCGGGACGTGGGCCTTATCGTTCGCGGCCAGGTGACGATGGGAGACTCTCTGGTCCAGGAGCGCGTCCACGCACTCTTGGGCGACTCGATGGCAATGGCCCAGTCGTCGCAACACGTCCAGAGGCGCAAGAAATTGGCGCCGTTGCCGGCCAGTTGGGCAAAGATCGCTTCGGCTTTGGGGACATTGACGTATTGCGTCTCGCCCACGAACGCCAGGTTCTGACCGATGGCGAAGAACGGCTGGCCCTCACTGAACGCCAGGAAACGGGGATCGTTTGGGTCGCGGCGCAGGAAGCCCCGGCGCGTCGAAGGCAGAGACTCGATCTCCACGGGGTCCGAGGTCCGCTGCCGACGTCGGTCGCGCAGCCGTGCCTGAAACGTGTAGGTTCCGGTTCCGGTCGGGGCGAACCGTGCCTTCCACGAGCCTGAGCCGGTGGGGTAGTACCAGGCAACGGTTTTGCCGTCGCGCCGGCGGTCCTGACGTTCGTAGTCCTGGCAGAAGAAGGCGGGCTGAACGAGCGATTGCCCGCTGGGGCTGGTAACGAGCAGGTCCACCGCAACCTCACATGGGTCGAACGGCCGATCGTACTGCCGGTCGATCGCGATCGTGGCCTCCAGCTTGGCATACTTCTCGACCTTGCTCTGGGCAAGCGCCAGGTCGATATCTTCCGACGCGTGGGTCAATACCGCGGATCCCAAGGCGAGCCCCAGGGCCACCACGCAAATCCGCGTCATGATAGCGACATTGTGCACGATTCTCTCTCCTGCCCGGCGTTTTCGAGTAGTCGTTGTACGGAGTCCCATGATAGCGTGTTCGAGTGACCTGTTCAAATGGAGATGGACTTGCCCTGTGCCCGCAACCGCGGCATACTGGTAGCACTGGTTTATGAATACGTTCAGACGAAGGAGGCTAACCGATGGTCGATGAGCGAATGACACGTCGCGGATTTCTCAATCGCAGTCTACGAACTGGCAGTGGAGTGGCGTTGGCATCGGCCCTGACCGCTGCGTCAGCCCAGGGCGGTTCCGGGGGGATTCACGTGGCGTGCAACAGTTATTCGTGGATGGTGTTCTACCAACGTGAAGGCCGCGATTTCAACCAGTCGCTCGATGCGGGGCTGGCCGACGTGGCCGCCAGCGGGCTCGACGGGTACGAGCCCGGCGTGGGGGGCACCGGTGAGATTGACCGGCTGGCGCCGCTGCTGAAGAAGCACGGGCTGGCGATGCGGTCGCTGTATGTCAACAGCGAACTCCACGAGGCGGACAAGGCCAAGGCGAGTATCGCCAGCGTGCTGTCCGTCGCGCAGAAGGCCAAGTCGGTCGGCACGCGCATCATTGTGACCAACCCGAGCCCGCTCCAGTGGGGTGGTCCGAAGAACAAAAACGATGCCCAACTCAAGACCCAGGCGGCCGCTTTGAATGAACTGGGCGCCAAGCTGAAGGCGATGGGGTTGACCCTCGCCTACCACAACCACGACATGGAGCTGCGCGAGGCGGCCCGCGAATTCCACCACATGATGCTCGGCACCGATCCGGCCAACGTGACGCTCTGTTTGGACGCGCACTGGGTCTATCGCGGTGCGGGCAATTCCCAGGTGGCCTTGTTCGACATTGTCAAGCTCTACGGCGGGCGCGTTAGCGAGTTGCATCTCCGTCAGTCCCGGGATGGGGTTTGGTCGGAGACCTTCGGCGCGGGGGATATCGACTACGCCGCTTTGGCGGATGCCTTGCGTGCCCATCAGGTCAGGCCCCATATCGTCCTGGAGCAGGCGGTTGAGCAGGGCACGCCGCAGACCATGAAGTCTGTCGTGGCCTTCCGGAAGAGCACGCAATACGTTCGGCGGCTTTTCGCGGAGCTGGGCGAAAAAGCTTGAAACCGGCAGCATCTTCCGATAATATACAGGCATGAGTCGAGGTAGCACGGCGGGCTGGAAGTCGTCCCAGTATTCTTGCGGTCTGTCATAATCTCGTTCGTGTTGTTCATATCACTGCGGCCCTCCGCCACCTCGACGACGTACAATCCATGGATTTGGGGGATTGCGGACCACCGGCACCGCGTTGCAGAACGTTAATCGTTTCGCGCAAAGGGGCGTCGGCATTCTGGCCGAAAAGACCTATGTGCCGGTTGCGGTTATCATAGAATATCATGATCGTTTTCAAGGAGCGGTGCGATGAAATGGCAAGCGAGAGTCGCAAGCGTGGTGCTTGTGGGCCTGTTAGCGAGTCTGACGCAGGCGGCGGATGTCGTTGTGGTGGCACCGAAAACGCTGTACACGGGGGGGGCGGCAGCCGTGACGGTGACGGCGGTCGAGGGTGGACAGGGGGCCTCGGCGGTTCCCGTCGAGGTGCGACTGAAAACCGCCGACGGGTTCATTCTGCTGTCTGCCGGCAGTACCGACGAGACGGGGCGGGTGGTGGCCGCTTTCGAGACGCCTGATGTGGCGCCAGGGGGGTACGCTCTGGAGATCCGCGCCGGAGGCAGTGAGACGCTGACGGCCCCGGTCCAGGTGCGGCAGATGCCGGTGGTGCTGATCGAAACGGACAAGCCCATCTATAAGCCGGGCCAGACCATCCAAGGGCGCGTTCTGGTTTTGACCAACGAGCTACGTCCGACGGCGGCCGACGTCTCCATTCAAATCACCGATGGCAAGGGCGTGAAGATCTTCCGCAAAGAGCTGGCGGCCAATGCTTTCGGGGTGGCCCCCTTCGAGCTCGACCTGGCTAGTGAGCTGAATTACGGGACCTGGAAGCTCAGCGCCGAGTCGGGACTCGGCCGGGCGACGCTGGATGTGCGCGTCGAGCAATATGTATTGCCCCGTTTCGAGGTCGACGTGTTGACCGAGCGGGACTACTTCCGGGCGGATGAGCGTATCGATGGCAGCGTCGCGGCGACCTACTTCTTTGGCAAGCCGGTGGAGGGATCCGTTGAGATCAGCGCCAGCCGCTACGTTGGGGTGTGGGAAGAATACGCCCGCTATACGGCTCCACTGGCCGACGGGCAGGCGGAGTTCTCTCTGCCTGAAGTCAAGTATGTCAGTGGTACGCCCGGGGCGGGCGGTTCCGGCAGTGTCCAACTGGATATCACCGTCACCGATCCCTCGGGCCACCAGGAGCACACGACCAAGCTGCTGAAGATCGTCACCTCTGGGATCGAGCACCAACTCATTGCTTCGTCGCGTTCGTTCACGCCGGGACAGGCGTACGAGGTCCTGCTCGTGGCCCAGACCCCGGACGGCGTACCGTTGGCGGTTGAAGGAGAGGTGACGGCCGAGTACTACTCCGAGACGGGAGACACCATTTCCAAACAGCGGCATCCATTTGCGTTCGAGGGGGAGACCTCGATGACGCTGACCGCGCCGCGGGACGCCAGTTGGGTTCGGCTCAGCAGCGTCGCGCGCACCGCCAGCGAACGAGGCCAGACGGATCTCTACCTCTATGCGACGTATTCTCCAACCGGCAGTTTCATGCACCTGAGTCTGGCTACTGATGAGCCTGTTCAGGTCGGTGATATGGTGGGGATTGATGTCTATCGCACACATGAGGCCACGGTCTATTACGATGTCTTCGCGAACGGACACACCGTTTGGTCCGAGGCCGTCAGCGGCTCAACCCTGCGGTTCCAGGCGACGCATCAGATGGTGCCGGCCGCCAAGGTCGTCGCCTACATCATCAATCCGAACAATGAGATTTCGGCCGCTACGGTGCAGTTCGACGTGGCGATGGATCGCGGGGCGGATCTGGCCATCGGCTTCAGTGCCGAGGAGGTGCTGCCGGGCGCGCCGGTGCAGGTTTCCATTGCCGCCGGGACGCAGAGCATGGTTGGCCTGGCCATCGTGGACGAATCGGTTTACGCCCTGAACGAAGGGCGACTCAATATGCAGGCGGTGTTCGACGAACTCGAACAGCGGTTCATGGACCCGCAACTGGAGGTGCACGATCAGGCCTACAGCTACGGGGCGCGAAACGTATTCGAGGACGCAGGGCTGCAAGTGGTGACTTCTCGCGGGCTGGACGTGCCTGAAGGCCGGGAGATCTGGCAGCTTTGGTGGTGGGGCGATGAGGACGCCATACGACGCGGTGGCATGCCCCCCGTGCCCGAGGCGGCAGCCAACGGCGCGTCGCTGGCCGAGGTGCCGCGCGTGCGCCAATTCTTCCCGGAAACGTGGCTTTGGACGCCCGATCTCTTGACCGAGGTTGACGGCACGGCCACGCTCGATCTGACCGCGCCGGACAGCATTACGACCTGGCGTCTCAGTGCCGTATCCACCTCGGACGAGGGCTTGGGCATGACCGAGTCATCGGTTCGCGTGTTTCAGGAGTTCTTCGGAGAGCCCGATTTGCCCTATGCGGTTACGCGCGGCGAGCAATTCCCGGTCCGCATCCAGATCTACAACTACCTCGATGAAGCCCAGGTCGTGCACGTGGAGATGGGCGAGGCCGACTGGTTCGATCTGCTCGATCTGAGCGAACAGCAGGTGCAGGTCAACGCCAACGCCGTGACTTCCGTGTCGTTTCTGATCCAGCCCACGAAGCTGGGACGGCATCCGCTGGAAGTGACCCTGCGTTCGACCCGCCGCGCCGATGCGGTGCGCAAGGAAGTACTGGTGGAGGCCGAAGGGACGCAGCGCGAACTCGTCAAGAACGGCTTGATCCGCGCCGGGGAAAAGATCGCGCTGGATGCCAACACGCCGCCCTATGCGGTGGCCGACTCGCAGAAGCTGCTGCTGAACATCACGCCGAGTCTCGTCGCCCAGAGCATTGAAGGTGTGGACGATCTGCTCGGTATGCCGTATGGCTGCGGCGAGCAGAACATGATCTTCATGGCACCGGATGTGGAGGTGCTTCGTTATCTGATCGCGACCGGGCAACTGACCCCGGAGGTGCGGGCCAAGACGGAGCACTATATCACTGTGGGTTACCAGCGTCAACTGACGTTCCGCCATGCCGACGGATCGTTCTCGGCTTTTGGCGAGCAGGGCGGCAAGACGGGGAGCCTGTGGTTGACGGCCTTCGTGCTCGACACCTTTAGCGGGGCCCGCGAAGTTACCACGATCGACGAGACCATTCTCAGCGAGGCGGCCCAGTGGGTCGTCTCCCACCAGGCACAGGATGGTTCGTGGGAGCCGGTTGGTTTCATTTGCCACAGCGATATGGTAGGTGGTGTCGAGGGCGTTTACGCGCTGACCGCTTTTGTGACCATTGCGTTGACCAACTACGGCGGGGTCGAACCGCAGGTGCTCAGTGCCGCCACGGGCTATCTGAGCGACCATCTGTCTGAAGTCCAGGATGACGCCTATGCCTTGGCGATTGCGGCCCTGGCTCTGGCTCGGGCGGGCGACGCCGCGGCTGATACCGTTCTCGATCGGTTGCTGGCGCTGGCGACCACCGATGCGAACGGTTTGCACTGGCGGCCCCACGCGGTGGAGACGACGGCCTACGCCGCTTTGGCTCTGATCGAGCGGGAGCGGCCCCAGGCCAACGAAGCGATCAAGTGGCTGGCGTTGCAGCGTAACAGCCTGGGGGGCTATGGGAGTACCCAGGATACCGTCATGGGGCTCAAAGCCTTGATGATGGCCGCCCGCAGTCAGAGCCGTGGCGTGGACCTGACGGTGGTCGCCCGAGCTCTCGATGGCGCAACGCTGGCCGAGTTCGCGGTCAACAGCGAGAACTTCGACGTGTTGCAGACGGCGGAACTGTCCCTGCACTCGAGCATCGAACTCAGCGCCGCGGGTACGGGCGACGTACGGTTCCAACTCGTGCGACGGTTCAACGTGCTGCTGGCCGACGATTGTACGCAGACCGACATGGCGCTGGAGGTGCAGTACGATGCCGATCATATTGAGGTCGATGACGTCGTCAATGTGACGGCCACGGTGCGCTATTTCGGTCTCAAGGATTCCACGGGCATGATGATTGTGGACATCGGCGTTCCCACCGGATTTGCCACGGTGCCTGAATCGCTCGAGGCGCTGGTTGAAGACAGAACGGTGACGCGGTTCGAAGTGGCCGGGCGTAAGGTTATCTTCTATCTCGATGGCTTGCGCCAGGGCGAGCAGCGCACCTTCAGCTTCCAGGTCAAGGCGCGGTTCCCCGTCCGGGCGGTCGTTCCCGACAGCCAGGCGTATTCGTATTACGAGCCTCAGGTGCGCGCCGAAGCGGCAGGGCAGGAGATCACCGTGGGGCCAGCGGCCGAGCCGTAGCGGCAAGCGGGGGGCGGTCGTCACGTGTCGAGTGCGGTTAGCACGTCACCGAGTGGCAGTTCCGCGTAACACGTCAAGCTGTCGGCGGCGCCGTAGTAAATCTTGAGTGTGTCGTCTTCGAACAGCAGGCCGCAACTGAATACCACGTGTCCAAAGAAGCCGGCTTGCTCGTACGGTGCTTGCGGTTCGAAGATGGGCTGTCTGGAGCGGGCGAGGATCTCCCAGGGTTTCTCGCCGTTCAGTAACACGGCACCGAGGCAATAACGATTGTGGCGGTCGGCGCCGTGGTAGATCTCCAGCCAGCCTTCGTCGATTCGAAAGGGAACCGCGCCAGCGCCGATGCGGGTTTCGTCCCACAAGCCCTCGCGCGGTCCCATCAGATGGCGATGTCTGCCCCAGCAGAGCAAATCAGGCGACTCGGCGATCCACATATCGTTCTTGCGAAACAGCGGCGAGTGGGGCCGGTGCAAGGCCTGGTATTTGCCGTCAATGCGCTGCGGGAAGATCACCACGTCCTTGTTCTCAGGATGGAAGATAATGCCGTGGTGCTGGAACGACTCGAAATCCTGGGTGGACGCCAGGGACGTGGTGACCCCCGACGGGGCGACGGCCACGTAGTTGATGTAGTACGTATCGTCGATCCGGGTAATGCGCGGGTCTTCGACGCCGAAGGTCTCGTCCGCCGTGGTCGCCATGAGGGCCGGATGATCGTCGATCTCGAAATGCACCCCGTCGCGGCTCCGGGCCAAGCGCAGGTGCGAAATCGAGGTCAAATAGGTTCCCTCGGGCCGGACGATCAAGCGGGGATCGGAGAAATCGCTCTCCGGATCGCTCCTGGCAAAGCAGCGCGTGACGAGTCGATTCGTCTGGGGATCGAAGAGGGCCGTCAAGACCACGTCCGGATCGTCATTGATGGGCCGTTCGGCCACCCGGAGCAGCAAGATGATTTCTGTGTCCAATCGGGCCACGCCCGCGTTGAAGGCGCCGATGACCTCGAAGCCCTCCTGGGAGGGTCGGACGTCCTGAGGTCCAATGATCGGGTTTTCGGGGGCACGCCACACTGCCACTGAGAAGGTCCTTTCGCGTCCGCAAGGGTGCCGGCCTGACAGCACTTGCCGGTTACCAGGGGCAGATCGTACCACTGAGGGCCGGGAAGCACAAGACATTGTCTGCGGCCGCTCAGCGGCCACCTCCAGCTGTAGAATGGCAAAAAGCGTTGATTTTTGGGCCCCAGACGCTAAAATGAAACAGGTAATCGATGTATTTCTGCGTCTTCACATGGCGGGCGGAGGAAGGCCGTTCCTGATCCCAGGGGACTACTGCAGAAGGAGCATTCATATGCATCTGCCACCGGCCAGTGGCATGGGAGTGAGGAAGATAGCAATGTTCAAGTCCAGACAGACCGTTCTTCTCGCGGTGGCTGTGTTATCGACATTTCTTGGCCTCGCGGCCACCGACAGCGTCCGAGCCCAGCAACAGGCGAGTGATATTCCAGTGCGGATCAACGAGTTCATGGCAGCCAACAGCAGTACGGCCGCCGATCCGCAAGGCGACTACGACGATTGGATCGAGCTGGTCAATGCCGGGGCGGTCCCGGTTGATCTGAGCGGCATGTACCTGACCGATGATCGTGATAATCCCACCGCCTGGCAGATCCCCGCCGGGACGGTCTTGGGGGCCGGGCAGTATTTGCTGATCTGGGCCGACAATGAAGTCTCCGATGCAGGACTGCATGCCGGTTTTGGAGTTGCTTCCGAGGGTGAGAGAATCGCCTTGTTCGCTGCCGATGGTGTTACGCTGATCGACGAAGTGGCGTTTGGTGGCCAGCGGGCCGACATCTCCTACGGCCGGCTCCCCGATACGGACGATGCCTGGGGCTACATGCTCGCCGCGACGCCCGGCAGCGGCAACAGCGCTGCTTACGAAGGGAAAGTGGCGGATACGAAGTTCAGCCACGATCGGGGGTTCTACGAGGCGCCCTTCGAGGTAACCATTACGTGCGAGACGCCCGGCGCCGAGATCTACTACACCACTGACGGCAGCGCTCCGTTCTCGGAGTCGCGTCAGGTTCCAGCGGGCAGGCTCTATTCCGGCCCGATCCTCATCCACCAAACGACCTGCCTTCGTGCCCAGGCCATTCAATCGGGTTGGGTTTCCAGCGATACAGATACACACACGTATCTCTTCGCCGATCAGGTGGCGACGCGTTCCCACAGCAGCGTTACGGTTCTCGGCTATCCGACGCTCTGGTTCGAGTCCTATGCGTCCGACTACGGCATGGACCCCGACATCTACAACGATCCCGCCTATGGTCCTCTCATGGAGAACGCCCTGCGGGCGCTGCCGACGTTGTCTCTGGTGACCAACAAGGAGCATTTCTTCAACCGGACGCGCGATAATCTGACCGGTGGCATCTACGTCTACACCGGCCATTCCAGCACTGGGGGCCAGGATTGGGAACGCCCCGTCTCGGCCGAACTGTTTACTGCCGACGGAGCCGTAGCCTTTCAGGTCAACTGTGGTGTCCGCATTCAGGGGGGCGAAGGGCGTCGACCGGACAAGTGCCCCAAGCACAGCTTCAGCTTGAGATTTCGTTCGGAGTACGGACCCAGCACGTTGAATCGGGATCTGTTCGACGCCTCGCCTGTGGCCTCGTTCGACTCGGTACAACTGCGCGGGTTCTTCAACAACGCCTGGACCCACTGGGCTTCGGATCAGCGGCAACGCACCCAGTACATCCGGGATCAGTGGATGCGCGATTCGCTGCTGGAGATGGGGCAGGTCGATGCCGGACGTGGCTTCTTCGTCCATCTCTACATCAATGGGATCTACTGGGGTCTCTACGATCTCCAGGAGCGCCCGGTGGCCTCCCACTACGCCGCCTACCATGGTGGTGACCCCGATCGCATTGATGCCATCAACGGGGGCCACGCCACCGACGGAACGACCACGGCCTGGCGCGACGCGAAGGAGGTTGCCGCCTCGCGCGACTGGAGCCGGATCGTTGAGACCCTCGATATTGACAACTTCATCGACTTCACCCTGCTGAACTTTTTCGCCGGTAATGTGGACCTCAAGACGGACGGCAATTGGCGCGCTGCCGGCGGCGGGCGGGCCGGCCGGCCCTGGCGGTTCTACAGTTGGGATGCCGAGCACGTCATCGAGAACGTCAATCAGAGTGGCACGAGTCCCTCCAGCGATCCCACCGGGATGTACCAATACCTCGATGATATCGAAGAGTTTCGCATCCGCTTTGGCGATCGCGTCCACAAGCATCTCTTCAACGGCGGGGCACTCACGGTCGAGCGCAACCTCGAACGCTGGAACCAGCGCGCCGAGGAAATTGAGTTGGCGGTCGTGGCCGAGTCTGCTCGTTGGGGTGACTATCGCCGCGACGTCCATCGCTACAGTTCCGGGCCGTACTATCTCTACACGCGCGACGACTATTGGATTCCCGAGCGTGACGAAATCCTCAACGACTATTTCCCACGTCGCACGCAGATCGCGCTGCAGCGCTTCCGCTCGATGGGCCTCTATCCCAACGTCGAAGCGCCGAGTTTTCAGATCGATGGCACGCATCAGCACGGCGGAAGCGTAGCCGCGGATGCCGTGTTCTCTATGACCCCCGATGCCGGTGATATCTGGTATACCCTCGACGGCAGCGATCCCCGCACACCGGCGACGACCGGCTCGGCAGGAGAGGAAATGCTGCTCATAGGTGAAGACGCTCCCAAACGCGTCTTGGTGCCGACTGGCAGTATCAGCGACGCCTGGCGCGGTGGCGAGGCCTTCGATGATTCCGCCTGGATTGGTGGGACCGGAGGGGTTGGCTACGAGCGCAGCACCGGTTACGAGCAGTTCATTAACATCGATCTCATGGACGCAATGTACGGCAGAAACACCAGTTGCTACATTCGCATTCCTTTCAACCTGGAGATCGAAGATTTACTGAGTGCCAGTGGCCTGGTGTTGAAGGTGCGGTATGACGATGGCTTCATCGTCTATCTCAATGGTGAAGAGGTCCAGCGGGCCATGTTCAATGGTTCCCCCTCCTGGAATTCGGGGGCGGCGGGCAATCATTCCGATATCGACGCGGTTGAATTCGAGACCTTCTATCTCTCTGACCATATCAGGAAGCTTCGCTTGGGTGAGAACGTTTTGGCGATTCAGGGGTTGAATTCATCGTTGACGAGTTCGGACTTTCTGATTTCGGTGGCGTTGAGCTCGACGCAGGGCGGTGGCGGCGGGACGCCGGCCGGACTGTCGGCGTCGGCGCTGCGCTACGACGGGCCGCTGACGCTCAGCCAAAGCGCCGTGGTCAAGGCCCGGGC
>Ga0272443_10003126_pt1 | contig 19939 bp, 15 predicted proteins | sample SSMAcet12_FD_193581 | JGI IMG/M metagenome (GOLD analysis project Ga0272443, IMG submission 193581) | Marine sediment archaeal communities from Little Sippewissett salt marsh, Falmouth, MA, United States - SSM-Acet-12 | ecosystem: Environmental > Aquatic > Marine > Wetlands > Sediment ... | reverse complement strand
CGTTGGTGTGCATGAGCGGCGGCGTCGACAGCACCGTCGCCGCGTGGCTCTTGCAGCGGCAGGGGTTCGAGGTCGAGGGGATCACGTTCTGGTTCTGGTCGTTCCCCGGAGCGCCCGAATACGCCGGTGAAACCAAGTGCTGCGCGCTGGATGCGGCGAAGCTCGCCGCCGCTGAGCTGGAGATCCCCCACCGCACGGTCGATGCAAGCGATCCGTTCTACCGCAAGGTGCTGTCGGAGTTCGTCGACCGTTACCGCGCCGGGCAAACGCCAAACCCCTGTGGCACCTGCAACCGCTCGCTGCGGTTCGGCCTCGCGCTCCAAATCGCCGAGCAGGATGGGTTCGACGTGGTGGCGACCGGCCATCACGTGCGGATCGAGAAGATCGCTGACGGTTCGCTCGGCCTGTTCCGGGGAGCGGACCCCAACAAGGACCAGACCTACTTTCTCTACGGCCTGCGGCAAGACGACCTGAAACGGCTGATCTTCCCGATCGGCGGAATGAGCAAGGACGAGGTGCGCGAAATTGCCGTGCGCGAGAGGCTGAGTTCGGCGAAACTGCCCGAAAGCCAGGACCTGTGCTTCGCCTGGCACGGCAACGCCGACTTCCTGTTTGCCGAAAAAGACCTTGCCCCGGGACCGATCGTCGACCGCGAGGGGAACGTGCTCGGACAGCACCGCGGCCTCATCCGCTACACGCTGGGCCAACGCCGGGGACTGGGGATCGCCTCAACCGCACCGCTGTATGTGGTGGCGATCGACCCGGAGAGGAATACGCTGGTTGTCGGCCGCGAAGACGATCTGCTGTCGCAAGGGCTTGTCGCCGGAGACGCCACCTACCTTGCCGCACAGCCAGAGGAAGGGAGCAAGCTTCACGTCAAGATCCGCTACCGCACGCCCGCCGTGCCCGCCACCTACGAGCCGGTTTCCCCGACGCAGTTCCGGGTGCGGTTCGCCGAGCCGCAGCGTGCCGTGACGCCAGGGCAGATCGCGGCGCTGTACAACGGCGATCAGCTCCTCGGCGGTGGGATCATCGAGCAGGTTCTCCCGATGGACGAGCGATCGGGCTGAAGATCGGCCCGTTGCCAGCGTATAATCGCCGCATCGGAGGGGTGGGCGAGCGGACGAAACCACCGGTCTTGAAAACCGGCGAGCCTCCCGGCTCCGCGGGTTCGAATCCCGCCCCCTCCGCCAGCCCGTTGCCGGACCGTAGTTGATCGGTTCGCAAGCGACGGCTAGAATCACCGAGACGCACAAGAAGCATCCGGAGAGGTAGTCAAGAGGTCCAAGACACCGGTTTGCTAAACCGGCGAGGGGTTAACGCTCCTCCGCGGGTTCGAATCCCGCCCTCTCCGCCAGCATAATTCGCGTCCGTAGCTCAGTGGATTAGAGCGTTGGCCTCCGGCGCCAAAGGTCGCAGGTTCGAATCCTGTCGGGCGTACCAGACACCAATCGTCTAAATCATCCAGGAGGAAATCCTGCCACAATCAGTGGTCGACTTAGCACTTCAACCCACCTAAACTGGTGCAGGATTCCAACCGCATATCCCTCTGCGCTACAACGGAGGGAGCATGTGTTACGCTACTAGACCAAGCCTGTGTCAGATGCTCGACTTGACTGCATGCAAGTGCTCCACCATTCAGGCCAGCTCTCTCGCGGGGGACTGGGAAGAGTATCTCTTGCTGCCTACTTGTTGGCTGAGAGCCATCTCTCGGCTATCTGTGCACTTGCTCTGTAGTTGCGATTCAGCAGCTCTTGTACGGCTGCTTTGTATGGAGTGAGCGAGCCCTTTACTCTGTTTGGCACGACCAGAGGAAGGTTGCTGATATCGCTAGGCTCGAGCTTCTTGAGACCATCTGCATACACACGAGCCACTTCGTCAGCCACTTCTCTGGTGAAAGGATGAAGCAAGGCCAAGCACCACGCAGCTCTATGGTCAAGAGAAGAGCAGTTTCGGAACTCAACTACATAGAGCGTGTTTGTGGCAGACAGTCCTCGCATGCGATTCAAGCATACCCAGGGAGCTTCTCCTGACATTCCAGTCATGAAGCCATGCGCTCTACCTGGAAGCTCGGTTCGGTACCATGGAATCCTCGAGCGAATCTTGTATCTTGACCGGTCGCAATCTCCCTTGGCTAGATACTCCGTCACGGGAAACGGTAGATCCGTACCGTCAGTTGGCCGAAACATCCAAACACGCTCACCTGCAGCTCTCAAAGAAGCCCATGATCTCTTGCTCATCTCTGACAGCCTAATCTGGCGCGCACGAGTAAGTACCGGCTGCAAATGCTCAAGTGGTAGCTGAAGTTCCAGTCTCTGTCGTTCCGTGAGAAGGAAGTACTTCGCATCTCCGGTCACAGCTCCGATCCTGACGGACATGACATCCTTGACTGACACAGTCTCTTGCTTGTTGCGACGCACTCTGGGTCCACGACTTCGGGATTGCTTCACCTGGATCGAACCTAGAGGTCTCTGGAGGAGTGCTGACAGAAGACTAGTCGGCTCTCTATGCTCATATCGCGTGGGAGTGCACGAACCCACCCTATGCCCAAGACAGACCAGGACGACGGTGCCATCTTGGACACCAGGGAAGAGAGGGCGAGAACACCGATGAACCTCCACCTCTCTGAAGAACGAGCCAATCGCTTCCCTCAAGGGTTTTGCATATGACGCATATTCCCAAGATGCTGGCAGGATGAATCCGAGGTTTCCGCCATCACTCAAGCACTCAAGAGCTGCAAGCAGGAATGGCAGCCAGTAGTTGCTCGTTCCTGGCACCGGAATTCTGGAGCACGCGAAGCGTTCCTTCACCGTAGTGCGAAGCTTCTCTGGCAACATGCTAAGACGCACGAAAGGGGGATTTCCTACAACGCGGTCGTATGCGCCGGAGCTCTCCTTGGACCATTCGACGAAATCTACCCCTTGATAGATCGTCGACTCATGCGCGACGAGGTTGCTGGACTCATCGATATCCACACCAGTGATTCTGCTAGGAGTCACGCCCACATCAATTGCGGCGGTGATCAGGGAACCCCCTCCGAAGCTTGGCTCTAGCCACCGAGAGGTCGGCGTATCTCCTAGCCGCCTAACGAGCGCATTCGCCAATAGCCTAGGAGTTTGGACCTTGCAGCTTTGTGGGACCTGCTTCAACTGAGCTATCGCCCTAGCCCTCTTCGACCTCATCCAGGCCACTTCCGCAGACTGAGCCAGGGGGAGAGGCTAGTGCAGTCTCGAACGGTCTGGAGTTCCATGGATAGGCGTTCAATCCAGCTATCCTTCTGAGTCTGGCGCCACTCAGCACTGGAGTGAGGGCCATCTGAGAGATGTTTGGTCCACTCTATCGGGAAGAGCTCGCAAAGTAAGAACTCAAGAAGCGCCATGGGCGAAACAAAAGGGTCAGGGAATCTAGGGATACCGAGGCAGTCCGGGAATGGCAGCTCATCACTTTCCCCAAGAACCTGGAAATGATGATAGCAACCTGGGGAGTTCGATGCTCGGATATCAACGTGCCATGAGGCAAGCTCTGTCTGCTCTTGAGTCTCGGATCCGGGAGTCCTGATACTCAGACGTGTTGCAGCAGCTCCTGAGGCCGTGTCTACAATGAAGCTCTGAAACTTCCGCCGCCTCCGATTTCCGACCGGCCGAACTGGCCAAGTCGCAGCGATAGAGCCAATGACAGGATCTCCCGGTTTTGCCCCAGGGCGGTAATGAACTGACTTCCGAGTCTCGATCGGAGTCTCTCTAGCTATCTGTAGCACTACAGTGCTACTTGTGCTCCCGTTGCATCTGATACGGTCCACTTGCTCTGCGAAGTGGTCCAACCGTTCATAGGACGCACTGGTCAGGAACTTGCCCTTGTCAGCAATGCGCCTCATTGCGCTTATCTCGGCGAGAAACCTGCGGAAATCCATCTCTACTTGAGTCATGGCCCCTTATTCTACCCCGTCGTCGAGCAGCTCAAGATCATCATCGATTACGAGCAACCGAAGTCGCTTCGAATTGCGAATGGATGACTGCGTTGCACGAGGAGTAGAGGCATACGAGGGCCAATCGTCCGGCTGCAATCTGAGTGTCTCGGTAAGGGGATAAACGTTGGCTGGCAGGAGGTGCTCGTCTATGCATACGACTGGCTCATCATAGGGACTTGGCTCCAATGCACCTTTGGAGAGCGTCTTGGTAGCCTCCTCGATCTCCTTTGCGGAGGCCTGTCCCTCCTTGGACAGCTTCCAAACGAGATCAGATATGGCAGTTCTCCACCACCTCGGACCATTGAATTCGCTCAGGTAGCCCTTGTAGCGACACTCTTCTAGCATTCCAGCAAAATCACTTCCATCTGAAAGGCAAGCTGAGAGCGAGTCAGGAGTTACTCTGAGCGCTGCTGAGAGGTGTAACTCGTCTATCAGAAAGCCCGGATAGGGAAGAACCCCATGGAGTAGCCACCTGACAAGCGTCATTGGAACATCCCATTCGTCAATCTGAACTAGAGGAGGCCTGCACCGCTCGGCGGATTCCAGATATGACTCGGAAATCTCATGGTGTTCCTCGCCGGCGAGAACGGCGCTTAGGGTGTCTTGTGCATCCCATCCTGACGTTTCTCTGACGAAACTTACACATTTGCACAACTCAACAAGCTGCGATGCGATGCGATCAGGATCCTCTTTGTCGAAGACCCATTCCAGGTCCTTGGATCGAGCAAGAACCTGAGGCCGACGCTCGAACTCCGAATCTCCCGCAAGGTCCCCTGGATGACCTGTCAATAGGCATAGCGCTGTCATGTCCTTCCCAATTGATGTTGGCGCCAAGTTTGAGCGGAGGACTGATGCAAGCGCAACACCGTTCTGAGGCTTGAGCGACGGAGTCGATTGAACATCCCGCGCTTCCCAGTACTGCAGACGGTGGTCTATAACGACCACGCACGCGGACTGCAGCGAATCGAGCGAGACTTCGGATGGATGTAGAAGGTCAACTGCCACATTGTCAGTCTCTGCCAGTGTGTCCCTAACTCTCTCAGGAATACCCGTCGGATTGTCCTCGATCATGAGGACATAGCCAGTATATTGCACGTTTCACCTACTTAGGGAATATGAGTTGGATTGCCGTCACGAAACCCTTCGACGGTGCAATGAACGAGATGCTCCCTCCATACTCCTCAATCAACTCACGCGTGATGGGAAGGCCGAGGCCCATGCCTTGGCCAAGCAAAGGGTCGGCAACGCTAGAGGACGACTCGAAGGGTCGAAACAATCGCTCAGCTTCGGATAAGTCAACCGCGACTCCTGTATTCTCCACGGAAAGGCAAATGTGTCCGTTGGCGAGTTGAGTGGCTGACGCACGAACTCGCCCGTTCTTCGCGGCGAACTTGACTGCATTGGAGAGGACGTTGAGGAGAATCGAAAACAGCTCAGATCGGAACATTGGACCAGTCTGCAGATTCTCGTCGATTTCGTTATCGACATGAACCTCCCGTTTCTCCGCCGCAACAGCAACAAATGCCATCGTCTCATCGAAGCTATCTCGAAGATTCTGCCTGGATCTCCTGCGTCGCTTGTCGATCGTCGAGACCTCATCCAATGAGCGAGCCAGCCAATCGATCGTCCTGCTTAGTGACTCGGCAATCCGGACCAGCCGAGCTGCCGTGCGCCTGTGGGTGGAGCCAAGCCCTTCAGTGCTTCGGAACTCTGAAAGCTCTGTCAAGAGGAGCTTTGATTCTCCCCGTGCTGCACGGATCTCATGCACGAAGCCGCCCATCTGCAAGCCGACGGAGGCAGCCACGCGAATCATCCCAGTCTGATCCCGGAGGCTCTCCGCAGCAGTCACGGCCAGGTTCTCGAGTCGCTTGGCAGACTCTACAAGCACCTTGGTAGCAGACGCCGTCTGCCCTTTCTTCGCCAGTTCCGCGGCAGTTGTTGCATCCTCCTGAGTCTGCCTGACGGCCTGCGATGTCCTCTCGCTGAGAGTCGTGTGCCTCTCAGGGTAAATCTGCCTCTTAGTGCCTGCCCGGCTCATTCGTCTGACTTCCCGGCTAGGAGCCGAATGATACGCTCGAACACGAGTCAGCAGTCCGATTCCTGTCCTGATAGTCTCAACAAGTGTCTCAAACTCCGCATTAGGCTCAAACCCTTCTCGGTTGACAACCATGCGGAGCGATGATGCTCCTTCTTGCGTGAGGAATATGCCCCCCAAGTAGTGCTTCCCAGAGAGAACTGAGTGTCCTTCTTCGATGGTCTTCAATCCCTCGGTGGTATCCAACAAGTCCGCAAAAGCCGATTCCTCTAACGCTTTGATGCGATCGCCGCGATCATTGTAGTCCGCGCTGATTCTTAGCCAGTCGTTCCGTGGCTCTCCATACGGGAGTACCCGGAATCCTTCCATGTACAGCCGTATGCCGTTGTACAAGCCTTCTGATTCTTCCGACCGCTTGAGCGAAGACGCTCCTTCCCTTAGGAGAATACGTGCTTTGTAGAATGGACCGGTTTCGGGGGCTGGGTGCGGAATCGCGAACGAGTGCTGTTTCGCCGTCTCGATCTTGCTTCTCTTCTTCCCAGTCGGAGTGATGCAGTAGTGTATCTTGCCATCCTCTTCGGCTCGTATCTCTAGAACCCAATCAATGGCGCTGAGGACTGTAAGCCACCGCTCGTCTCCCTGTTCGAAGTCCCCAACCAGGCGGATCGAGAATCCAGGATCTGCTCCATCTTGATCACGTGCGATTAGCTCATCAAACAGCGAGTTAAAGGGAGCTATGCTATCCTGGATGTCCTGCAACAGAATACCCGGGGGTTGATAGCCTCTGACTTCTGAAACGAAACTCGCGCGCTGCGACTCCGACCAAGCGCGGCGGGGATGCGCAAGGCGGATTACTGTGCCCGCCTTTGCTGTGTCGGACACAGGTGTCTCAGTAATGGACATTGCTTTGTCGTCGATATCGTCAAGCGACTTGCATTGCTCGATCAAGTCCCAGTCAATCTCCGCGTGGATTTGAGTCCTGACGTTGCTCGACTTCCGACGTGATGGGATCGAGTCAATGGAGAGATGACGAGCTAGCTTGTGAGCAGCTAGGCGTCCGATTCCTTTCGCTCCAGTGTAGCGGCGATGGTACTTCGAGCTGTAACGAGATCCGGTCTCCTTGATCCTGGATGCTATCCGCAGGAAGCCCTGCTCGAACTCTGCTGGGAGCATCCCCTCCCCATTATCCTGGATTTCGATGTACCCTCTGTCTGGATGCGACAGTAGTTCGCCGTGGACGACTACTTCAGTCGCATCGGCATCGTAGGAGTTCTTCACCAACTCAGCCAGCGCGGTTGAATCCCGCCCGACAAGGAACTGCCCAAGCTCCCGGAAGAGGTGCGTATCTACTGTGAATTTCATGGTCGCTCCGATTTCAATCGTATGCTAATCCATCTCACTATAGAAGGGAGTGAGCAATGTCCCAACGGCCGAGGAGAGGCCTCTCGTCCTGGCGGCATGGACAGTGGATCGCTCGATTTGTTGGAGCTCTGTAACTCTGTTGCCTTCGTCACTCCGGCGATAACCGTCACTTGCGCATACAAGCAAGGCGAATGGATGACTCGGCTTCGAGTTGGCGTGTGCGATACTCCCATGTAAAGTCCTAGAGTGTCGAGTTTCACGGTAGTGTTTACAGGTTGAGGGGTGGAGAAAGAAGAAAAAAGAGGGTCACCAGAGCAGAATCTCCAGGTAGCTCTGAAACAACCTGGGAGGACTGTCGATGACCCTCGAAGACAACGTACAGCGTACACGATTGCGTGTCCTGCAACGAGCCAAAGAACTGAGGAATGTTAGCGCTGCCTGCCGAGAGGCAGGGATCTCACGGACGTTGTTCTACCGTTGGAGGAGGCGATTCACCTGCTACGGGATCGATGGGCTTCATCCACGTCGAACTGCCACCCGTCCGGGAAGACGCATCCAGCTGGACTCTACGAAGGAACGGAAGATCGTGGCGATGGCACTGGCATGGCCTTCCTGGGGGCCGAAACGCCTAAGTCTGCAACTGGAACGGGAAGGGGTTCTTGTCTCGCCAAGCACGGTGTGGAGATCGCTGCATCGACTTGGATTGGGAACGCGAACGGATTGCCTGGCTTGTCCTTAGTGTGTAACACCATTGCGGTACTGGACATCCCAGGGCTCCAATCGTATGTCCATGCTTCAAACGAACTCCAGGTGATGACGACGCGACATACACGTTCCCCTTCGTCTCCGACTCAAGGACAAGCGTCGCTTACGATTTGTGCCTCTCTTCTCTGCACTTTCCTGTATACTAGTCTATTGATGGGTTCTGATTACGTCGGATCAGCAGGGCGAATGCATCTAAAAGGAGGCTCTAAGGAATGTTAATTGCTCCTTATCGTAGAGTGTTGGCGGTATTCAGCACCCTCCTCCTTCTCATACTACTGAGCGGGTGTATGTCGATTGCAGACCTGGGCGTGCGCATCGTCGTTGTAGATGTAATAGAGCCCTCTCCTTTGCCGCAGCCGTTTGCTGTTGAAGTCGTGGGAAAAAGCTTCTTCTGCTCGATGCGGTGGTGTGGGGGTGATCCTGTTCTAGAGGAACTGCACTGCAACCCAGAGAACGCACTCGGACCACCCGACTCACCGCGGGATGTAAGTTTGGGAGGCACAAACGCATGGATAGCACTTCGCCTTGGCGTTGCTCTTATTGACGGCACAGGTCCCGATTTGCGTATCCATGAAGGTGGAGATGCTGAGCCATTCCACGTGTACATTAGTAGTGATGGAGCAAGCTGGGACCTCGTGCAAGAGAACGTTGAGAAAGCAGGAAACGATGTCGATGGAGTATTCTTCGTGGACCTCGATATCAGTGGTCATACAGACACATACTGGTATGTAAAAATCGTAAGTCCCAGTTCCCAATTTGACTGCTTTGCTGGTGCCGACCTTGAGGCCATTGTCGTGCTCAACTCCCCGTAAACTGGCTTGTCCGTGAATTCGACGATCAGTCAGAAATGGTCCGCGATGTCCGGTCCGGGAACGTGCTTGATACATCAGATATGGTCACAGGAGAACATCAAACCCAGCGATGCAGATTCCGTACGACCTCAGTTTGGCCGAGTCATCTCCTCACATCCGCTTCAGTAGTGTTTCCATGGCGCAATCTCGACGCTGTGCTCCTCCTCCTATTGGTCCACGACCAGGTTCACGCCGGGGCACAGTTCCTTGAGGTAGGTGTGGTTGGCATGCGCCGTGTGCATTCCGACGCGTGTGTACAGGTCGACAGCGCCGCTTCGGTTCTTGGAATCGACGGTCAGGACGGCTCCGGTGATGTTCCTTTGCCGGAGGGCGTTGAACGCGTGGTGGAGGAGCGCTCGGCCGATTCCTCGCCGCCGTGCCGCCGGGACAACGCCGAGTTCATCGATCAGTGCGCGGTCCGGATCGCCGGGCGCTTCCGCGTAGCAGATGCAGAAGGCGACGATCTTCCCGTGTTCGATGGCGAGGAACCACAGCGCCGGATCGAAGTCGTCTTCGCTCATCAAGTACACGCAACGTTTGATGTCCCGTGACTAAGAAGTCTGCCACAACTTGGTCCGCGGAATTCACTCTGCTAGGCGCCAAGCGTATAGGGGGGCAAGCGTAACCCTCAACACTTCGAGATGGCTCCGCAGCAAAGAAGCGATGGCTTCACTCTCGATCACAGCGTTTGGATCAGCTGCGCACTCCATCACAATTATGTACAGTGTTAATGCTTCAACTGGTATACCTACGTCTTTAAGTAATACCGCTGCTATTCGTACAAGCGTGCAGACGCGCTTCATTCGTCGCGGAGTGAGGGACAATGCGCTACGTGTTTCCTGAAGTGTGAATTGCTGCAGTGCTTGCTCTACAGCATCGGCTACGTCCTTGTTAGTTAGAACCCTAAGATCTGCCGGGGAAGGGTGCTGCGTCGTGCCCTTCGCTGAACTTGACGCGTCGGTGTCCTGCATTGCCACCAATGGCACAGTCGCCTGCGTTCGGGATACCTGGCTATCACCGGTAAGAGTATCAGAGCGACAACCATCCAGGAGCATCCGTCTGGCATATCCAGCATATTCCTCAGAGGAGTGTGTGGGAAGCATAATCGGAATCTGGATGATCTTCTCCAAGTACATGATGCCGGAACCCCAAGAAGATCCATCGAGCGTTCTTGAGTAGTACTGCTCGATAGACTGTGAAACGATGACCGGATCCATGCATAGCATGACAACGATCCCTTTGTAGTCAAGCAGCACCCTCACAATCTCCAATATCTGAACAACCGTCTCTCCGGGACATCGGTCGAGTTCGTCCAGTGTGATCAGAAAACGCTGCTTGCGCTTTTGGAGAATCGCTGAGATGTGCGAGACGTTCCGCTTAGCTTTCTGCATAATGCCGACATCACCGCTGAAGATTCCCGCGGCGGGAGAGAATCTGAGGCTGATCTCGTCCGAAACGAGCAAAATGAGAATGCCACCGAGAATTGGGATCGCCAGAGTGTAGAGCTTGAGGTACACGGCAGCACCTGCGACAGCCAACAGCGATAGGAAAAGCCAAGGTGTATAGATATTGAGAACAAACTGCGCTTTCAATAGCAGCCTTTCGATCAGTCCGAATTCCGAGCGTATGTGCTTGTGTATTCTCGCGACCAAGCCAATGCGGACATTCTTCTCTCGCGAGAACTCCCAAGCTGGAATGGAGCAGGTCTTGAATCCATGGCTCTGAACTCGCTTCTCAAGCATTGCAGCAAATGAGGACTTGCCAGCTCCCCACCGCCCCATAGTACCTATACAGAGCGGGGTCTCTGTTTCGTCGTGCGTAACGACAGCTTCAAGTGCACCCAGCAGCTTCTCTATGCTTGAGAACTCGTTTCGCAGTGTAGGGTGATCAGAGAAGATATTGCCATCCACTTCACCATAGTCGACTCTCACCGCAAGCGACATGCCCCCCCTCTGCAGCTCTCCCGGAGGATCCGTTTCAGCCATTGGAACTGGCACGTCAGGTACCCCCACACCGAATTCCGACATGATACCTGGGTGATTGCTCAGCATCTCAAAGAATTCTTCTCGTCCAATGAGTGACACAGGGACCACGAGTTCTCTTGATTCGAGGCTGTTTGGAACCCGCAGTTCCGCGTGTTTCGTATGTTCTTGGGCCGAAGTCAGAGTTCTTACGTAGAGACGCACTCGAGCTTCCGCAAACGGGAACACCAGAACGACCTCACTTGGTTGAGTGTATTTCCCCCGTTCCAGCTCGCCAAGAAACTCCCATAGCAAGGAGTTTACCTTTGCCTCCTGCAACTCGGCGGAGCGGTAGTTCTTGCAGATGTAGTAGACTCTCTTTCCCGTACTGTCTGCCAGTTGCAGGTCCGCCGTTCTGAGAGCTGTTGGGAGGAGGAGTACTCGAGCGCTTGGGTTTGCTTTCGCTTCCGTTTCTTGCACAAGACGTTGGCATAGTCGCACGAATCCCTCCGAACTCAACTGGGATATCGACATGGGGACCGAACCATCATGTCTCCTCACCAGATCCCCTCCTTAGAGCCAAGTGTGACTGAGGCTAAGACCGACATACTAAGGTTAGAGTCGCGCGTTCGAACTCGATCGCGCCGTCAAGCGAGACTATCGAGAGAGAAGTGGGGCGTACTTCATCGATGACTGTCTGCGCAACTTCTGTTGCTGGTCGAATCACGGTAATTCCGTTCTCATGGCATGTGTAAGAAGGACACTCGATGCAGTGAATTGGATCGGGTTCTGTTTCCTCATCTGCGCTCTGAAGATTCACAAACAGTCGAATCCGAAGCGGACCGTCCTCGTCGTCGCTTCTTCGGACTCTCTGAAGCCTTATGTGAGCGCTTTCGATATTCCCTTTGACAAGTCCAGAAGGGAAGAGAAGTGGTGGGCCAGAGTAAGTTGGTGTCGCCTTGCCATGTTCATACTCAATTGAGAAGAGACTCTTGCTTTGCTCGCCGCTGTGGTTCAGCTGCATGTTGTCTCGAACCTGCTTGAATGTTAGGCCCTGACCCAAGAGCCAGCCCAGTTTCGTCAACGCTGCTTCCGGGGTCATGTCGAGACCACTCACTGCTCCATGCTCACGTAGCTTGTCACTCACATCAAAGAGCCCAAGTGCTACAGTACCTTTCGGTGACTGGGAAACTACTACAACGACTATCTCCCGCTCCACCGCGTCTCCAATCGCACGCAGGAAGTCAGCACTTGCAGGCACGTTTCCCGCCCCATAGGCTTCGAGCACTACGCCTCGGAGATCCTTTGTCTCAAGAAAACCTCTGAGCACAGACGGTTTGATACCTGGGAAGATCCGAATCGCCATCACATTGGAATCGAAACTCTTGTCCGCATAAAACCGTTGCTCCGACGGGTTCCGTGTTGCACGATTGTTGATCCTGATTGTGTCGCCGCTTGTTCCCAGATCCATGTAGTTCGGGGAACTGAAGCCGATGTACTCGGTTGGGCTCTCAGGTCTTACACGATTTCCTCGCATTAGCTTGTTGCGGAAGAGCACACATACCTCAGGCACTGGCGGGATATGTGCTATCTGAGGTGATGCGATCATAAGTGCGGTTATAAGATTCTCTATTGCATCGTTGCGTGGTTCACCGGCAGGCGTCTGTGAACCTGTGAGAATGACGGGTTTCGCCAGGTTCTGTAGGAGAAACGATAACGCTGATGCTGTGTACGCAAGCGTATCAGTCCCGTGCAGCACAACGAAACCCTGGTAGTCTTCGTACTTATCCTCAATCTCCTTCGCGATTCTTATCCAGTGCTCTGGCTTGATATTCGATGAGTCGATAGGCGGATCAAGCTGGAATCTCCCTATGGAGAACGGCAAGGCATCGATCTGTGGCGCTGCAATCTGAAGTAACTCGTCCAGATCAGCAGGGCGTCGAGGACTTTGGGGATTGTCAGGTTCTATGCGCACCATCCCTATGGCCCCTCCAGTATAGATAACGTAAGGCCCCGTCGGTTTCATGGTTCGCTTAGAACCTCCAGTAGACTACCACGCTCCTGCCCGTTGCAGTTTGGTGTACTGCCAGTCGTTGTCTCGAAGCGCTAATCAGACAGGGTTCCTATCCCTTCGCCACGATGGAAAGCACCAGCTTCTCGAAAGACACAGGCCCCGACGTAGAGCGAACTGAAAGACGGACTGGTCGGAGCGGGTCAACGACACGTCTCACCGTAGCTGTGGCGTCTGCAATGATGTTGAGGCCTGGCGTTCCATCCCATTCATGCGGAGCGCACTTAACGTGCTGAGCTGTCTTCAGTTCAGTGGTATCATCTACATTAGGCATATTGAGGAAGACCTGTACATCGATTTCCCCGCTTTCCGCCTCTAGAAGACGAATATCCTGGATTCTGACATGCGCCGTGAGTATCTCATGCCGATCCAGTCTACCTGTGAGCTGCCTGGCCTCGCCATTGAATACCTGCCGTGCCTCCCCGTTGTCATACCCAACTGTGTATATGCTCTTGCTTTGCTCTCCGCGGTGATTGACCTGCATCAGCTGCGCAATGGTCTCAAGAGAATAGCCCTGCCCGAGAAGCATCCCAAGCTTCGTCAAGGCCGCTTCGGGAGTAAGATCTAGGCCGCTTATCACGCCCTGATCAAGTAGCGCAGAGCTTGCCTCGTAGAGGCCAATCTCAACGCCACTCCTTGGGCACTGTGATACCGCCACCACTGCAATTCCTCTCTCCACAGCCCTGTGTATCTCGCGCAGAAAACTGGGAGAGGAAGGTGCAGTCCCCGAACCAAAGACCTCAAGTACCACTCCCTTGAGGTCACTAATCGCGAAAATGCTCTTGAGCAGCCCCGCGTCCATTCCAGGATAGACCTTCAGGGGTATGATGTGCGGCTCGAAACTCTCGTAGATGAAGAAGCCTTCGGAAGATGGATCCCGGACCAGTTCAGTCGCCACTTCAATCGACTCACCGACCTTGGCCAGCGGGGAGAGATTCTGTGACACGAAAGCTTCGAAGCCCTTTGAATCCTCTTTCGTCACCCGATTGCCACGGTAGAGACATCCACCGAAATAGAGGGCAACTTCTGGAATGCACGGCACTCCGCAAGCATCTGGAGATGCCAGTTGTACAGCCGTAACGAGGTTTTGACGTGCATCGCTTCGCATCCTTGCAATAGGCACCTGTGATCCTGTCACAATGACCGGCTTACTAAGGTTCTCCAGAAGGAATGACAGCGCAGAAGTAGTATACGTCATTGTATCAGTACCATGAAGGACTACGAATCCAGAGAAGTCGTTGTATCTATCGCGTATGACTCGTGCTATCCGCAGCCAGTGGCTTGGTGTCATCTGCGATGAGTCAAGTGGCGGATCGAAGACCTCGCTGTCCAGTTCGATTCCCAAGCTCGCAAATGAACCTGTCTCGCTAAGAAGATCTTCCAGATTTCCGGGTTTCAGAGGACTGAACGGGTTTCCTTCTTCCTCATGCACCATTCCGATCGTCCCGCCGGTGTATATCACGAGTACTCGATTGATCGTTTCCAGTTCATTCACCTCCATGTCTCTACTCGTAACGTAGAGGAAACATTCTCTGAGGTCAAGTAGTAGAAAATGCCCGCATATCACCCAAAAGACAAGCTAAACCAGCGTTCTACTTCCATTTCAGAGACGTAGCTCTAAGCTACTGGCAGACTGCTACCAGATAGATCTGATTGAGCTGTCTGTGATCCGCCTCTCAGCTCTTGACGTGCATCGCCCGCGAATCATTGCGCAACTTGAGCGTTGGCCACCAAGAGCTACCGAAAATGTTTTCCCAACCGCCTCGCTTGCCCTTGGCAGCCAGAGCTGGTCGGGCACCGGGTCGCCTCGAGCTGAACTCCCCAGACCTTTCCCAACCAACATCAGACCACCACCCTGTCATCTGATCATTGCCACTTGGTGTCCGCGCGCATGTGGCATTGATCGGCTTGGAGGTGACAACATGAGCTTCGGCCCATGCAAAGCAGACGCCGATCTACTATGGGATCGGCGTCGTAGTTCTTGGCCAGACACAGTCCAACTAACACGGTCAGGAATACAGACCTTCTTGCGGCTCACTCCGTCACGAGGTTCACGCCGGGGCGCAGTTCCTTGATGTAGGTGTGGTTAGCAAACGCCGTGTGCATGCCAACGCGTGTGTACAGGCCGACGGCGCCGTTTCGGTTCTTGGAATCGACGGTCAGGACGGCTCCGTTGATGTTTCTTTGCCTCAGGGCGGCAAACGCGTGGTGGAGCAGAGCTCGGCCGATTCCTCGCCGCCGTGCTGCCGGGAGGACGCCGAGTTCATTGATCGGTCCGCAGGCCGGGTCGCCGGGTGCTTTCGTGTAGCAGATGCAGAAGGCAACGATCTTCCCGTGTTCAATGGCAAGGAACCACAGCGCCGGATGGAAGTCGTCTTCGCTCATCCAGTGCCGCCACTCGTTAAGTTCCGCTTCGAACCTTTGATCAAGGTATCCGAAGTGGTCGGGGAACGGTGGTGCTTCCTGCGCCTGCGTCGAACCCGCTTCGGGGAAGTCGATCTGCATCCGGTGGAAGCGAGCGTTTCCCGAGAACGGTCCGGCGGTGTTCGGCAAGGACAAGACACTGGCTACCTACGAGAAGCGGATCAAGGAGATGGAGCGGGTCCACGGCGCAAGATGGGCAAGATCGCACTTCTCCAGAATTCACGGACAACAGCTCGTGACAGCGAGAAGACTCGCGGGATATAACCTTCAGTCAAAGAATTTCTCGTGCTCCACCTTCGCGATCATGGTGATGAATTCGTCAAGAGCGGGATCGTACTAACCCTTTGTGCCGCCTCTCTGGGGAAATCCATCCTTCTGGCCATCGCCCCTATCAATGACACCACTCCGAAGACCCGCAAGAAGACGAGATTGTACCTTGAGCAGTTGCCACCGGCTGATTCTGCCAGCGGGGTAGAGTATCCTGTTCACGAGATGAGCGCGGAAAGATCCAAGAGAACGAAGATCATGCCCCCAGAGCTGACCGTCGGTGAGGAGATTGCCAACAGCATCACGCATGGCATCGGCGCCCTACTCAGCGTCGCTGGAACCGCCATTCTCATCGTTCGCGCCGCCTTGTACGGCACGGCCATTCACGTGGTCAGTGTGTCCATCTATGGTCTGACGCTTATTCTGTTGCACGCATCCTCGTCGATCTTCCACGGGCTTCATGCGCCGTTTGCTCCCCGTGCCAAGCGGTTATTCTGGGTGTTCGATCACGCGTCGATCTACCTGCTCATCGCCGGAACCTACACGCCGTTTCTGCTCCTTTCGCTCTGGGGAGGATGGGGTCTTGGATTGCTCATTGCCATCTGGGCACTGGCAATTGTCGGCATCCTGCTCGCAACCCTGTTTGTGGGCCGCTTCCGCAAGGTGGCACTCGTCCTCTATTTGATCATGGGTTGGCTCATCGTGTTGGCCGGTCGGGAACTGTGGCTCAACGTGCCCCGCGGCGCGCTCGTCTTTCTCGGCGCTGGCGGACTGTCCTATACGGTCGGTGTCATCTTCTACGTCTGGAAGCGCCTTCCCTACAGCCACATGATCTGGCATCTGTTCGTCCTGGGCGGCAGCATCACCCACTTCTTCGGCATTCTGTTGTACCTGCTGCCGAGGACCTAGGATGTCGAGTTTCACCGTAGTGTTTACAGGTTGAGGGTTGGGGGGGAAGAGAGAGAGGCTCACCGGAGCAGAATCTCCAGGTCGCACAAGATAGCCTTGAGAGACCGCCAATGAACCTGGAACACAACGTACAGCGACACGACTACGTGTTCCAGAACGAGCCGGATGGATTTCACCCTCGGTAAGCCACCGAACGTGCAGGCAGGCATCCTGCCCTACCGTACTGCCCCGGGGATCCTCGTGATCCCATCCTCATCTGTCTCTCTCAATGATCTCGCTCTAGCAATCGACATGTGTAAGCGCGGACGCCGATTCGCGATGGAATCGGCATCGCGGTCTTGGGTCAGAGACAGTCTCCGAAGCACAGCAAGAATGCAGACTTAAACGGCAACTACTCCGCTACGAGGTTCACGCCGGGGCGCAGTTCCTTGATGTAGGTGTGATTGGCATACGCCGTGTGCATTCCGACGCGTTCGTACAGGCCGACGGCGCCGTTTCGGTTCTTCGAATCGACGGTCAGGACGGCTCCGCCGATGTTTCTTTGCCTCAGGGCGGCAAACGAGTGGTGAAGGAGCGCACGGCCGATTCCTCGCCGGCGGGCTGCCGGGAGGACGCCCAGCTCATCGATCAGTCCGCGCTCCGGATCTCCGGGCGCTTTCGAGTAGCACGTGCAGAAAGCGACGATCTTCCCATCCTCGATGGCCAGGAACCACAGCGCCGGGTCAAAGTCGTCCTCGCTCATCCAGTGCCGCCACTCCCGAAGTTCCGCCTCGAACGGTTGATCGAGGTATCCGAAGTGGTCGGCGAACGCCTCCCGATAGGCGGCGACAAGGTCGTGATCGTCTTCGCCCGGTACGACGGTGCGGATGGTGATCCCATCGGGGAAGGACGGTGCTTCCTGCGCTGGCGCCGAACCGGTTTTCGGGAAGTCAATCTGCATCCGGTGGAAGCTGCGGCTGTATTCGAAGCCATGGCTTTCCAACTGGCTCTGCTTCGTTGTGTCTTCGTCCGCGACACCGGCAACGAGGACGATCCTCGCGTTGGCCGGGGCACGGGGGATGACGCGCCGTGACTCGGCGCCGGTCCAGGCGAACAGCGCGTCCCATAGCCATGCCTCTTGATCGAAATCGGGATGGACGGAATGGGCGGTGAACACATCGACCGGCGGATCTTTCACGTCCCGGACATGGGCGTATCCGGCAAGAGATCCTTCAGGTGTGAACACAAGCAGGCTGTCGGTGGTGAGGTCAAACTTGGGGTGATTCCAGAGCTTTCGGACCTGTTCGGGGGTCGACGAACGAACTCCTCGCGTGGCTTGCAAGCGCTCGTTCCAGAAATCGGACACGCGTTCTGCATCCTCCATGGATGCAGAACGGACGGTGAAACCGTCTCGCATGGTATGAATCATCCAGCCTCCTAGGCTGTGTAGGAGGCCAGCGGCCGCGTGTGCCTGGATGTCACACTCTGCTGTGGGTATCGCTGCACGTTGTGTAGGTTTTCGATGCTACGGAGAACCTACACAGGGAGCGACCGCTGACCTCAAAGGTTTCGTCAAACGGATCACCCCCTTCCGCCCTTTTGGGCGCGTAAGATGAATCCATTCTACGGATCGAGCCGCCCAAGACAAGACCCATGTTCCGGAAACGATGAGCGTTCCACCTTGCAGCTATTCTCCCCTCTACCCGAGAGGTAGGAGACACGTGAGCATTATTTGGATAGGATAGGAGCGTTCCCACGTCCGCTGGGAGTTCCAGACGGTGTGGCTCCACACCCGTAGAGCACAGGGCCGGGCGGCCTTCGGTCAACCCCCAGACATGCCTGGGGATTGGACCACGTTTCCGTTGGCCGGCCCCCTATCTCTTACGCTGGGCCCCCTCCTTCTCCATTTTCTGAGGGCCTGCCTATTCCTCCGCTCTTATCGGGACAAGGACCGCCCGCAACTCGGTGGTGACAACCCATGCGTGAACCGTCCCGACTCCTTCTGGAGGAAGGAGCACAGAGACCGGAAGAGTCAGCTCAAGATCTCCAGGCAATTCGCCTACCACAAGCTGAGCTCCCAGGACTTCTGCACCTGCACCCACGATGAACTGCCCATCCGTCAGTTGAACCGCATACTCAGCTTCTCCCGGTCCTGTAGGTTGATCCGACAATTCGATCTCCAACGAATCGGTAATGTCAACCACAACCTCCAAGCTGCTAGAGAGAGCTACCATCTCGTAGATATCAGGGGAGTTCGGAGATCGCGAAGTTGCTGCAAGGCGCTGACCGCTCGAGTCGGTGCCAGCCACGAGAATCCCGGTGTTTGTGTGCCAGTTGTCCGCAAGGTCCTGTCCCATCAACTCGGTGCGCTCCATCGTTCCCCAAGGCGTCGGACCCGCCGGCTCGTTCGCCCACCCCTCAGCGAGGTAGCCCGCCGCCCATCCGTCTTCTCCCGGATGGAACGAATTCGCGAAATCTACAACTCGGCCTGTTGGGTCAACAAGCTGAATCTCTTCTCCTAGATCCGAGAGTTCCAACGAGTAGGGTTCGACTGTGTCATAGATAAGGTCGGCATCCACGTTGTTCACAGTATCATCATCCTGCCGTTCCAGTAGGTAGAATCCCTCCCTCACCCTAGGACCATAAACAAGGTATGCCAGGTCATTGCCTGCGAGCGGTTCCACCCACGTCTGATCATAATCAGGATCAATCTCAATCTCGCGACACATTGCCCATGGAGCTGCGGAGATTTCCCCAGAAAGCGCGACGATCTTCCACTGTTCATCTTCGACTGTCTCCGGGCGGGTACGACGCCAGCGGATCGTCCAGCCTTCAAGATCGACCGGTACGGTTCCGAGGTTGGCAAGTTCGATCCACTCATCCTGTGGATCAGCGGGTGTGCCACCCCATGCAACCTCAGAGATAACCACGACATCGTTACAGATGGTATCGCATAGGTCCACCGTGATCGTCTGCTCGCACGTATCCGTGTTCTCACACAGATCGGCGATCTCGTACGTCCGCGTGATCGTCTCCGGACAGCTCTCCCCGTCGCTCTCCTCGCTCACCAACCTGAACGACGTCGCATCAAGCGCACAGTTGTCGCTCGCCGATCCGCCCGCCGTGATGAACGCAGCTAGGTCCGCGTACGACCCCGGCACATCGCCACTGCACTCCACCTCAATCGTCGGCGGACACAGCAGCTCCGGCGGCGTCACGTCGTCCACCGTGATCGTCTGCTCGCACGTATCCGTGTTCTCACACAGATCGGCGATCTCGTACGTCCGCGTGATCGTCTCCGGACAGCTCTCCCCGTCGCTCTCCTCGCTCACCAACCTGAACGACGTC
>Ga0272443_10003124_pt1 | contig 19963 bp, 18 predicted proteins | sample SSMAcet12_FD_193581 | JGI IMG/M metagenome (GOLD analysis project Ga0272443, IMG submission 193581) | Marine sediment archaeal communities from Little Sippewissett salt marsh, Falmouth, MA, United States - SSM-Acet-12 | ecosystem: Environmental > Aquatic > Marine > Wetlands > Sediment ... | reverse complement strand
CGCGACCATAATGCAGAAAAATCGCATGTGTTGAAACCCTATGGGATTGTCGGTCATGCTGCATCTGCTTCGTTACAGGGAACTTGCGGTAGTCCACTACAGCGGCGTCCCCTGTGCCTTGCATCTATAGCATGCTCAACAATCGCTCAACTTAGGATATATAATATAAGAATCTATTTTAATAGGGCTTAGAACAAGATAATTACGGTTATTCAAACATGGCTCATTCAGCGGATGTTATTATTGTCGGCGCCGGTATAGGTGGTTTGACAGCGGCGGCCCTTCTTCAGGAAAGAGGTTTTTCAACGCTTACGCTTGAAAAAAACAGTTATCCCGGTGGAAGCTGTGCTTCATTCAGGCATCGGGGGTATACGTTTGATGCCGGTGCGTCAGTCTTTTACGGTTTTGCAGGTGATGAAAGAAGCGGAACGCTCAATCTTCATACGCGCATTTTTAAAAGGCTGGGCATCACGCTGTCGACTATAGCGGATCCTGTACAGATTCACTATCATCTTCCTGATGGCTTTGAGGTTCCTGTATACTATGAAAAAGAAAGGTTTCTCAACGCACTGATAGAGCGCTTTCCAGCAGAAGAGGTCGGTATACGGGCATTTTATCAGGAACTGGAGGATGTTTATGAAATACTCAGCTCGCTGCCTGCCGGTTCACTTGAGGATGTCGTGCATATCCTTCAGGTCGGGATGAAACATCCCGGAAAGGTGATGGCTCTTGCTGTGAAAACCTTCAAATCGATGGGAAAGACTGCGAGGAAATATATCAGCGATGAAGAATTACTGAGCTTTATTGATATGGAATCCTATTCCTGGGCGGTTCAGGATGCCATTTCTACTCCTCTGGTCAACGCGGGCATATGTCTTGCAGATCGGCATCATGGCGGCATCAACTATCCTGCCGGAGGCTCGGGGGCAATACCCGCTGCCTTATGCGAAGGGATAGGAAAGTTCGGTGGAGAAGTAGCGTTTGGTTGTGATGTTGAGGAGATTCTGCTTCAAAACGGCAGAGCTTCAGGTGTCAGGTTGAGCAACGGTGAAGTTTTTACAGCAAAAGCGGTGATATCCAATGCTACCGTTTGGGATACCTTTAATCGCCTTCTCAAGGAGCCCCGTTACGATATTTCGGAAGAGAAGTTTCTCAGGGCCCCCAGCTGGTTTCAATTGTATCTTGGGGTAGACGCCGGAGTTATTCCTGATGGTTTTCATGTGCATCATGTTCTTGTTGATGAATGGGAAAAGTACAATGAAATTGGGGGTACGATATATTTTTCCTCGCCATCGATGCTTGACCCCTCTCTTGCGCCTGAAGGAAAGCATGTTATTCATGCTTTCGTTACTGACGAAATGGATCGTTGGAACGGGTATACAAGGGAAGAGAACGCCTACAGCAGAGCCAAGGAAGAGTTTGGGGATTCGGTGATCAAGAGAACTGAAAAAATTCTTCCGGGACTTGCAGGCGCACTGGATGTGAAATTGTTTGCGACTCCTCTGACCAATCAGCGTTATCTGAACCGCTATAAAGGCTCCTACGGTCCTCTTCTTTATCCGGGGCAGAACGTTCTGCAGAAACCACAGAACAGTACAGTGGTGAAAGACCTTTACGCTGTAGGGGACAGTACGTTTCCAGGGCAGGGGGTTATCGCTGTGACCTATTCCGGTGTTTCCTGCGCGTCCTACGTTGCCAGAGTGCTGGGCAATCCGCTTGAATATCTATAAAAAACCGGGGGAACAGGTTATCCTGTTGCAAGCAGCATATCGATTTCACGGCAGGGAAGACCGGTGAGTTCGGCAAGGGGTTTCTGCGTTACATACCCTTTGTACGTGTAGGTGCCTTTGCGCAGGCTATGGCTGTTCCAGAGGATTTCAGTGATGCTTTCATATGCTGTAAGCTTCATGAGGAAGGGGAGCAGTGTATTTGTCAGGGCGAAGGTGGCCGTTCTGGCAACAGCTGATGGTATATTGGGCACGCAGTAGTGTGTGACTCCGTATTTGACGAAAATCGGATTTGTATGTGTGGTATGCCTGCTGGTCGCAAAACATGCTCCCTGATCAATTGAAACATCGATTATGACCGAGCCCGCTCTCATTGTTTTTATGACATCCTCGCTGACGATGTGTTTGATGACTTTTTGCTTGGGGCTGAGTGCTCCTATCATGACATCTGATATTTTTGCAAGCTCCGCTATGTAATGGTCGTTGGCAATAGCAGTGACAATATGGCGGTTGAAGAATGCCTCGAACCGGCGAAGCCGGTTTATCTCCTTGTCAATGACGGTAACCTGTGCTCCAAGACCCAGGGCATCCTGAGCGGCGAAGAGCCCGACTGTTCCTGCTCCAATGATCGTGATATGGGCAGGGGGAACACCGGCAATACCGCCGAGAAGTATACCGCGTCCCCCATAGCCTGTTTCCAGATATTTGGCTGCCGTCTGGATGGCCAGCGATCCAGCGATTTCACTCAGGGTTCTCACAATCGGCAATTCACCGTCTCTGGTTTCAATAAATTCAAAACCGATTGCTGTAATGTTTTTTTCAAGAAGGATCTGTGTAAGGCGAGGACTTACGGAACCGAGATGGAGCGCGGAAATCAAGAGCTGGCTAGGCTTGAAAAGGGCGGCTTCTTCCGGCCTTGGCGGCGCTACCTTGACGATGACATTTGCATTTTCATAGAGAGCTTCCGGTGAATCGGTAAGATGCCCGCCCGCTTCAGCATATTCTTCATCGGAAAAATTACTTGCCAATCCTGCGTGTTTTTCGATAAGCACACGTACGCCATTTTCATTCAGGATTTTTACCCCTGCGGGAGAAAGCGCTACCCGTTTTTCATCGTTTGCCCTTTCTTTGGGTATGCCAAGAGCGATATTGATTTTTTTTTCAGGCTTAATGAGCCATCGCTCAAGGGTTTTAATACCCAGGTCAAACTCAATGCCTTCAAATTCCCCGCTGTATCCCATTGTTCCGTACAGATGTTGTTATCGTGTGATTGTTTTTCAGCAAATGGATGAACAGGACCTTTTCAAAGGCCGAGTGACGCTTTTTTCAATCGGGTAATGTGCCAGGTTATATCAATATCTTTAGGACATGCTTCGACACAATTGTATGCTGTATAACATTTCCATATCCCATGATCTGAAGTGACTTTGCTGAGGCGTTCCTGGCCGGCATGATCACGGGAATCAAAGATAAACCTGTAGGCTTTCAGAAGGGCTGCAGGCCCCAGATAGCTATCGTTTGCCCATGATGTAGGGCACGCGTGTGAACAGGCACCACAGAGAATGCATCTGGTTGATTCCTCGATCATCTCATGTTCCCTCGGACTTTGCAGCCGCTCTCTGTCCGGTGGAGCTTCGTCATTGACCAGATATGGCATAACTTCCTGATATTTTGTCCAGAAAGCATCAGTATCGATGATAAGGTCTTTTACGATGGCAGCTCCCGGAAGAGGTTCAACCTTGATCCGGTTACTTTTCAGGTCCCTGACCAGTGTTGAGCATGCTAGCCGGTTTTCACCGTTTATGAGCATTGCGTCACTTCCGCATACTCCATGTCCGCAGGATTTTCTCAATCCAAGGGTACTGTCCTGTTCAGACTGGATTTTCAGCAATACATCAAGTACTCTTTCATGCGGAGCTGCATCAACAATAAACTCCTGATAGTGCGGACGAAGGTCTTTTTCAGGGTTAAATCGTAAAATTACTACGGGGTACTTCATTCGTTGTTTGTCGTTTCATTTGTTTAAGACAGCCAGGTTCTCCTGGCTGTCTGTTTCCCGTAAATGGTACTATTTTTTTGCAGGACTTGCCTTAATATGAACACGCTCAACCGGAGGCTCATCCTCGCAGGATTCACAGTTCGCTCCCGGAAGATGCAGACTGCCGCCTGAAACATTGCAGAGGGCGTTGGATGTATTGTCAAGCAAGCCTTTTGCTCCAACGCCAGCCAGGTCAACGGCTCCTTGGAGAAACGGGAAGGTTTCAAAAATGTTCCGGCCGACAAGCTGGGATGCCGGTCCGAGACCACTCGCGATGTTCCGGATAGAGGTCAGGGGGTTCAGCTGTCCTTCCCTGACACGATTGAACGTATGGCCTACTCCTGTCGGCAACTGGTTAACGACATTGTAACCGATAGTTTGCGCATAGGTTATGAATTCCGGAACTTGTAACCCGACAACTATGCGCCGAAGCATTTCCGCTCTTGACAGTACTCGAACGGCACCGTCCTTCATGATTCTTGTCTGACAGGCAAGTCTTCCGCCCGCTTCTGTAAGTTTATCGGAAATAAATGCTTTTTCGATCTTATTGGGCTCTGATAAACAATCCATGCCTTCTTTGACGTACACAAAACAGCTCTGGCACACGCCGCTGCCACCGCATATGTAGCCGATATGGCACTTGTTTTGCTTTGCGACATCAAGGAGAAAATCCCCCGGTTGTGCTTCGCAAGGTCTGTCATTGATGTAAATGCGCATGATTGTACGGTATTTGATTTGTTTGTGGAATATTCCGTTCTGCTCAGGCACTACTGATATTGAATATAACTAAATTTCAAACAAGAGTTTTTTCTGTTATCAGCAATGAGCCACTGATCCTGAGAAGTTATGTTCCGGTGTCAATTCACCGGAACGTGTTTTTGAAGTTTCATGGATTCATGAAATGCTGAATATGATAGTTTTTCATCTTTTGTCGCATCAGTTTTCCCTTTGTCACTTTGCTGGAGCTCGGGAAGATATTGTCTTGTAAAGTTTTGTGATTTGCTTTTTCCTCCGAATGTTTCCTGAACGGCCATAACGACAAGTTCAAGAGCTCCACCAATGGCTCCGGCTATATCGTTTATCAGTTGCAAGGTGCTCAGGCTGCCATCGGAAAATCTCTGAGCCTGCATCGCTATGGTTTCAGGAAACTTCACCAGCGCCTCCCATCCCATTTTAGCCTGATAGGGGATGAGATCAAGAGGCTTTGTCTCAAAGGTCCTTTTTACCTCCTCCACCGTTGTCAGAAGCTTTACGGTCCCAAGCTTGTCAAGAGTTGTTATGCAGGCTACTCTTACACCTTCCTTTATAAGCTCATCTGAAAGCAGGGCTTGTTCTTTTTCGGAAATTGGAGAAAGCAATTCCATTCCTTCAAAAACCTTCACATAACAAGTCTGGCATATGCCGTTGCCTCCACAGAAATATCCTATATGCGCGTGGTTATTCCTTGCAATATCTATAAGCCGCTCACCTGTCCTCGCTTCATATTGCCTATCATTTATGTGTACAAACATGATTATGTGATTTAATGTTTATGTAGTAAAAAGAGTCATCAATGCTAACCATACCGGCATGGTAAAAAGTTGCGAAAAAGGATTAAATTTATCCGGTTTTCGTCTGGTCTCGTTTGAGTTTGTTGAGCAGGGAGCTGTAGAGTTCCATGATGGAGGAGGGTTCAGTAGAGGTTTCTGCCGGAAGATGGATAATCAGTTTCATCTTTTTGCCTTCCTGAAAGCGAGGTCGATATTTCTGCATCCATTCGGACTGAACAGATGCGATCAGTTCCAGGAAAAAGGGTCGGGTGTAGAATTCAGTATGTTCATCATCGGGAAGGTGCAGCGTACATTTGTCTGGCTGTATGTCGGCTTTGACAAGACCGATGGATGAACAAAGATTTTTAAGCTTTGCCAGGCCTATCAGGTTTGCGACATCACGGGGGACCGGCCCGAACCTGTCGCGCATTTCTTCTTCAATAGCTTCTATCTGGCTGTCTGTCGTGCTTTTTGATATTTTTTCATAGAAGGAAAAGCGCTCCTGGGTTGCCGAGACATAAAAATCAGGAATCAGCGCGTCAAAATAAAAAATCATGTCGGTGGCTCCTGCCGGCTGGTTCATCTGAGGTTTTTTGTCGGTAAAGAGCGATCTGAAGGCGCCTGTTTTGAGCTCGGAGATCGCTTCTTCAAGCAGTTTCTGGTAGAGGTCGAAGCCCAGTTCATGAATGGCTCCTGACTGCTCGGCCCCTAACAGGTTTCCCGCTCCTCTGATATCGAGGTCTCGCAGAGCGATATTGAAACCGGAGCCAAGCTCTGTAAAGCTTTCGATGACGGCCAGTCTTTCCATCGCTTCTCTTTTTAGTGTGTGAATCGGCGGGATGATGAGATAGCTGTATGCTTTGCGTTCGCTTCTGCCGACACGGCCCCTGAGTTGATAGAGATCTGAAAGGCCGAACATATCTGCACGATTGATAATAATGGTATTTGCGTTGGAGATATCAAGACCTGATCCGATGATCGATGTCGAAATGAGGACATCGATTTTATGGCTGATGAAATCCATCATCACGTTCTCGAGCTCGGATGTCGGCATCTGTCCGTGAGCAATGCCGGTTCTGGCTTCCGGTACGAGTTCCTGGAGGGTGTTCCGGATCTGGTCAAGACCGGCGATGCGGTTATGGAGAAAAAATACCTGGCCCCGACGGCTTATTTCATGCTGTATGGCGGAACGAATGGTGTCTGGATTGAACTGCGTGATGACTGTTTCAACAGGCTGACGGTTTTTCGGCGGAGTTGATACAATGGACAGATCTCTCGCGCCAAGCATTGAAAACTGCAATGTTCTCGGTATCGGGGTTGCCGACATGGTCAGCGTATCGACGCCTGGAAAGCTCTGACGCAGCTTTTCTTTTGTGGAAACACCGAAATGCTGTTCCTCATCAATAATGAGCAGTCCGAGATCCTGAAAGACGACGTCTTTTGAGACAAGCCTGTGTGTCCCGATAACGATATCTATCAGGCCGCGTGAGATCTTTTCGATAAGATTTTTCTGCTCTTTTTTTGTTACAAAGCGGCTGAGTACGGCTATGTTCAGAGGAAAGTTTTCGAATCTGCGTCTGAATGTTTCTGCGTGCTGGTGAGCAAGTATGGTTGTCGGAGTAAGGAGCGCGACCTGTTTACTTGATTCTACAGCCTTGAACGAAGCGCGCATTGCGATTTCGGTTTTGCCGAAACCGGCATCTCCACAGATCAGGCGGTCCATCGGTGAACCTGACTGCATATCATTTTTAACCGCTTCAATCGTTGTCAACTGATCAGGGGTTTCGTCGAAGATGAACGATGCTTCGAACTCTTTCTGGAATATGGAGTCCGTCCCGAAGCCAAAGCCTGTGGTCATTTTTCTTTTCGCGTAGAGTCTGATGAGTTTCGACGCGATGTCTTTCAGGCGATTTTTTACTTTCTCTTTTTTTGCTTTCCACTTCGAGCTTCCAAGTTTTGAGAGTGCCGGCAAGGAGCCTTCAGATGCAGTGTATTTTGAAAGCAGCCGGATGTTCTGGACATTTACGTAAAGCTGATCGCCGCCCTGATACTCGATCAGGACGCTTTCCTGCTCTGAATCGCCGACCTCTATGGTTTCAAGCGCTTTGAAAATCCCGATCCCGTAATCCTCATGAACGATATAGTCTCCAATATCGAGTTTCTGAAGGTCTTTGAGTGAGATGCCTTTAAATACCCTTTTTTTATGAGACTTATGGGTATGTAGCTTGCCGAATATGTCTGATTCAGTGTAGACGTTAAAGCCGTTGAAGACAAAGCCCGAGTGCAGGTTCAATGGTACCCAGTTGACTTCGATATGCGTCTTCAGGCCGATAGCGTCTATTTCTTCAGCAATGAATTCAGTAAGTTCCTCAATGTCTTTTTTTGAATTGCCAACAAAAACCGTGTGCTGTTTGCCGGATTGTATCCGGGTGAGTTCCCTGGCGAACAATTTGAAGTTCGCATGCAATTTTGTCTGGGTTTTCGCATGGAAATCAATGGACTGTTTTTCAATCCGGTTAATGCCCAGGCATCGGAACCGCATCAGTTTGTCCTCAAAAACAGCTCTGTTTTCATGAGCGCTGAGTGAGGGTATGTCATCAATAATGAGTAAGGTTTGGGCGGGAAGATGGTCGAGCAGGTCCCATGATTTCTCAGAGTCGCTGTTCTTGTCGGCAACAAAGTTGCCACCCAGTACCGTCCTGTCAAGACGGGCGCCTGAAAGCTGACTGCTGGTGTCAAAGGAGCGTAGCGAGGCAATCATGTCGCCGAAGAATTCTATTCGAACGGGCGCCTTTGATCCGAAGGGGAAGATATCGATAATTGACCCACGTGTTGAAAACTCTCCCTCTTCTTCAACGAATTCGCTTTTGCTATAGTTGTTTTCCAGAAGAAAGGTTTTCAGTTTGCCGTATCCGGCCTCGTTATCAATCTGTAGCGTAAAGAACATCGAATCCTGGTCATCAGGGCCGTGCAGGGGAGTCAGCAGATCATCAAATGAAGCAAGAAGAACGATTTTTTGATCGCTGGAGAGTTTGCCCAGCGCAGCAGAGAGTTCGTCTGATACGGTATGCGCCTGTTCCGGTTGAAGCAGTTCGGAAAGGTCGTTATCATAAAGGTCGAATACGCTCTGCGAGGCCAGTACGAGGACAGGGACGCCGAGATCAGTAAACAGTTGCACGGCAAGCAGCGTGGCCAGAGAGCCCTGAATGCCTGAAATTCCGGTTATTTCAGAGCATGGTTTGCTGGTATTGTGCTCGCACGATGAGAGCATTTGCGTTTTAATGCTGGCATAGGCTGGATGCTGTCTGAGGGCGCTGAGAAGGTAGGAGGCTTGTCTTCCGGTTATTTCTGTGTTCTGTTCCGGTTTTTCTCTTTCCCGGTTTGACGGGGTTTCATATGAGTTCTGCATAACGTATTCTATTCCTGAACTAAGGCGGCTATCTTCTGAAGATTGTGGCGCTACATACAATCAAGTCAAAAGCTTATCTATTCGAGCATTTCGACCCGTTAATTATGCGAAATATACTGGAAGTAAAAAACCTCAGAACCTACTACTCGACGGATAGTGGTATAGCAAAAGCGGTTGACGGTGTCAGCTTTTATCTTGGACGCAATCGAACCCTGGGTATTGTCGGAGAGTCCGGTTGCGGGAAATCAGTGACAGCGTTATCGATCATGCGCCTTGTCCCCATGCCTCCAGGGTATTTTGCAGGGGGCGAGATTTTCTGGAATGGTCAGGATCTCCTCAAGCTCTCTGAAGAACAGATGAGGAGGTTGAGAGGCAATGATATCGCCATGATATTTCAGGAACCGATGAGCTCCCTCAATCCTGTCTACACCTGTGGATATCAGATAATTGAACAGATATCTCTGCACCGGGATGTTTCAAAAAAAGAAGCGAAGGAGCAGGCCGTAGAGATGCTTCATCTTGTCGGTATTCCCAATCCTTTGGAGCGTTTCGATTCTTATCCGCATGAACTTTCGGGAGGGATGCGACAGCGTGTTATGATCGCCATGGCGTTGTCGTGCGACCCGGCGCTACTTATAGCTGACGAACCGACGACGGCGCTCGATGTCACCGTTCAGGCACAGATACTGGAGCTTATCGGCAAGCTTCAGGGGGTCACGGGAATGAGTGTAATCCTCATCACGCACGATTTTGGAGTAATTGCCGAGTTGTGTGAAGATGTACTGGTCATGTATGCCTCAAAAGTCGTTGAAGGTGGCAGTGTGGCTGATATTTTTTCCAACCCGCTCCATCCCTACACTGCCGGACTGCTGCGATCGATTCCAAGGATTGGATCGAAAAAAGAGCGCCTCAATGTCATTGAGGGAAATGTGCCCAGTGCTACCCGACTTCCTGAAGGATGCAGTTTTGCCAATAGATGTCCTCTTGCTGACAGTCATTGTCACGAATTCGAACCGGAACTGAAGGAGTATGAGGCCGGCCATCGTGCGGCGTGCTGGAAAATTAAGGTATGAAGGAGACGCGTGTGCGATCTGTTTTAACGCTTTCGTAACATTTTACGACCCTCTTACCTCCGTTTGCAGGCGTTGGTGGTTGGTGAAAAGCTTTTTATAATGTCTATATTTGCAGCTGAAATGAAATTTCAAAATAGTGGCAAGGGGCGACTGACAGGAGACAAGCTACCCCGAAAATAAAAATAGTAATTGCCGGATCCCCCGGTGTCTCGTGGCTGTTGATTCCTTTTCGTGACCGGTCACCTGCCACTCCTAACTGTTTCCTTGTGAAGCTATGTCTGACCCATTGATTCTTGTCGTTGAGGATGATCGTAATCTTGCTAAACTTCTGAAATACAATCTCGAAAAAGCAAGTTACAAATGTGTTCTTGCCGAATCCGGTGAGGAAGCATTGCGTTTGCTCGCTGATAGAGCTGTCGATCTTGTGCTTCTCGATGTAATGCTTCCCGGGATCGATGGCTTTGAAGTCTGCAGGAAACTGAGGCAGCAGCAATTGCACAGGGAGCTGCCTATTGTCCTCCTGACAGCTAAAGGTGAAGAAATCGATAAAGTATTGGGATTTGAACTGGGGATAGACGACTATGTTGTCAAGCCGTTCAGCCCGCGCGAACTGAATCTGAGAATTCGGGCTATCCTGAAACGTGATCGCAGGGGCAAGCAGGATGTTAAGGAGGTTCTTGTCTGTGATGGTCTGGAGGTTGATATTGCGCGCCATAGCGTGAAACTTGATGGCAAGGACATTGTCCTGACACTTATGGAATTCAAGCTTCTTGCAGTGCTGTTGAAACGACGGGGTCATGCCCAGTCACGCGAGACGCTTCTGAGCGATGTGTGGGATGTCGACAAGACAATAAACACCCGTACTATAGATACCCATATTACCAGGCTGAGGGAGAAGCTTGGTGAAACCGGCAAGTACATTAAAACCGTCAGGGGACTTGGTTACAAGCTCGAGTAAAGCGGAGAAAGTAGTGAAAAACGCTAAGGTTTCGTTTCGGCTTGGGCTGGTTTTCGGGATCATCATTTTTTTTACGGTTGCCATCAGCTACTTCTATCTTGGCGAACATTTGCGTTCGCTTTTCTACGATGGTATGAAAAACCGTTTATACAAGGAATTGCTGCTGAATCGAACGCTTCTTGACGAGCGGCCAGCACAATGGGATGATGTCCGGCTTTCCGATCTCTGGGCTGATGATGTTGGTGAGGCTCTGGAACTCAGGGTGACGCTTGTATCGCTCAATGGTGAGGTTATCGGAGATTCATACATCGATGCGGATCGTCTCTCACTGATTGAAAATCACAGTAACCGTCCTGAACTGCAACAGGCACTTGCCGAAGGCTCTGGTGAAAGTATACGGTATAGTGATACTGTTAAGGAGGAGATGCTGTATATAGCTGTTCCTCTTGGTAGAGAAGAACCTTTTGCCATTCTCCGTTTTGCCAAACCGCTGAGCGATATCCGGCTGCTTGAGGCTGAGCTTCGCAAGGGTATCGAAGGCGCCTTGTTCTGGTCTTTGCTGCTCTCTCTTGTTTTTGGTGTGCTTACCGCGCTTTTTCTCTCGAGGCCGCTTCGCGTAATCGCTGATGCTGCTGATAACATTCTGCATGGAGATTACACGAATAAGCTTGGGATCAATAGTGATGACGAAATAGGCAGGCTCGCCCGGGCAGTAAATTTCATGTCGGATGAAATGAATCGCATGAGCCAGCAGGAAGAGTGGTTCAAAGCAATTTTTTCAAGTATTCGAGAGGCTATTGTCGTTACAGACGCAAGCGGTAACATCAAGCTGGGCAACCCCGCTGCATGCAGGCTGTTCAATCTTGATTGCGCTTTAATGATCAAGACCGGTGCAGGACACAAGGCGACGGATTCCCGGCTGTTTGAACTTCTTGAGCGGATGACGGCTTCAGGCTCAACTGTTGAGAAAGAAGAGGTTACCGTCATGACCGATCGCGGTGAAAGAGTTTTGCAGGTCAGTGCCATGCCGATTATCAAGAGCAGAATACCTGAGGGAACGGTTTTTGTCATGAATGATATTACCAAGCTGCTCAACCTTGAGAGGGTGAGGAGAGATTTTGTTTCAAGCGTTTCTCATGAACTCCGCACCCCGCTTACAAGCATAACGGGATATACTGAAACGCTGCTGGAGGGGGCAATTGATGATGCTGAGAACGCGAAGCATTTTCTTCAGATAATTCTACAGGAGAGTGAGCGGTTGACCGCGCTGATCAACGACGTTCTTGACCTCTCTAAAATTGAGTCCGGCAGGATAGAATACACGTTTGCTCCAGTATGCCTCCGGGATATCGTTGATCAGGTCGTGAATCTATTCGACCGGGCGATAGAGAAAAAAGGTATTGTCCTGAGAGTTCAGATTCCTCAGGATCTTCCGTATGTTAACGCTGACAAGGGGTATCTTGAACTTGTGCTCAGAAACCTTCTGGACAATGCAATTAAATATGTCGCTGAAGAAAACGGTCAGATCATGATCAGTGCTTCGAAGGCTGGCGATATGGCCAGAGTCGAGGTTAAGGATAACGGCATCGGTATTCCCAGGAAAGATCTTGGCCGAATATTCGAGCGATTTTACAGAGTTGACAAGGCCAGGTCGAGAGCAGTAAGCGGGACCGGTCTCGGGTTGTCTATCGTCAAGCATATTGTGCTTGCCCATAAGGGAAAGGTTGAAGTACGATCCAGATTGAATCTCGGGTCACAGTTCAGCTTTGTGATACCGATTGCCGGAGAGAGCGCGAACAGTATGGTCGTGACAGTTGACAGGAGGGAGGAAGAGGCCTGAGCAGCCTGTTCGGGTGCATAGCAGCGAGGTTTGAAGCAGAGAAAAAAAGAATGGTAGAAAGGGTATGATCGAAACGGTACTGTCATATTTACAGACACACGGGTTTACTGAAACAGAAGCAAGGGTGGCTTTTACTGCCGGAATGGTGGTATTCAGTCTGATTCTCGTTGTCGTTACTGAAATAGTGACAAAAAGAATCTTTCTCAGGATAATTGTTTCAGTAGCATCAAAGACAAAAACCATTTATGATGATCTTCTGGTAAAGCACAAGGTTTTTTCCTGGCTTGCTCATGTGGTCCCTCCTTTGCTGCTGTATAACCTTGCGGTCCCTGTGCTGCAGTTTTTCCCGCAAAGTATCGTTGTCGTTCAATCGCTGGCAATGCTCTATCTGACGGTGATTGCCGTGTTTGCCATTCTCAGCGCCCTCGACGCTATGTTAGAGTATTACAACCAGAGCTTGGTTGCGGAGAAGCTGCCGCTGAAAAGTTTTATTCAGGTTATAAAAACCGTGGTGGTTTCAGTCGGCGCGGTGATTGTTATTTCCAGGCTGATCGGAAAGTCTCCAGTGGTTTTTTTCAGCGGGCTCGGTGCGTTTACTGCGGTGATCATTCTCGTGTTCAAGGATTCGATTCTGGGTTTTGTCGCTGGTATTCAGCTGACCACAAACAATCTTGTTAAGGTTGGTGACTGGATCGAGATGCCGAAATACAATGTGGATGGTGACGTTATCGATATTTCGCTCGTGACGGTTTCTGTGCAGAACTGGGACAAGACCATCAGCACCATACCGGCCTACGGTCTTATTTCAGAAGGGTTCAAGAACTGGAGGGGGATGAGTGATTCAGGCGGGCGCAGGATCACTCGATCAGTCACTATCGATATGAACAGTGTCAGTTTCTGCGATGAAGCTATGGTTGAAAAATTCAGCAGGGTGCAGTTGCTGCAGGACTATCTTCAGGAAAAACAGCGTGAAGTTGACGAGTACAATGCTCATCACAACGTCGATGCTTCTTCACCGGTCAACGGCCGCAGGCTGACAAATCTTGGTACTTTCAGGGCGTATCTTGTTGCCTATCTTCGCGACCATCCAAAGATAGACCCCGATATGACCTTTCTTGTTCGTCACTTGCAGCCCTCCGAAAACGGAATTCCGGTTCAGATATACGTTTTCAGCAGTGATCAGGTCTGGGCAAATTACGAAGCGCTACAGGCAGATATCATGGATCATGTTCTCGCTATTCTGCCCTTTTTTGAGCTCAGGATATTTCAAGCCCCGTCCGGGAGGGATATTCAACTGGCCGGAAATTCCCTTCAAGCCGCGCTTTCTGAAAGCAGGAAGCCTGATACAGCGTGAGATAACAACATCTCTCACCAATCACGCTTCGGCTTCCTGCTTGCAGATACTTGAAAACGGAGATCAATAGGTTAACACCCTGGGGAGCGCTTTTGCCTGATCTACCCAGTCGTTTATCTGACTTTCAGCCGGCATTTTCCGTACCAGATTTTTTGCTTCGTTGATCTCCACCAGTTTTGCATAAAGATTTCCAGCGTTACGCTGGGCAAGTTCAGGAACGGTGTCAACACCAGCTTCTTCGAGCAGATCGGAGTACTCTGAGCCGATTCCCTTGACCCTTGACAGGTCTGCACGGTTCGCCCATTTCAGTATCTGATGTTCATCAAGGCCTGTTTTTTCGGCAAGCGCTTTTCTCCCTTTTCGATCGCATCCCTGTTTCAGCAGTTCAGTGTCAGTGGGAACGCCGGCAGTTTCAAGTTTTGCTCCGAACGCCTGGCCGATGCCTTCAATTTCTGTGATTTTTGCCATTAAAAGCCTCCTTTTCGATGTGATGTGAACAATATCCTTCCATGCTATCAAAACATAACAATTATCAACAATACATGAGCGTGCAAGCGAAGTATTTTTTTGCTCATCAGATGAGGATTTTAATCTGAATCATTTGCCAAAGGAAGAAAAAAAGCGTACCAGGATGGGAAGATTTCCCTTTTCTGTCATTCCCGAGCCTGACCCGTGAAATCTGAGCATCTATTTCACAGGTCTTACCCGTGAATCTATCGATGGTGCCGCAGTCTGCATGGATGCCGGATCACCCCGTGTAATAGTATTACGCAGGGCGGCATGACTCCTCTCCACTCCCTGTCATTCCCGAGCCTGACCCGTGAAATCTGAGCATCTATTTCACAGGTCTTACCCGGGAATCTATCGATGGTGTCGCGGTCTGCATGGATGCAGGATCACCCTGTGTAATACTATTACACAGGGCGGCATGACTCCTCTCCACTCCCTGTCATTCCCGTGCTTGACACGGGAATCCATGGGGTTTTGACTGTATGTGGTTTTGAGTTTTTTTACCCGTTTTCAGGAGGGAATTCGGGTTTTCGCACTCTCATGAATTATTCAGGTTATGTGATTCTTCCGGAACGAACAGGAAGGGACGGTATGTTTTCCTCAGCTATTCGAGATTCATGATCCTGGACATCTTCGATAACTTTTCGATGCAGCGGAATGGTTATCCGGGGTATATTCTCATGGGAATAAAAATCTGCTTCGTAGAGTTCATGGTTTATCTGAAGCGTGTCATCACTGACAACCACCTTGTATGCCACAGCAAGCAGAGAGCCGTACATTTCTGATTCCCGATGGTAGGCGCCGATAAGACGGTCGATTCTGCCGTTCAGTGACGTTTCCTCCTGAAGCTCCCGCAGGCAACCCTCCTGGGGTGTTTCACCGGACTCAAGAAATCCACCGGGAAGAGCCCATTCATTATAGGCAGGAGGATGGGCCCGTCTGACAACGAGCAGTTTCCCGGACTGGTTTACTGTATAGGCGAGAGCTACAGGCAGCGGGTTTTCATAGTGGATCCAGGAGCAGGACGGACAGGTTTTCCTTGTGCGATTTTCTATTGTCGCTCTTTTCAGCGGGGCGCCGCAAGAAGGGCAGTATCTATAGATGTTCATAGTTGTTGTGCTTGTGATTTTATGTTCAGATAAAGAAACTTTTTGTTTGTGTAATTAATTCTATCTGACAGAAAAACAGAATGTGAAATGATCATAATCCTGCGTAAACGGGGAACGATTCTTCTGCGCAAAAAACCATCTTCGGAGTAAACAGTTATGGTAGTACTGGAACCGGGAACACAGGCGCCGCCCTTTGAATCAATTGACCAGAATGGGAAAACCGTTACCCTTGAGGAGTACAGGGGAAAGAAAGTCATACTCTATTTTTATCCGAAAGACGATACACCGGGATGCACCAAAGAGGCTTGTGCATTTAGAGACAATTTCCCTAAGTTTAAAAAGATAGGGGTTGAGGTACTTGGGGTCAGTATTGACAGCGAAAAGCGACATAAAAAATTTGTCGACAAGTATGAGCTACCGTTCAGGCTTGTTGTGGATGAAGAGAAAAAAATAGTGCAGGATTATGGCGTGTGGGGGTTGAAAAAATTTATGGGAAGGGAATATATGGGGACAGCCAGGGTCAGCTATCTTATAGATGAACATGGTAGTATCCAGCACGTGTGGCCGAAAGTCAAGCCTGCGGATCATGCCCTTGAACTGCTTGAATATCTTGAAAATGCCGTATAGATCATGGTTAATGAATTTGAGAAACTTTCGATAGGTGAACTTTTGATGGCATCAGCTGTTATGCTCGAACCTAATTTCAAGCGGACAGTGCTGTTGATGTGTGAACATAATGATGAGGGCTCACTCGGATTTATTCTGAATCGCCCTATGGAGATCAAGGTCAGTGAAGCCATATCCGGTTTTGATGCACTCGATGTTCCTTTGCATATGGGAGGCCCTGTACAGGTTGATACGGTGCATTATCTGCATCGAAGGGGGGATGTGATCGATGGTTCATTGGAGGTGCTACCTGGTGTTTTCTGGGGCGGTGAGCAGGAACAGCTCAGTTTTCTCATGAGTTCTGGTGTGGTTTCACCAGGGGAAGTGCGTTTTTTTCTTGGATACGCAGGGTGGAGCCCCGGTCAGCTCGAGAAGGAGTTTGAAGAAGGCTCATGGTACAGGACTTTGGCTGCAGATGAAATTATTTTCAGTGATGAGTATGAGCGGATGTGGGCAAGGACTGTTCGTTCAAAAGGAGGAGGGTATCACTTTGCAGCGAATTCTCCCGAGCTTCCCGGAATGAACTGAACAGTTGTCAGCCAAGGAACGCAAGGAGGACGACAATCACCAGGTATGAGACTACTCCCCATAGCAGTACTCTGGTTGTTTTCAGCTTTTTCTTGAGCATGGAACGTTGATTCGGGTATCAGGGTTGTTTCTGTTACAATAATAATATATATACATATCATACTTTTCAAGTATTGTTCTTTGATATTGGGGATGACAGGCTTTTGACAGGGCAGGTGTGCGATCCAGTTGCACTCCGAGTTTCAGCATGGATGGACTCGTTAAAGAAGTCTATGTAACTATTAGATGCAGACGATTATTCGTATGCAATGGCTGCCTGATTAGCAAAAGTTAATGTAATCAGCCATCGTTCGATGATGGAGGCGCTTACTCTGAATTCATCGAATGGCATAATCTGCGCTTGAGCCTACGGCTCGCGCAAGTAAGCTTCAACTGTTTATTTCCGGTAAATCGGTTGAATACAATTCCGGAATAGTGTTTCGAACTTTGTCGGCGGAGTAACGGAATGCGAAACTCAAATCACCGAAGATGAGTGTGGTGGCTGTTTCAAGCAATGTTCTGGACGCGGGTTCGACTCCCGCCATCTCCACCAATTTTATTGTGACAACCCGTCTACTCAGAGTGATGCTCTGGGTAGACGGGTTGTCTTTTTTCCAGGTTATAGAGAAGAAGTGTATTTGATCGGCTTACGGAACAATGTCCTGATGCCCTTCAAGCGGTTCGATGTTCTCCGGGGAGTTGTTCGCCGGTGAATTCACCATTGACGACACGTCGTAGCCTTCCAGTTCCTCCGGAGGAAACGGTTTGAATATGGCGTCCAGGGCCTCGGGGGAGAGCTTCTCTGTCTGCAGCCATTCTTCGTACTGGTCCGGGTGCAGCAGCACCGGCATGCGGTTGTGAATCTCTTTGATCAGCTCGTTGGGCTGTGTGGTGATGATGGCAAAGGTGTTGACCGTTTCCCCGGATGGCGACACCCACGTGTTGTAGATCCCGGCCATGGCCATGATTCGGCCCGATTTCAGCCTGATGTATACAGGCTGCTTCTTGCCTCCGGTATTTCTCCACTCGTAGAAGCCGTTCGCCGGCACAATGCATCGCTGGGAAGCGATGGCTTTTTTGAATGCGGGCTTTGCGGTCACCGTTTCAGCCCGTGCGTTGATCATCCGGTTGCCGATCGCCGGATCGTCCGCCCAGACGGGAACGAACCCCCAGCGTGAGAGAATGAGGCGGTTGTCTGTGTCCCCAATGAACAAGGGGCACATTCCGGGACGGGGCTATGTTGTAGTCCGCGTCGAACCCGAGCGAGAGCTGCCTGACCTGGAACTCCTTTGCTACACCCTGTAGCGGTATGAACAAGACAAATCTTCCGCACATGAGCGTGTTATTCTGCTATTTTGTGATGTTATGGTAGTATGAAAAATACCATAAGAAACGGAGTTGTTACCATGTTCGCGCTGATTGACTGCAATAATTTCTACGTTTCCTGCGAACGGGTGTTCAAGCCCGCGCTACATGGGAAACCTGTGGTCGTGCTCTCGAACAACGACGGTTGTATCATCGCTCGATCCCAGGAGGCTAAAGCCCTTGGCCTTCCGATGGGGGCTCCGGTTTTCAAGCATAAGGAGCTGCTGGAAACGAATCATGTCGTGATGTTCTCCCCTAACTTCGCCCTGTACGGCGACATGTCGTCGCGGGTGATGAACACGCTTGGCGACCTTCTTCCCGATATTGAGATCTATTCCATCGACGAGGCGTTTGCCGATCTGCACGGGTTCGGGCGTTTCGATCTTCATGAACTGGCCGAAACCGTCCGGGATACTATCAGGAGGCATACTGGTATTCCGGTGAGTGTCGGTATCGGTGCAACAAAGACCCTTGCCAAGGCAGCGAATCATCTGGCCAAGAAACAGAGCGGGTATCAGGGGGTGTGCGTACTCGAGGATGCAGCCTCGACCTGCGAGGCACTGCAGTGCCTGCCTGTTGATGAAGTGTGGGGTATCGGCAGGGCCTACACCAGGCGCCTGGAGGCCCAGGGGATTCATACGGCGCTGGATTTCGCCAGGCTGCGACCGGAATGGGTGCGGCGGCAGATGCACGTGACCGGCGCAAGGGTACACCGCGAACTCAGGGGTCAATCTTGCCTGCCGCTGGAGCAGGTCAGGTCACCGAAAAAGAGCATCTGTACATCCCGGTCTTTCGGACGGAAGGTACTGCAGCTCGGGGAGCTGGAGAACGCTGTCGGCTCGTTCGGGGCGAAATGTGCCTGGAAACTCCGGAAGGAAGGGCTCTATGCCGGGCTGGTGACGGTATTTGCACATACCGATATGTTCGACAAACAGGGGCAATACTACCAGGGATCGCGGAAGGCGGCCCTTCCAGTGGTGACTCAGAATACCATCGATATTGTCAACCATGCGCTCGCAATCCTGAAAGTGATTTTCCGGGAAGGTTACGCCTATCAGAAAGCAGGTGTGATCCTCGAGGGCCTGACGGCCGCATCGCCTGCATGCGTCACCCCGTCGCTTTTCGGCGAAACCAGCAATACACGGAATGACAGCGCATCGCTTATGCGTGCGCTCGATGTCGTAAACGATTGTTACGGTTCCGGAACCCTTCGTCTTGCCATCGAATCATCGACAGGGTGGAAGCAGCGCATGGAAAAGCTTTCCCCGCGTTACACGACCAGGTGGGCGGATATCATCGAGGTGAGAGGTTGAGGAGTCCGCTATTTTTCATTTCTTCCTTCCTGCAATCCGTCCCTGATCACGGTTTACTGTATTATTCGCGTGCCTTACGTCTCAAAATGATTCTCTTTGGTGTCTTTGCAGTATTGTTGTATCAGAATAAGACGATATTTGTCGCTGTATTTTATCAGCAAGAATCATCGTTGCGATCTATTTACTTTTATCTCAACCCCATACTGCAGGCGATATAAGCTACGTTTTTCTGTTTCTCTCTTCCTTCCTTTTGTTTTTTTTGGTGCAAATATTGCTGTGACTGTGGTAGGGTTAGCGTGAAAAATTCGCAATGTGCTGCAGGCCGGGATACCCTTCTCTGAACCCCCTGTAATTTTTTTTGCTGTTCCCTGAGTCATTGTCGGTAATGGCTCATTTGAAATTTGATTTGTATCAAGTCTATTTTCCAAGCGGAGGACGTCATGGGTAGAGTTATAGGAACAGTTCTAAACGTAAACGGTACTGTCTATGTGCGTTCCGAAGATGG
>Ga0272443_10003121_pt1 | contig 19984 bp, 16 predicted proteins | sample SSMAcet12_FD_193581 | JGI IMG/M metagenome (GOLD analysis project Ga0272443, IMG submission 193581) | Marine sediment archaeal communities from Little Sippewissett salt marsh, Falmouth, MA, United States - SSM-Acet-12 | ecosystem: Environmental > Aquatic > Marine > Wetlands > Sediment ... | reverse complement strand
ATTTATCATTGCTGTCGAAGATACCTTCGACTTCGTTATAACCCTGCCAGTTGCCATAAGGCTCGCCTTCACCCAGAGAGTCAAACTTGGTCACGTTGCCGCCGACTCCGGAGACATAAGCGCCACCGATACCGGGATCGATGTCATGAGCCAGCGAAACACCGGTACCGATCAGATCAACCCATTCATCTCCCTGGTTATCCGACAGAGCCACCCAGAGATCATTGTACCACTGACCGTTGAATTCATAATCAAAGCCCTGATCACGACGATAATCGGCGGGGGCCATCCATACCACCGCAACACGATCCGATATCGTTGAGGCGATAACATTAATGTTAATGCTGGTCACGGTATCAACCACCAGTTGATCTGACCAGTCACTGACATCAGCCGAATAGCCGCCCAGCTTGCGATAATAGGAACACGTCTGAGGATCTTCAGCCGCACCGCCGGATTCGGCCGCGACCAGATGAATTACCTCTTCCGTCCCATTCTGATAAGCTATCTTGGGCCATACGTTCTCATTATTGGTGTCACCCTGAGTGCCATTGCTCATGAACCAACCCCAATTGTCTTCAGGATAGTCACTACTGAACAGACCCGCCGGACCACCAGACCAGAAATCATAATAGACCTTGCAGAAGTAAATCGCATTGGCATCCTGTTCGTGAGCCGTTGGAAGCGGAGCGCTTGTCGGAGTATAAACATCAATATTACAATAACCGGCCTTGTTAACATTGATTCCCCAGCCGCCTGAATTGTTCTCCAGAACACAGGTCGACAGGTTATAGGCTTCATAGTTAACCGCACGAGTGGTCGTGAATCCAAACTGATATTCATACATCCAGTCAAAATGAACCCAGGTCAGACCACGGTGGGCCACCTGGCGACCCATGGTACCATTACTCATATAGGCCAGAGTAGTAGTACCAATCTGCACACCCGGTGAATTGGTCGCAACATCACTCATTATCACCGGCGTTCCGAAACCCTTGGTCTCAAAGGCTCCGTCGTTGGCGCCATCTAAACTGTACGATTTGGCTACCAACTCGCCCACACCCAGTTTTATGGATGTCGGTTTGTCGGAAGACAATACCGAACCAGCCAGGAAGGCAATTGCCAACATGGAGAGGAAGGACATTATCGCTAATTTCCTGATCATGTAATTCTCCCTTCACATGAATTTAAAAAGTACTCTGGTTTATGACTTATTAACATCAAACAAAACTTTTGCCATACCTCTGTTGACTGTTTAAAAACAATCAGTTTCTCATTCAACACAACTTCGACCGAACTCATCGTTTTTCTTAAAGGTATTTTAGAAGAAGCGATTAGAAATCACCATATCATCTTTCTACCCTAAGCTGTACTCATTTTATGTATGGCGTCTTGTGAGGTATTTGTTTTTATATCCACGGGGTCAATTCTCTCACCCTGATTAAACCCCGTCTGAATTCTTCCACACACACTCAAAGAGCTATCTCAGCTCCATCTCACCATAAATATAGTGCCACTATTGAATTGCCGCAAGGATTATTTTCTAAAAAATATGGCCAGCCAATCCAGATTTGGGTGATTTGAGGAACCCAATTCATTCAATTATTAATGAAGCACGACAAACAGAACGTGAAGAGAATATCCTCAAGTCAATAGCGTGAAAATTCGTCTTACATACATCTATAATATAATATTCTGCTTTTCTGATTTAAGGTAATACCAAAAATAGGCCATTTCAATCATAACCCCTTGACAAATCAATACGAAGGCTATTAATTGGCCTTTCATATTCAAAGGTTTAGCCGGCGATAGTTTTATCGCCTTGTTTTTTGACAGCATTTGTTAAAAATTTCACAAGCGCAAGCAAGATGATATTAATATAAGATACCGGCCCCGTTCAACTTGGGCCGTTACCCAAGGAGTTTGTCATGGCAGAGATCAAGCCTGTCGAGAATCAGTTTTCTGCGGATATACTGGTTGTTGGCGGGGGAATTGCCGGGATGACAGCCACCATTGAAGCCGCCGAACTGGGCAAAAAAGTTGTCCTGGTGGAGAAAAGTCCATCGCTGGGCGGCCGGGTGGCAACGTCAAACCAGTATTTCCCCAAACTTTGCCCGCCGACCTGCGGCATGGAAATTAACTATAAGCGTATTCGATCCAATCCCAATATCCGCGTTCTGACATTGGCGGAAGTGGGTGATATTTCCGGTACACCGGGCGCTTTTACGGCAAAAATCACCATCAAACCGCGTTATGTCAACGAGCGTTGCACCTGTTGCGGTGAATGCGAGAAAGTCTGTGATATCGAACGCGATGACGATTTCAATTACGGTCTGAATAAAACCAAGGCCATATATCTCCCCCATCTGATGGCTTATCCGACCCGTTATGTGGTCGATGAAAAATATGCCAAAGACGAGAGAATGAAAAAGGTCGCCGAAGCCTGCGAATATAAGGCTATCGACCTCGATATGCAGGCCCAGGAAGTGGCCGTTAAGGTTGCCGGAGTGGTCTGGGCAACCGGATGGAAGCCGTATGATGCTAACAAGCTGGAAAACCTCGGTTTCGGCAAAATCAAAAATGTTATCACCAATGTCATTATGGAACGTCTGGCTTCGCAGAGCGGACCGACCCAGGGGAAAATAACACGGCCGTCCGATGACAAAGAAATCACCAAAATCGGCTTTGTGCAGTGCGCCGGGTCGCGCGATGAGAACCATCTCCCCTACTGCTCAGCCATCTGTTGTCTGGCCTCGATGAAGCAGGCGACATATATCCGGGAACGGTATCCCGAAGCTGAAATCCACATGTTTTACATCGATGTGAGATCACCGGGCCGCCTGGAAGATTTTTATGTCAAGATGCAGGGTGATGAGAAAATGCATTTCCATCGCGGTAAAGTTGCCAAAATCACGGAAAATCCGGAAAACGGCAATGTTACCCTGGAAGCGGAAAATACTCTGACCGGCGATATTACCAGAATGGAAGTCGATATGGCCGTTCTGGCCACCGGTATGGTGCCCAACACTGTTGATGAAGCTCCACCGCTGGATACCAAACTGGATGATTTCGGGTTTATCGCTCCCGATAATGATAACGGTGTTTTCGGAGCCGGCGTGGCCGCGCGACCGTTCGATGTTTCGGCCTCGGTCCAGGATGCTACCGGCGCCGCCCTCAAGGCCTTAAACTGCGGATCGGGGAGGTAAGCCATGGATACAAAAATCGGTGTTTATGTTTGTAAAGGCTGTGACATAGGCAAATCCCTCGATCTCAATACTTTCGAGGAGGTTGCCACCGAACAGGGCGCGGCTTTCGTTAAGACTCATGATGCTCTCTGCTCTCCCGAAGGCGTTCAGTTTATCCACGATGATGTTGCTTCGGAAGGTCTGAATCGGGTCTCGGTATGCGCCTGTAGCGGCCGCGTATTCCCGGAATTATTTGTTTTCGGCGATGACAAACTTACTGACCGGGCCAATATGCGTGAGCAATGTGTCTGGTGTCATCCGACCGGAGATGAAGATACCCAAATGCTGGCCGAAGATATTATTCGCATGAGCATTGCCCGCCTCAAAGTGGCCGAGCCTCCGGTACCCTATGTCGAAGAAACCAGCAAGGAAATCATGGTTATCGGCGGTGGTATAGCCGGGATGAATGCGGCCATGTCATCGGCGCAGGCCGGTTACAAAGTCCATCTGATTGAAAAAGAAGGTCAACTGGGCGGCTGGGCGGCCAAATTCAGCAAGGTCTTCCCCAAGGTTCCGCCATATCAGGAACTGGAAGATTCCGGCTGGGAAAAACTGGCCGAAAAAGTCAAGCTTAATGACAATATCACGGTTCATTTGAGCACCACTATCAAGAAAACATCCGGTCAACCGGGCAAATTCGAAGTTACTCTGCAAAACGGCGACAGCGGCAATCAACTGATGATCGGATCGATTATTCAAGCCACCGGCTGGAAACCATATGATCCTAAGAAACTGGATTATCTCGGCTATGGTTCCTCACCCGATGTGGTCACCAATATCGAACTGGAAGAAATGGTCCTCAAGGGTGATATTAAGCGGCCTTCTGACGGCAAAGCCCCGGAGAGTATTGCCTTTATTCAGTGCGCCGGATCGCGCGATCAGGATCATCTGCCTTATTGTTCGGCCGTGTGTTGCCGGGTATCCCTCAAACAGGCCAAATACATCCGCGAAAAATACCCCAATGCGCAGATATATATAATCTACAAAGATGTTCGTTCTCCTGCTCAGTTTGAGATGTTTTATGTTAATGTGCAGAACGATGACGGCGTCTTTATGACCAAGGGCGAGATCGCTAAAGTCGAGGCTAAAGACGGCAAGATTCTCATCGATGTTGAAGAAACCCTGCTGGGCGAGGATATACAGATAGAAGCCGATATGCTGGTTCTGGCCTCAGGTATGGTTCCGACCACCAAGGTTCCCGATAAAATTCTGGAAGAACATGCCGCGGCTGTAGAAGGTGAGGAAGCACCGGCCGATGACGGCAAGACCGATGATGGCAAGAAGGCCGCTGAAGCCGCGGAGCCGGGCGCTAAGATCCTCAACCTGACATACCGTCAGGGGACGGATTTGCCGACTCTGAAATACGGCTTCCCGGATTCACATTTCATCTGTTTCCCCTATGAAACACTGCGAACCGGCATCTATGCCGCGGGTGCCGTGCGCGCTCCCATGGATCTCGCCTCCAGCGCCAGTGACGGCGTCGGCGCGGCCATGAAAGCCCTGCAGGCCGTGGAATCAGTGTCAAAAGGTGTCGCGGTTCACCCGCGCTCCGGCGACTCGACCTTCCCGGACTTCTTCTTCCAGAAATGCACCCAGTGTAAACGGTGCACCGAAGAATGTCCCTTCGGGACGCTGGATGAAGATGAAAAAGGCACACCTCTACCCAATCCGTTCCGATGCCGCCGCTGTGGCATCTGCATGGGCGCCTGCCCGGAAAGGATTATTTCTTTCAAGGATTACAGCGTACACATGATTTCATCTATGATCAAGGCTATCAATATCCCTGACGAATTCGATGAAAAACCGCGTATTCTGGCTTTTGTATGCGAAAACGACGCTATGCCGGCTCTGGATATGGCCGGTGTCAAACGTCTGCAGTACAATTCCATGCTCAGGATTATCCCTCTGCGATGTCTGGGTTCGATGAATTCGGTTTGGGTTAGCGATGCCCTGTCGGCCGGTTTTGACGGAGTGATACTTCTGGGTTGCAAAAAAGGTGATGACTATCAATGTCACTTTATTCGCGGCAGTGAGCTGGCTAATACCCGGATGGGCAACGTGCGCGAAAAACTGCAACAGCTGGTTCTGGAAGAAGACCGGGTTGAATTACATGAAGTAGCCATCTCAGATTATGATAAGATTCCGAAAATCTTTGACGATTTTCTGGAAACAATCGAAAGGGTTGGCCCTAATCCTTATAAGGGCATGTAAGCCTTGTGATTTTGTAATAAGCCCGATAAAACTAAAAGACCTCCTGCCATCAGCAGGAGGTCTTTTTTTAGGTAATTTTATCAATAGTGCATTTGACTTGACTTTCATGCCCTTCTTGTGAAAACAATATTTATCTCCCCTTGTCCCCCTTAACCCCCCTCAAGCCCTTAAACCCTAATTAAGACATTATATAGCAACAGTATATAAATAATGTCAGAAACATGGTTTTAAGAGGCCCCTGCCGACAGTTGTATGGTATTTAATGAAAAATTTCACAAATTCCCTTGACTCCCCCGTCCAAAATGTGTAAAATTATACAAGTATATAGGCGAAATGCAACTAATTTGGTTGCATTTAGATTATTTTTAACCGGAAATGGTATCAGGAACAGTAAGGATTGGTAACTAGATAGATAATAATCAATAAATCGTTTTTTACCTGTAGCTAAGGAGAAACAATGGCGGAGCAACTCCCAAAAACGCCTATGCTGGATGAACTGGAGAAGGGAGCCTGGCCAAGCTTTGTAAAAGAGATCAAAGCGGCGGCAAAAAACAGCCCCATGGCCAAGGATCTTCTTGGAGTTCTGGAGCAGTCTTACACTGAGAAAATCGGCCATTGGAAACATGGCGGTATTGTCGGTGTCATGGGATATGGCGGTGGCGTCATAGGTCGTTACAGTGACCTTCCGGAAAAATACCCCGGGATATCCCATTTTCATACCATGCGTATTAACCAGCCGGCCGGTTGGTTTTACACCAGTGAAGCTTTGCGGACAGTCTGTAACATATGGGAAAAGCACGGTTCGCAATTGACCAACATGCACGGTTCAACCGGTGATATCGTCCTTCTGGGATGTCGTACCGAAGCTTTGGAACCGGTTTTCCAGGAACTGGCCCAACAGGGATTCGATATTGGTGGTTCCGGTTCCGACGTGCGTACCCCCAGTTGCTGTTGCGGTATGGCTCGTTGCGAATGGGCCTGTTATGACACCATGGCGGCCTGTTACGATTTCACGATGGCCTTCCAGGACGAACTGCATCGTCCGGCCTTCCCGTACAAATTCAAATTCAAATTCTCCGGTTGTCCCAACGATTGTGTAGCATCGATAGCTCGTTCGGATATGTCGATCATCGGTATCTGGCGCGATGATATCCAGATGAACCAGGCCGAGGTTAAGAAATATGCCGACGGCGGGATGGACATACAGGGAGATATAGTCAATAACTGTCCGGGCAAGTGCATGGAATGGGACGGCAAGGAACTGAAGATTGACAATTCATTCTGTCGCAAGTGCATGCATTGCATTAACGTTATGCCCAAAGCCCTGCGTCCGGGTAAAGACCGCGGAGCCTGTATCCTTCTCGGTTCCAAGGCGCCTATCATCGAAGGTGCGTTTCTGTCTTCGGTTCTAATTCCTTTCATTAAGATGGAACCGCCCTACCAGGAGATTAAAGACTTGGTTGAAAAGATCTGGGATCTCTGGTGCGAGGAAGGCAAAAACCGCGAACGCGTGGGTGAATTCATTCAGCGTGTTGGTCTGGGTAATTTCCTTGAGGAAATCGAAGTTGAGCCTATTGCTGAAATGGTAGCCCATCCGCGTGAAAATCCGTACGTTTTCTATGAAGAATACTATGAAGAAGGCGACGGGGATGATGAAGAGGAAGGCGAAGAGTAATCTTGCACCCTTTCAAATTGACAAAAACTTTTGATGATAGAGGTTTTTAGAAATGGCAGACAGAATTACTGATATAGGCCCGCCACATTATGAGAAGTTTCTCCCGCCGATCATTAAGGCGAATTACGGCAAGTGGCTGTATCACGAAATATTGAAACCGGGCGTGATGGTTCATGTCAGCGAAACGGGCGACAAACTGTTTACGATCCGGGCGGGTTCTCCGCGTTTGATTTCGATTGAAAAAATCCGCAACTATGCCGATCTGGCCGACAAATATTGCGGTGGCTATCTGCGTTTTACCAGCCGCCACAATGTGGAATTCCTGGTAACCGAAGAGAGCAATATTGATCCTCTGATCAAGGATCTCAACGCTCTGGGTCATCCGGTCGGCGGCATGCAGAATTCCATCTCGGCTATCGTTCATACCCAGGGCTGGGTACACTGTCACTCGGCGGCAACTGATGCTTCCGGCGTCGTCAAGTGTGTCATGGACGATCTGATTGAATATTTCACCGAGATGAAACTGCCCGGCAAATTGCGTATCGCCCTGGCTTGCTGTCTCAATATGTGCGGCGCGGTTCACTGTTCCGATATCGCTATCCTCGGAATTCACCGCCGCCCACCCAAAATTGATCACAGCCGCGTCAAGAAAATGTGCGAAATCCCGAACGTCAGCGCTTCCTGCCCGACGGCCGCAATCCGTCCGGCTACCGTCGACGGTAATCCGTCGGTGGAAGTTATCGAGGATCGCTGTATGTTCTGTGCCAACTGTTACACGGTCTGTCCGGCTATGCCGCTCAATGACCCGCTCAATGATGGTGTTTCCATCTGGATCGGCGGCAAGGTGTCCAACGCTCGTCACGAGCCGATGTTCTCCAAGCTGGCTATTCCGTTTTTGCCCAACAACCCGCCGCGCTGGCCCGAAGTTACCAGCGCTATTCGGAATCTGGTCGAATTGTGGGCCAACAATGCTCATAAATACGAACGGATGGGTGAATTCATTGAACGTATCGGCTGGCCGAAATTCTTTAGGATGGCCGGAATTGAGTTCCAGAAGGAACACATTGACGACTTCAAGCATGCCGGCTTGACTTATAAACGTTCAACTCACTTGACCTTTTAAGAGGTAACAAAGTGCCAAAATCTGCTGAAGAAATTGCTGAGACCATGTTCAAAATGGTCAAGGATGCCATGGGACAGAAAAAACTGAAACCCGGCGATCTGACCAAGGCCATGATTGAAATGTATGGCGACGATGTGGACAAAAAAATCTGCAAAGAAGCTATCAAGCAACTGGTCAATTCCGGAAAACTGGTATACACCTATTTCGGGGGATCTTTCCTTGAAATCCCCCATCGCGAAGGTGCCGCCAACGACTGAGGCTGTTCAGCTTTGAGTGTGAGCCCATGGGTGTTAAAACAGCGCGATTGATTATCGCCGGATTATCCGGCGATTCCGGCAAAACGATTGTATCTTTATCGCTGGCGGTGGCTTTAAGCCGCCGCGGGCATAAAGTTGCGACTTTTAAAAAAGGGCCGGATTATATTGACGCCGCCTGGTTGTCGGCGGTAAGTGGTGATTTATGCCACAATCTCGACACCTGGCTGGCCCACAATAAAACCGTTGTTGATATTTTCACCCATAAGGCTCAAACTGCCGAATTTGCCCTGATCGAAGGCAACCGTGGCCTCTTTGATGGCAAAGATATGGAAGGCTCTCACAGCACAGCGGAGCTTGCAAAACTACTGCAGGCTCCGCTGATTTTAACCGTTGATGCCACCAAAGCCACCCGTACTATTGCCGCCCTGATAAAGGGCTGTCAGGTTTTCGACCCTGAAATTAAAATTGACGGAGTGATTCTGAATAAAATCGCCGGTGAAAGACATCGCCGAATTATCACTGCGGCTGTTGAAAAATACTGTGGCTTGCCGGTTCTGGGAGCTATTCCCAAACTGGGGCAGGACGCCGCTATTATTCCCGGCCGGCACCTGGGGCTGATCCCGCCGGCTGAATTTATTGCCACCCATAATGTCACCGATAAGTTGCTCAATATCGCAGAAAATTATATTGATATCGACCGTCTGATAAAAATCGCCAAAAACGCTCCGGAGATGCCGGAGGCCGGTCCCTCACATGAAGTTGAGGCCTGTCAGGCAGTTCGCATCGGGTATTTCCGGGACTCGGTTTTCACATTTTATTATCCTGAAAACCTGGAGGCGCTGTAGCATCATGGCGCCCAACTGGTGCCGTTGTCATCTCTGGAAAGCTCCTCCCTGCCACCTATCGATGGTCTTTATATCGGCGGCGGTTTCCCGGAAACACAGGCGGAAAAACTGTGCGCCAATCGAGCGCTGATGAATTCGGTTCGTTCGGCGGCCGATTCCGGTATGCCGATTTATGCCGAATGCGGCGGGCTTATATATCTCTGCCGCAGTCTGCTCTGGGATGATAAGAAATTTGAAATGACCGGTGTTTTTCCGATTGATCTGGAAATGAATGCCAAACCGGCCGGTCATGGCTATACCGAACTATTATGTGATCGGGATAATCCCTTTTTTGGAACCGGGACGGCTATCAGGGGACATGAGTTTCACTATACCCGGCCGGTCGATAATTCGGATTGTCCAAAAACAAGTCTGAAAGTTAAACGCGGCTCCGGTCTCGGCAACGAGCGGGACGGATTGCTGTATAAGAATACAATGGCGGCCTACACTCACATTCATGCCGCCGGTAATGTCGAATGGGCTCACCGTTTTATCGCGGCGGCCGCGGAGTTTAAGCGCGGCAAGGGCTCGGCATCGGGCCTGGGCACCCCACATGGCTGTGTTTGTTCGGCAGGATATTAATTATTTCCCGGGTGAATATCTCTGAAGATATTCGGGGAATCGAAAAAAACCGTTAATCGGTCGGGCGTAACCGCTCTGTTTGTGGCATAACAATAATCGGTTGACGACGGCTATAAAGTTTTACAAGAGAGTTCATCATGGCTAAAATGGTCAAAAAGAAAAAGAAAGGTATTCGGGGCAGATCGTTTTCATCGGGTAGCTCCAGTGTCGAAACTTCCCCCCTGCGGCCTGTACATGTGCCGAAAATGGCGCCCTGCGGCAAAAATTGCCCCAACCACAACCATATTCGCAAGGCTCTGATGACGGTGCAGAAAGCCGAGGCCTACGAAGTCCCTTATGACAAAGCTATTGAAGATGCGGCAATGATATTTCTCGAAACCACACCCTTCCCATCAACCTGTGGCCGCGTCTGCCCTCATCCCTGCGAAACCAACTGCAATCGCAACGCTCTGGAAGGTCCGGTCGGCATCAATGCCTTTGAACGCTTCTTGGGTGATTATGCTCTTGAAAAAGGCCTCAAACCGACCATGCTTTCCGAAGAAAAACGCTCTGAAAAGATCGCCATCATCGGCTCCGGACCGGCCGGTATGTCCTGCGCCTACCATCTGGCCCGACGCGGTTATGGTGTTACCGTGTTCGAAGCGTTCCCCAAATCGGGAGGTATGCTTCGTTACGGGATTCCTGATTACCGTCTGCCACAGGACATTCTCGACAAAGAAATGCAACGAATTATTGATATGGGCGTTGAGATGAAACTCAACACCATTGTCGGCAAAGACATCATGATGGATGATCTGCGCAAGGAATACAAATCTATATTCGTCGGTCTCGGGGCTCATAAAGGCTTGAATTTGCGCGTCGAAGGCGAAGATGCCGAAAATGTCTGGACCGGTACCGATTTTCTGCATAAGATCAACATGGGTGAAAAAGTTGACGTCGGCGACCATGTCGTGGTCATCGGCGGCGGTGATACCGCTATTGATGCCGCCCGTGTAGCCCGTCGCCTGGGTGCCAAGGCTACCATTCTGTATCGTCGGACACGCGAGGAAATGCCGGCCATCGACGAGGAAATCGAAGGCGCTCTGGAAGAAGACGTTGACATTCAATATCTGGCCGCACCGCTTTCCATCAATGTTGAAAACGGCAAGGCTACCGGTATGAAATGTCAGCGCATGGAACTGGGTGAACCGGATGATTCCGGACGCCGCCGCCCGGTCCCGATCGAAGGTGACACTTTTGATTTGCAGTTTTCCACTCTGATCGCCGCTATCAGTCAGGCTCCCGACTTTACTGGTTTTGAAAACCTGATCGAAGGCCGCGACTGGATCAAGATCAACGAAAATTTCGAAACAAAAGAAAGTGGCGTTTTCTCCGGTGGTGACAATATCAATCTGGATATCGCCATCACTGCTATTGCGCACGGACGCATGTCGGCCGCGGCGATTCATGCCGGAATCACAGCTCAGGAAATAATCCAGCCGGAAAAGAAACCGTTGATCGTATTCGACAAAATGTATCTGGCTTATTACCAGCATCAGGATCGCACCGAGATCAAACACCTGCCGGTAGCCGAACGAATGGACAGTCTGGACAAAGAAATCATTTCCACATGGTCACAGGATGAGGCTATTACCGAATCCAAACGCTGTATGAGTTGCGGCGAATGTTTCGATTGCGGTAACTGCTGGTCGCTCTGCCAGGACAACGCTATCAAGAAGCCGCTGGAACACGGTGATAAGTACACTTTTAAAATGGAATTCTGTAACGGCTGTAAGAAATGTGCCGAAAACTGCCCCTGCGGCTATATCGAAATGCATTGAGGACAAATAGAAACTATAACATAAAACAGAAGTAAATCCCTTTGGGAGGTAAAACAATGGCTACTTTTGAATGGGAAGAAGTTTCAGTAACGGTTGACGAAGACGGATTTATGGAAGAACCCGATCAGTGGAACGAGCGCGTGGCTCTGGCCCTGGCTTCCACCGAAGGCGTAAATGAACTGACCGAAGAACACTGGAAACTGGTGAATTATCTGCGCGATTATTACCAGAAGTACGGTATCGCTCCGATGATTCGGAAGCTGTGTAAAGAGACCGGTTTCCCGCTGAAGAAGATCTATGAACTGTTCCCGTCGGGACCGGCCAAAGGCGCTTGCAAAGTCGCCGGCCTGGCCAAACCGACCGGTTGCGTATAATTCGCAATTTTTGATTTTCGGGGGTCTGGCGTGTCGTGACGTGAGGCCCCCGAATTGTATTAACCGCCGTCATACACAAAGAATGATGGCAAGTCTGACGGTTTTCGGGGGTGTGATGCTTTACGATCTGCTGAGAGAGAAAAAGAAAGATATTCTTTCCGCCTGGATGGAACGCATATTGAATACTTATCCTGCTGATGCGGCCCGGTTCATGCGGAACCAGGGAAATCAATTCGCCAACCCGGTCGGATCGACTTATGGCCGAACCACTGAGATTATATTCGATGCCCTGATCGAGGATCGCCACGATGAAAAGTTGCTCCAGGCACTCGACCAACTGCTGGAAATCCGTGCGGTACAGGACTTTACTCCGTCGCAGGCACTGGCGATTCTTTTTCTGATCAAGCCGGTTATCCACAATATTCTGCCCACTGTGACCAAAAAAACCGAACTGATTCCTGAAATTGAGGAAATGGACAATCGCATTGATGGAATCGCCCTGCTCGGTTTCGATCGGTATTCCCTGTGCCGGGACAAAATTCATCACATCAAACTTAACGAGGTCAAACGAAGCGTAGGCCATTTCATGGAGCGTTTCGGGGCCGACATCATCGTCGAAGAGCCTAAAAATGACGAGGTTTTTAAGATGGCCGTAAATGATAAAAAACGCCCGAAGGGAGGTTCCGATCGATGAACTGGATCACATCGATGTTTATCGTCATCCTGCTGGCAGGTATCGCCCTGGTGGGCGTCGGTGCGGCCGGTTTGAACTATATTTTTGCCGTAATCATCCCTTATATCGCCATCGCCACTTTTATAATCGGCATGGTAGCCCGGGTGATTTACTGGTCCCGTTCGCCGGTTCCGTTCCGCATTCCAACCACATGCGGTCAGGAAAAATCCCTGGCCTGGGTAAAAAACAACAATCTGGACAACCCGCACACCTTATGGGGCGTGATCGGGCGTATGTTCCTTGAGATATTCTTTTTCCGGTCGCTGTTTCGCAATACCAAAATGACTCTCAAAAATAACGGCAAGCTGGTTTATGGTGCCAACCAATGGTTGTGGCTGGCCGGCCTGGCTTTCCATTATTCCTTCCTGATAATATTCCTGCGGCATTTCAAATTTTTCGCCGAACCGGTTCCTCAATGGGTCAGCGCTCTGCAGTTCATGGATGGCTTCTTTCAAATCGGCGTACCGTCCCTGCTGTTAACCGACCTTATCATTCTGGGTGCTCTGACTTATCTGTTCCTGCGCCGCGTGGTTCTGCCGCAGATTCGTTATATCTCGATGCCGGGGGATTTTTTCCCGCTCTTTTTAATCGGCGGCATTGTGACATCGGGAATCTGCATGCGGCATTTCTCCAAAGTCGATATCGTGGGCGTGAAAGAAATCGGGACCGGACTTTTAAGTTTCAATCCGGTTGTTCCCGATGGTATCGGGGTAGTTTTCTACATACATTTCTTTCTGGTTATGACCCTGATAGCCTATTTCCCCTTCAGCAAACTGATCCATATGGGTGGCGTCTTTATGAGTCCTACCCGTAACCTGGCCAACAATAATCGCGCCCGGCGTCATGTCAATCCCTGGAATTATCCGGTCAAGACACACTCCTATGAAGAATGGGAAGATGAGTTCCGCGATGTTATGGCTGAAGCCGGTATGCCCCTTGAAAAACAACCGCAGGCAAGCGCCGCCGATGAAGCGGCGGAGAAGGAGGAGTAATCATGTCAGATAAAATTATCAAACCGGAAGATCTGGCCCGGGTTGATTACTCCCTGCCGCAAAAAGAATGGCTGGACCCCAAAACCGAATTCAAAAAGGGGACCTGGAATTACGGGGCAATTCCCAAAAGCTCCGCATACCTTGATCTGCCTTATGTTCGCAAATGGCAACCGACTCAGGATGACTGGGAACTGCCCGATAACTGGCAGGAGATTATCACCGAAGGTCTCCGCGAAAGACTGAAACGATTCCGCTCTTTGAAACTCTTCATGGATATCTGCGTTCACTGTGGAGCCTGCGCCGATAAATGCCACTTTTATATAGGTTCCGGCGATCCCAAAAACATGCCGGTCATGCGCGCCGAACTACTCCGGTCGATCTACCGCAATGATTTTACCGTTTTCGGTAAAATGCTGGGAAAAATGGCCGGAGCACGCAAACTGACCAAAGACGTTATCAAGGAATGGTTTTACTATTTCTACCAATGCACCGAATGCCGCCGTTGTTCGGTTTTCTGCCCTTATGGCATCGACACCGCTGAAATCACCATGATCGGTCGCGAACTCCTGGGACTTCTGGGTATCGGTATTGACTGGGTCGTCACCCCGGCCGCCAACTGCTTCCGTACCGGTAACCATCTCGGCATTCAACCGCACGGTTTCCAGGATAGTGTCAATTTCGCTATCGATGACGTAGAAGATAACACCGGCGTGCGAGTCGAAGCTCCGGTTAATAAAAAAGGCGCCGAAGTATTATTCGTCGTTCCCTCGGCGGACTATTTCGGTGACCCCCACTATTTCGGTTTCATGGGTTATCTGGCTCTCTTCCATGAAATCGGGCTGGATTACACTTTCAGCGCCTTCGCTTCCGAAGGTGGTAATTTCGGGCTGTTCCATTCGCATGAAATGATGAAAAGGCTCAATGCCAAGATTTATGCCGAAGCTAAACGGTTGGGTGTGAAATGGATTCTGGGCGGTGAATGCGGCCATATGTGGCGCGTAGCTCATCAGTACATGGATACCCTCAATGGTCCGGCTGATTTCCTGGAAACGCCGGTATCGCCTATAACCGGGACGGTCTTCGAAAACACCAGGCAAACCAAAATGGTTCACATCGCAGAATTCACGGCTGATCTGATCAAACATAAAAAAATCAAACTCGACCCATCGCGCAATGATCACTGGAAAGTAACCTACCATGATTCCTGTAACCCGGTCCGGGCGATGGGACTCATCGAAGAACCGCGCTATATCCTGAACAAAGTTTGCAACAACTTCTATGAAATGCCGGAAAATACCATCCGTGAACAGACCTTCTGTTGCGGTTCCGGCTCCGGTCTGGGCACCGATGAAAACTTCGAGATGCGTATGCGCGGCGGTTTCCCGCGGGCTAACGCTGTTCGCCATGTTCATGATAAGCACGGTGTCAACCTGTTATGTTGCATCTGTGCTATCGATAAAGCCACCCTGGACCCGCTAATGAAATACTGGGTTCCCGGAGTGGAGGTAGGCGCCCTGCATGAGCTGGTCGGCAATGCCCTGATCATGACCGGCGAGAAAAACCGCACTAACGATCTGCGCGGAGATCCGTTCGGTAACCAGAAAAAGGAACAGGAGGAGGTAGCCCATGTATGATGCCGGCAAAGTGATTATCGGGCTGATCGTCTTTTTGGTGCTGATCACCTTCCCGATCTGGTACAACGTGGCCTCGGGAAAGGCGACTTATGTACCGGAACTGGCCCCGGCCGCCAAAGGCACAGCCTGCGTGGCTGATACGGAATATATGCGGGCCAACCATATGGATCTGCTCAATCAATGGCGCGATGATGTCGTTCGCAATGGTATCCGCGTTTACACTGCCCCCGATGGCCAAAAATATAATAAAAGTCTGACACTTACCTGTCTTGACTGCCACAACAACAAGACCGAGTTTTGCGACAAATGCCATCTGTATATGGCTGTCGATCCTTATTGCTGGGACTGTCACGTTATTCCGGAGGAGGTCAGGTAATGGGTTTTGATAGACGTAAATTTCTGAAAACAGCCGGACTGGCGGCCCTGACCGTAGCCGGCACACCGCTTAAGAGTCTGGCCCAGGATGATTCCACCGTAATTGAAGCAGTCACTGAAGTATCAGGTCTGCCCCAGGAACATCCAATAACCGCCAAACGCTGGGCGATGGTGATCGATCTGCAAAAATGCGCCGAACATGAAAATATCAAAGACTGTGCCAGGGCCTGTCATGAAGAACATAATGTTCCCCATTTCGACAATACCAAGGATGAAATCAAGTGGATCTGGGAAGAACATTTCGAACATGCTTTCCATGAACTGGAAAACGAGCACCTCAAGGAAAAGTTTACCCACACGCCGGTCCTCCTGCTGTGCAACCACTGCGATAATCCCCCCTGCACCCGGGTCTGCCCCACCGGAGCTACCTGGAAACGAGATACGGACGGCATTGTCATGATGGACTGGCATCGCTGTATCGGTTGCCGCTACTGTGTGGCCGCCTGTCCTTATGGTTCGCGAAGTTTCAACTGGCGCGACCCACGGCCCCATATCGACAAGACCCGGCCGGAATTCCCTACCCGCATGCGCGGCGTGGTGGAAAAATGCACTTTTTGCGAGGAACGGCTGGCCAAAGGTCAGATACCGGCCTGTGTCGAAGCGGCTAAAAATGATGCCCTGGTTTTCGGCGATCTGGAAGATCCCGATTCCAAAGTGCGACAATTGCTGAAAGATCGCTTTTCAATCCGTCGCAAAAGCAGTCTGGGCACGCAACCTGAAGTCTATTATCTGGTGTGAGGTGAGGTAACAAACTATGTTGGAAAAAGCTCTCAGCGGAGACCGGCGCTACTGGACCTGGATAATTATTCTTCTGGGTGTCATAGGCATCGGTACTCTTATGTATATCCGGCAATTCAATGAGGGATTGGGTATCACCGGACTATCGCGCGATGTTACATGGGGCTTCTATATCGCCCAGTTTACTTTTCTGGTCGGTGTGGCGGCTTCGGCTGTGATGCTGGTTATGCCGTATTATCTCCATAACCATAAAAGTTTCGGTAAGATCACTATTCTGGGCGAATTCGTGGCTGTCTCCAGTGTTATCATGTGCATGTTGTTTATCTTTGTCGATATGGGCCAGCCGTTCCGAATTACTAACGTCTTTCTCTATCCCACGCCGCATTCGGTGATGTTCTGGGATACGGTGGTACTCAGCGGTTACCTGTGCCTGAATATCTTGATCGGCTGGATAACGCTCGATGCCGAAAAGAAATCCGTTGCGCCGCCGCGCTGGATCAAGCCCTTTGTTTACATCTCGATCCCCTGGGCGATATCGATCCATACCGTGACGGCATTCCTGTACAGCGGTCTGGCCGCACGCCCTTTCTGGATGACGGCCGTTTTAGCCCCCCGCTTTCTGGCTTCGGCTTTCGCCGCCGGTCCGGCCCTGATTATCGTCCTGTGCCTGATTCTGCGCCGCGTGTCTAATTTCGATGCCGGCAAAGATGCCATCAATAAACTGAGCGTCATCATGACCTATGCTATGGTGGCCAATGTTTTCTTTGTCCTGATGGAAATCTTCACGGCTTATTACAGCGCCATTCCCGAACATGCCGCCCATTTCAATTATCTGTTCTTCGGGCTGGGCGATGCCAACAGTCTGGTGCCATGGATGTGGCTGTCGAGTATCCTGGCAATTGTTTCACTGGTTCTGCTTCTCAATCCCAAAACGCGCCATAAAGAGAATATCCTCATTCTGGCCTGCGTGACGGTATTCATATCGCTCTGGATTGACAAGGGTATGGCGATGGTCGTGGCCGGTTATATTCCCAACCCGCTCGGAACGGTTGTGGAATATTCTCCGACTCTGCCGGAACTGCTGATAACCATCGGTGTTTACGCTATCGGAGCGCTTTTAATCACTTTGCTTTATAAGATCGCCCTTTCGGTTAAAAAGCGCGCCGCGGCTTGACGTCGTTGAAATAAAATGTATATAAAGGGGGCGATATCACCTATCGCCCTTTTAACTTTTAAACCGGAGGCAGGCGTTGCCTGAAAACAGCTCCTGCTTTTTTAGTATGACAGAAGACAATCAAAAATCCGACGTGGTAATAATCGGCGGAGTAGCCTGCGGCCCCAAAACGGCGGCAACCCTGGCCCGCCGCAACGGTGATCTGAAAATCACTCTTTTCCAAAAGGAAAAAGATATCTCTTATGGGTCCTGCGGCTTCCCCTACCTGGCTTCGGGAGACATAGAATCTTTCGATCAGTTAACCGAAACATCATACGGTGTTGTGCGCGATGTCGATTTTTTTAAAAAATCAAAAGGCTTTAACGTTATCCCGGAAGCGGAAGTTGTTGAGATCAACCGTACCTCCAAAAAAATTAGGATAAAATTCATATCCGACGGTAGCGAAATCGAACACGGTTATGACAAGCTGGTCATTGCCACCGGAGCCAATCCGGTTCCGCCGCCCTTCCCCGTTGCCCAATCCGATCGCATCAAACCATTCACGCGTCCCGGCGATGTCAGGAATTTCAAGAGACTGGCGTCTGCCGGACAAATCGGCAAAGCCCTGATTGTCGGCGGCGGCTTTATCGGTTGCGAACTGGCCGAAGCTACCGGAGTCCTGTGGGGCATCGAAACGGTTCTGGTCGAAAAAGAAAACCAGCTCCTTCCCTATGTTCTCGATAGCGAAATGGCTGTTAAAGCCGAACGAGAGTTAAAACGGCAGAATGTGGAGGTCCTCACCGGTGAAACCGTGACTGAAATAAAACTCGATGATGACGGCAATCCTGTCGTTGTCCTGAAAAAACACGATCCCATCACGGTTGATTATGTCTTCTTATGCCTTGGTGTCCGCCCCGAAGTGACTCTGGCCCAAAAAGCCGGCCTGAAGATTGGCCCGACCGGTGCTATAGAAGTTAATAATCAAATGCAGACCTCGGATGAAAATATATATGCCGGAGGCGATTGCGCCGAAACAACCAGCCGCATCAACGGGCAGAAAATTTTTATACCCATGGGGTCGCTGGCCAACCGTCATGGCCGCGTTATCGCTGAAAATATAATCGGCAATAAAACTGCCTTCCCCGGAGTGACCGGCGCGTTTCTGGTTAAAATCTATGATCTCAATGTGGGTTCGGTCGGACTGACTGAAGCTGTCGCCCGGAAAGCCGGGCTTAACGCCGAATTTGTCTGGGGCAGTTTTCCCGATAAACCCGATTATTATCCGGAATCAAAATCGTTTTCGCTGAAGCTGGTTTATGAAAAAGACAGTCACCGATTGCTGGGTCTTCAAGCCGCCGGTCATGGCGATATTTGTCGCCGCATCGATGTCGTTTCGGCTTTGATCGGAAAAAACAGCACTATCGCGGATTTATTCGATTTTGAACACGGCTATGCTCCGCCCTATAGTGAAGCCCTCGATCCTCTGCATCATCTGGCCGGCGTGGTGCTGGCTCGCGAGAAAGGTTTTGAATTTATAAGTCCGGCAACCGTTTCGGAAGATTACGAAAATGCCCAATGGTTGGATGTCCGCGAACCCGATGAAATCAAAATCCAAACCTGGCCTAAGGGTGAAAACGCCGATTTTCATACAATTCCTTTAAATGATCTCCGAGAACGGCTGGGAGAACTTGACAAATCCCGTTTAGTTGTTATCGTTTGCAAACGTGGTCCGCGGTCTTATCAGTCGGCGGTAATTCTGCGCCAGGCCGGATTTAAAAAAGTTAAAATCCAAAGCGGCGGATATCAGGCGGCCTGCGTATAATTTGGCAAAGAAAACAGCCAAAGGAGATATTAATAGTGGTGCCCTGTAACTGGCAACTGGTAGTCTGCGGAATAAATCATAAGACGTCGAAACTGGAAGAGCGCGAGCCGCTCCAGATCGGCCATGAAGAACTGGCCGAAGCCGATGTTTATATGAGCGATTTACCCGGTATTCGTGAAACCGTGATATTATCGACCTGTAACCGAATTGAATTTTATTTTGTAGTCTCCAAAGACAGCGTTCCCTGCCAGATAGTCAGCGATTTTTATATAAAATTCAAGAAGCGCGATATTACCGGCCTGCGGG
>Ga0272443_10003120_pt1 | contig 19984 bp, 14 predicted proteins | sample SSMAcet12_FD_193581 | JGI IMG/M metagenome (GOLD analysis project Ga0272443, IMG submission 193581) | Marine sediment archaeal communities from Little Sippewissett salt marsh, Falmouth, MA, United States - SSM-Acet-12 | ecosystem: Environmental > Aquatic > Marine > Wetlands > Sediment ... | reverse complement strand
CCTGAAAAGGGTCAGGCGGAAGACCCGCTTCTTTATTGACATTGACACAGGATACGGGAGAACGGGCGTCAGAACTGAGGATACAGAGACGGTGTACCGGATCATCAGGTGTTCCCGTGAGAACAGGAACCTTGATTTTGCAGGCTTTTACTGCCATGCAGGACATTCGTACAAAGCAGCGGGAGCGGACGGGCGGAGGGAGATCCACCGGAAAGCCCTGTCGGACCTGGGAACCCTCAAACAACAATTCAGCGAGCTGCTTCCGCGGGTACTATACGGGGATACCCCGAACTGCAGCACGCAGGAGGATTTTGAGGGAGTGGACACGATCACTCCAGGCAACTTCGTTTTTTACGACCTGTTCCAGTGGTCCGTCGGCTCATGCCGGGAGGATGAGATCGCGGTGGCCATGGCCTGCCCGGTGGTCAGCAGGTACCCCGGGGAAAGAAAGCTGCTTATTCACGGTGGGGCGGTTCACTTCTCAAAGGAAGAACTGCGGCTGGATGGTCAGATCGTGTATGGCAGGGGAGTGGATTACGGGCCAGGGAGCAGGGAGCCTGCTGCGGAAAATGGGTGGTCACCCATGCAGGACCCGGTCAGCCTCACCCAGATCTCCCAGGAACACGGGATCATCCGCGACTGTCCCGCCGGTTTTTTCGACCAGGCGCGAATCGGCGACCTGCTGTACCTGCTGCCGGTGCATTCCTGCCTTGCAGCAAACCTGATGGGCGGGTATGTGACTACGGAAGGGCAGAAGATCGGGATGATGCCACGCCCGGAATCATCTGCACCATCCGGAACGTACTTTTCTGGATTTTGAACCGTATATGCCGGACGCAACAAAAAATTTTTTTACATCATGCTGAGAAAGATACTTATCACGGTCACCATCCTGGTCCACTTCTGCGGAAATCTTATTTCACGCACCGACAGCAGCACCGTCTACATCTCCCGGGACGGGATCGTCTCCATCGAAGCCGAACACTTCAGTCAGGCCGGGGATTGGAAGATCCGGGAATATTACACGGGCTTGGGGATCTCTCCCGGTGATACGACATCTGCGTATTCTCCTGCACGGTATATCATCGAGCTCGATGATCCGGGTCCTTATTTCGTTCATGTCCTGGGCAACAGGAGACGAAATACCCCGGTGGAGGACAATGCATTTCTGCTGGAACTTAAAGATGAAAGGGGATTTGTGGTTTCTGCGTGTAGCGGGGGATTCCTTCCGGTCAATGCTCCGATCTGGTCCTCCCGGTGTCACATGCCTCCGGACAGGAGAATGATACTGGATGTGCCGGAAGGTGGGCGTTATGAGCTGAATATCAACTGTCACACAGGTCGGGGATTTTATGTGGATAAGATCCTTCTCTCCCGGAATCCGGATTTCAGACCCTCAGGGACCGGCCCCGAGGAAACCTGCACGGCAGGATGTGTGACAGGCGCAAGAAGAGAAATTATTTTACCGCCCCGCTGGGCGTTCGGGGTCCTGTACGGCGGCTACACCGACCAGAAAACGACCCTTGAGGTGATTGATTCATTGATCCACGGTGGATTTCCCATCGACGCATACTGGATCGACTCCTATTTCTGGGACTTTGACATGGGGAAAGGCCCGGGAGGATATATCGACTTCAGGGGAGATACAACGGCTTTCCCTGACACAAAGGCCATGTGGGAAGCCTTCACCGACCGAAATGTCAAAGCCGGACTCTGGATCTGGAACCTCATCCTTGAAACCGGTAACGAAAGGGTTTTTGAAGATTTCAGAAACCGCGGATATTTCTCGTCTGTTTACAGGAACACAAACGGGTGGCACAACCAGACCAGGAATACCATGACCGGGGTGATCGATTTCGAGAATCCCGGTGCAGTGGCTTACTGGAAAAGCAGAATGAAGCCCTTTTTCGACAACGGACTGGACTTCCTGAAGCTGGACAATTCATCTTCCATGCCATTCTGCAGGGCTGCTTTTACCGCGACCCAGGAGCTGGGGCGGGAAACGGGAGGAAGGGGTTTTATTCTGTCCCACCTTCATTCAACCCACGCATATGAGCATAAACTTTATCCCACAAAATGGACCGGCGATGCGATGATCGCCTGGACCCAGCCCGATTATCCCGATCTTTACAAGTATGCCATGGGAGGCCTGAAAGAGAATATTGCCATGGTCGCCGACCCCAGGCGGAGCACCTATGAGATTCCCTTTCTTTCGCATGATGCCGGGGGGTACGATTATTTCGGAAGTACCGACCAGAGTGATGAGCTCTACATGAGATGGATCCAGTTCTCATCCATGAACAGCATCATGATGTTCTTTTCTCAAAGTCGCAATCCCACCCGGAACCATCCCTACAGGTACCCGGAAAGGGTACAGGAGAATTTCAGGAAATACACACATCTGAGGATGAGACTGTTCCCGTATATTTACAGCTACGCATTGAAAACCCGCCTGACGGGGGAGAAAATGATCCGGGGGGATGCAGACCATGAAAACCAGTTTTTGCTGGGGGATGAGATCCTGGTGGCTCCGGTTTTCGAGAAGGGAGCCACCACCAGGCGGGTGTTTCTCCCGGAAGGATCATGGATTGATTTCGAATCGCAGCGGGTATACGAAGGAAACAGGGAGGTGGTGTCGGATGCCCCCCTTGAGAAACTACCGTTGCTGATCAGACAGGGAGCCATCATTCCCATGCGCAATTATGCCAGGAGTGTCGAACTCGGAAGTAATGACACCCTTACCCTTGAGATTTTTCCATCGGATGAACTGACCCGTTTCGAGCTGCTGGAAGATGACGGGATCAGCAATGGCTATCTCGAAGGAAAATTCGCCAGTACTGCCTTTACCGTGATCAGGCAGAATGGAAGGATTGAATTTACGATCCGGCCCGTTGAGGGTGGTTACTCAGGGATGAAAGATGACCGGTTCTACAGGTTGCATTTCAACCATACGGATCATCCCCGGAAGGTCCGTTTGAACGGCAAGAAAATCAGACCTTCAAAATACAGGTTCACAGAGGACCGGATGATCATGGAAATCAGTGTACCAGTGACAACCGGGCAAATGATCACGATACAACTCTGACTCTCAACCCGAAAGATAATCCGGGGTACAGGTTCTTTAACAGTTCAGCCGCCGGCTCCTGACAGCCGGATCCGTTTCTTCCTGAACAGCGACACTGATATGTAGGTCATCAGCGACGCAGCGATCCCGAAAATATTCACGTCCAGTCCCAGGGGAAGGTCTGTCTGCAGCAGGATCAGCACAATGGTGGTGGTCCCGCCTGTAATCATGGAGCTCAGCGCGGCGGTGGCGTCGGGTGAACGGGTGAACAATCCGGCCAGCACCGGCACGATCAGTCCCGATACCATAAAAGCATAGGACAGCAGCATCAGCTCCAGTACGTTTTCCATCCGCAGGGCCAGGAAAAGCGCCAGTACGCCCAGGACCAGGGTGAGCAGCTGGGAATACCTGAGGCTTTTCTTCCTGTGATGCTGACGCAGCACATCGGTGAGGATGTTTCCGGAAGAGGCCATCAGGCAACTGTCGGCCGTGGACATGATGGCCGAGAAGTAGGCCGACAGGATGAGTCCCAGGAAGCCCACGGGAAGGATCGTTTTCAGGAGCAGCGGGAGACCGATCTCCGGATCGATCTGTGCCGCGGTGTACCCCTGGATGGCCCCGTTTTCGATGGCCACCCGGGACAGCATTCCCAGGACCACCCCGATGAATGCCATCACCGGGTATTCGAACAGGCCGGCAATGAACCAGCCTCTCTGGGCCGTTTTCCTGTCCTTCGCGGCATAGATCCGCTGGTACAGGGTCATGCCCACGAACCAGATGGGAATGATGGTGAAGGACCAGTTGACCAGCTGCTGCCAGGTTACATTGGAAAGGGTCAGGAATTCGGGCCTGAGGGTTTCACGAACCACCTCCCAGCCTCCCACATGGATCAGGGTGAACGGGAGTGCCACGAAGATCAGTCCGCTGAGCAGGATGATCCACTGGACCGTATCGGTGTAGATCACCGCTTTAAGTCCTCCCAGCGCCGTGTAGACCACCGCGATCACACCCATGAGGATCAGTGCCCGGTCGAGCGTGAGGCCATCGAAGGTGGAGGAGGCCAGCTTTGCCCCGGCCAGGATCTGTGAACTGGTGAAGCCCAGGTAACTGATGGCTGAAATGATCCCTGCGATGAATGCCACCCGTTTGTTGAAAACATTTCCCAGGAACTGGGGAAAGGAGAGGAACCCCTTCTCACTGGCGATTTTGAACACCCTGGGGATCAGGAACACACCGCTGACCCAGGCGCCGATCAGCCCTGTGAAAAGCAACCAGCTTCCGGAAAGTCCCATCACGAATCCGAGTCCCCCCAGTCCGATGGAAAACCCTCCTCCCACATCGGTGGCCACCACGGAGAGACCGATGTGCAGGCTCCCCATTCCCCGGCCTCCCACGAAATAATCGTCGGTATCCCGGTTCTTTCGCAGGAAATAGAACCCCACCGCCAGCATGGCCAGGAGGTACACAATAAAGATAAGAAGGTCAATGAGATGCATTACGAATTACGGAAAGATATGTTTGTAATACACATTCATGCTTTCGATCCTGCCGGCAATGTTGGTATTCCTGATGAGGGTTCCTGCATAGTTGTACCGGAGTTTCAGGAAGGTTTTGTTCATGGGGATCGAATTCAGCCGCGCGATGGTGTAGAGGGTGGAGATCTGCTGCTGCTTCATTGCCTTCTCCATTTCCATCAGAAGCCTGATGGAGAGCCTGTTCCCCCGGTAATCCGGGAGGGTGGCGAAGTCGGTCATCTCTGCGTTGCGTCCTTTGCGGTCAATTTCGGCCGAGGCAAGGGCGATGAGCCTTCCGTTTTTCTCAAATCCGTAATACTGCACATCTCCCCGTTTCATGTTCCCGGTGATGTAATCCGGGTCGTGAATGGGAAACGGATAGCTGAGAAAGACCTTCCGGTAGATCCCGGTGATCTGCCGGGCATGGGTGCTGTTGAGCCTGAGGAAAACCGCCCTGATCCCCTGGTCTTCGATCGTGGCGGGTGCGGTGATCCTTGACCGCAGCAGACCTGCAAGCTCTTCCAGCCGTCCGTGCTCCACCCCCAGCAACCTGTCCGAATCCAGGAATTTGGAAAGGAAAAAAACGGCTTCCTTTTCCCTGTAGAATCTGGGAATGGATGCTTCCATCAGGAATCCGTCCGAGAAGAAAAGCGGTGCCGCCCAGCCGGGCACCTTGCAGAAGATCTTGGTGTACTCGTTTTCAACGGCGATGCTCCGCAGCTTGTCCAGGATCCCCGGAACATCCTCCCGGCTGAGTTTCATCAGGTAGATCCTGTCATTGAATTTACCGTGCTGGATGAGTGTGCCTTTGCCGATGGTCTCAGTCCTGTCCTGCATGCCCCTCCCTTCTTTGCATCCGTTCGTTGTTCTCGGGGTAGAGCGAAATGGTGTCATCATAATCCGACAGCAGTTTCTCGATCCCGATGGCATCCGATTCATCCGCATCATCCAGGTTCAGCTCCAGGCTGCATTTTTCGCAGTTCCGGTCACACATTTTCGGCTCGTAGCTGTCCGGTTCCTTGTAGGTGGTGATCACCCCCTCGTAATTTCTCAGGACCACCTTGTTGGTGGACCAGGAGATGATGTAATTGGGCATCACCGGGATTTTTCCCCCGCCCCCGGGGGCATCGATCACATAGGTGGGACGGGCAAGTCCCGAGGTGTGACCGACCAGGCTCTCCATGATCTCGATCCCTTTTCCGATGGGGGTCCTGAAATGGGACAATCCCTCTGAAAGATCACACTGGTAAAGGTAATAGGGCCTGACCCTGTTCTGCACCAGCTTATGCACCAGCGCCTTCATGATGCGGGGACAATCATTGATATCGGCCAGCAGGACCGACTGGTTTCCCAGGGGGAATCCCCCGTCAGCCAGCATGGCAAGGGCCTCCCTGGACGAAGCGGTGATCTCCCGTGGATGATTGAAATGGGTGTTGATCCAGAGCGGATGGTATTTCTGCATCATTCTGACCAGGTTGCCTGTAATCCGGTAAGGCAGCACCACCGGCATCCTGGTCCCGATGCGTATGATCTCCACATGCTGAATGGCCCTGATCTCCGACAGCAGCCAGTCCAGTTTCTGATCCGGAAGCATCAGCGGATCCCCGCCCGAAAGCAGCACATCCCTGACCTGCGGATTCCCTGCAATGTATCTGATCCCCTTCCGAAGCTGGTCCCTCGTGGGAACGTAATCCACATCTCCCACCTTTCTTTTCCGGGTGCAGTGCCGGCAGTACATGGAGCATATATTGCTCACATGGAAGAGCACCCTGTCGGGGTACCGGTGGGTGATGCCCTCCACGGGACTGTCCTGGTCCTCCGACAACGGGTCCTTCAGCTCGGAATCCAGGGTGATCAGTTCTTCCACTCCCCCGAAGGCCTGTTTGAATACGGGATCGTTCCTGAAATTTTCCCTGTTGATCAGGGATAGGTAGTAGGGGGTGATGGAGAGGGGGAATTTTTCGAAGGTTTTCTGAAGGTCCTTCTTTTCGTCTTCACTGAACCTGATCCCGGTAAGAAACTCGAACTTCTCGAGTGATCTGATGGAGTGTTTTAGTTGCCATTTCCAGTTTTTCCAGCCGGATATATCCAGTCCCTTCTCGATCTTTCGTCCAATCTCCTGCTGGGTGTTGTTATAAATCATCCAGTAGTATTTGGTTTGCGATGCCCGCAAAGTTAACAATAATCGGGGAGTATCCGAAACGGGGAAGCCCGGCGAGCAGGATCCGGGGCCGGTGGAGCATTCCCTGGGTGCCGGGGATCAGTCCCTGAAAGCGGACAGTTTCAGGTTCACCCCGCCCATGACTGAGATCCCCGGCATGGGGTAACCGCTGCTGATCTGGTACTCCTGGTCCAGCAGGTTATTTCCCATGACAAATACATCCATAAAGCGGGTTACCCGGTATCCGATCCTGGCACCCAGCAGGTGGTAGCTCTTTTCCACCACCTGTAACCCTTCCGGGGTCTCATTGTAGAGGTTGAAGATGTTCTGGAGCTTGAGCAGGAAACTCCATTTGCCCGGCCGGTAGCGTCCCGAAAGGAAAAGATTATGTTCCGGGGTGGCCGGCAGCGGCGTTTTCATATTGATGAAGGTGTAGTTGGCGTGCAGGTTCCAGGGACCAGACGGGGAGAAGTTCCATGCGAACTCGATGCCTGTATTGGTGAATTCGCCGCTGTTCTTAAATTGTGGTGGAGGAGGAGGAGCCGGCGGCACCATCACGATCAGATTGCTGCCGCTGCTCCTGAAGGCAGTCAGCTCCGTCCGCATCCTGCCCTGCAGCCACCGCTGGTTCCAGCCCAGTTCGTAATTGACCATCCGCTCCGGCTCCAGTTCATCGCTGGCGGGAGGAAACAGATAGAGTTCGCGGATGGAAGGCGGACGGTATCCCTTTGAAACAGATGCTTTCAGGCCGGTAGCGGCTGTTGGGCTCCAGGAAAGGCCCGCATAGGGGATCCACTCGCTGCCGTAGGCATCGTTCATCTCGTAGCGCAATCCGCCATTGAGCTTCAGCTGCTCCCAAAACATCTGCTGGACGCTGGCATAAAAAGAGGTGTTGGACATGCGGATCCAGGTATCGTTGACTTCCGAAAGCTGAAATGTGGGGGGCATGATCACGTTCCCTTCCTCATCCCTGAGTACCGTAACGATGGGACTTCCCTTCCCGCCATAATTCATATGATCCAATCCCACCGTCACGGTATTGCCCCTGAAGAATTTCAATCCCTGGTACACCATCAGTCCCTTCACTTCATCCACCGAATGCCATCCGTCCGTGATGTCATGTTCCCCGAAATTGTAATACAGCTTCACGGCACCCTCCAGCTTTTCGGTGCTGTTTTCAAAGGAAAGGGAAGTCTTCCCCCGGAGGATATCAATCCGGTATCCTGCTGGTCCCCCGCTCATTCCCGGATCGGCTGTTTCGAACTGCGCCAGGCTGAAATCGGCGAACAGGTTCATGGAAGGACTGATCCGGTATCCCGCTTTGACATACCCGTTGTAAATGCTGAAGTCGGCACTGTCGCGGTGCCCGTCCGTCCGGTCGTGGTTGAAGGAAGCGAACACGTTGAAATTTTTCTTCCTGTAGCCGATGCTCCCCATGTATTTCTGCGTATTGAAAGAGCCGTATTTCAACCGCACATTCGCCTCCAGTCCTTCTTTTTTCTGCTTTTTAGTGATGATGTTGATCACTCCGCCAAATGCATTGGAACCATAGAGGAAAGAGGCCGGTCCCCGGATCACCTCCACCCTTTCGGCATCCGAGGTGACATAGGCATCCGGAAGATGATGGCCGAACATTCCCATAAACTGGGGATGCCCGTCAATCAACACCAGCACCTGGGTGGTGGGATTCCCTCCCAGACCCCTTATATTGATCTGTCCCGCCGCACCATCCGCCACCCCGAATCCGGTGATCCCCCTTTCGGTCACGAACAAACCCGGGATCTGCTCACTCAGCAAAGGCAGCAGGGCCGATTCGGTGGACTGTTCCAGCTCTACGCCGGAAACCAGGGAAACGGACAGCGGCACATGCTGGCGGGCCACCTCCACCTTGGTCCCGGTAACCACCACCTCTTCGATTTGCAGGGTATCTTCCGTCAGGGATTGCGAAAGGCCGGGAAAAAATAACAAAAGGAAAACTGCCGGCAGGATGTATTTTTTCATGGGTGTCACTAATAAAATAAACGTGCCACCCAAGATACGTACAAGTTCCCATATGAACAAATCATTCTGCTGATCCCGGGTCCTGCCGGGAGTGCTTAATCCCTGCTTTTCTCAAGTCTGTATGCCACCACCCTGTTGTCAAAAAAGGTGGGAACATACAGCACCTGGTCCTGCTCGTTGAACCCGATGTCCGCCGAGTTGATCCCGCGATCGGAAGTTTTCAGCAGGGATACCTTGCTGTAATCGGGCCGGATCAGGAACACCTCCCCGTTCCAGCTGGAGGTCAGGTAATACCCCTCGATCCCGGTGAATTCCAGACCGTCACCCGCACCGATCCCGGTGGTGACCACCTCGACCGTTCCGGTGGATCTGTCAATCACCTTCAGATCCTGGCTGCCGGAAGAGGCCAGCAGTATCCGTTCCTCTTCCACACAAAGCCCGTTCGGCCTTTCCAGTCCCTCCGAGATCCATTCCGTCAACTCACCGTTACTGAGTACCCAGACGATGCCGGTGTTGGAATCGGAAAAATAAACCTCCCCATCCGAGCTGATGGCTACATCGTTTATAAATGAGGCCCCTTCCACCGCAATGCGTTCCGAGATCTCTCCCTGTTCCACATCGATCACCACAAGTTCATCCAGATCCGCCACGAAAAGCCGGTTTCCGATGATTCCCATTCCCTTTGGATCATTCAGGCCCTTCACCCAGTGAAGGGATTTGACGGAGCCATCGGGAGCCAATACCGAGATGTATCCGTCCCCATCCTTTTCTCCCGAACTCCCGTTCATGCATGAGACAAAGAGCTGGTTCCGGATTTCATCATACAGCACCGATTCACAGGTGAGCAGGACCGTGTCCGTGCTCCACATTTCGGTCAGAACAAATCCGGGGAAGGTCTCCCCGCCGGAAGCTGCTTCTGTTTTCTTCTTCGAAGAATTGCACCCTGCCAGGACAACTGACAGGAGAACAAGAAAAATTGTGTGTTTCATGGTTCGGGGTTTATTTAAAGACCTCAAGTTAATACAAAAAATCGAAGTGACTTTTTTTAAATATTTCATTACCTTTCTGCATCCATTATAAAAATCGCATCATGAAACATTTCACCTACCTGCTTGCCATTTTATTGATATCCTCTTCCGCTTATGCCAAAAAAGCTGACTTTTCGGGCAAATGGAAAATCAACCGGGCCAAAAGTGAGCTGAATGACCAGTTTTCCATGGCACCCGACGCCCTGGTGATGAAACAGGACAAGAAAACCCTGTCCATCGAGAGACACTCCTCCTTTCAGGGAGAGTCCTTAACTTTCACGGACAATTTCACCCTGGACGGGGAGGAGTGTGAGAACAGGGGATGGATGGACTCGGTCAAGAAATCCACAGCGGTCTGGGACAAAGGCAAAAAAGTACTGACCATCACTTCGAAGATCCCCATGCAGGATGGTTCGGATATGACCGTGACCGAAATATTCTCCATGGACGGGGAGAACCTGGTGCTGGAAGCCACCGCCGCCTCCTCCTTCGGTGAATTGACCGAGAAGTTCATTTTCGACAAAGAGTAGGATCCGGTCAGTCCGCCAGGATCGACTGGCACTGCCGGCAGAAATGGATCTCTTTCTGGTCGAGATCCTCCACGTAATTGCTGGGACGCATCACGCAGACAGGGTGGTTGCAGTGGATCAGGCCGAAGGTGTGGCCCAGTTCATGGACCACCACCTTGCTGAAACGCCGGATCAGCATCGTCTGGTCAGGTTCCAGCCCGTAGAGCTCGTTCCTGAGCCTGTACAGGGAAGCAATCCCGGCGAATCCGTTCAGGGTGGCCTGTCCGAAGAGGTATGTCAGGATGGGGATGTATAAATCGACGCTGAACAATCCCATTTTCCTGATGGCGTCCCGCGAGGATGATTCTGAAACCACCCTGAGGATCCCGTTGGCATCGTATTGCCGACGGCCCGGATTATAGAACCGCGCGATGTCCAGGCTGCATTCCGTCAGGCTTACGGGATATTTGAAGGCCCTCGCGACCTCCTCCGCAATTCTGCGTATGAAGGCTTTTTCAAAGGGACCGCATGATACCAGTATGATGGATGGCTGTTCCAACCGGATCAATCCTGCTTCAGTGCATATTTCTTAATCTTGTTGTACAGGGTTGCCCTGTCCACATTCAGCGCCCTCGAAGCACGGGAAATGTTCCACCCGTACTTGTCCAGGATCCTCGAAATGTGTTTCCGTTCCAGTTCTTCCAGGCTTTCGACCGAATCGGCCATGGCTTCCCTGCACATGGGAAGATCCTTCAGCCTGATCTCTTTGCCGTTCCCGATCACAATGGCGCGTTCGATCATGTTTTCCAGTTCCCGCACATTCCCCGGATATTCGAAGTTTTCCAGGTGCCTGAGGGCCGCAGGTTCAATGGAGATCAGCTCCCTGTTCATGGACAGGCAGTACTTCCTGATAAAATGACTGACCAGCAGGGGAATGTCCTCCAGTCTTTCCCTGAGCGGCGGGATCCTGATATTCACCACATTCAGCCTGTAGTAAAGATCCTCCCGGAACGTGCCGCTCCTGACCATGCTTTCCAGATCCTTGTTGGTGGCACAGATCACCCTGAAATCCGATGTGATTTCCCTGTTCCCCCCTACCCGCACGAAAGATTTCGACTCCAGGACCCGGAGCAGCTCGATCTGCATTTTGACCGAGATGGTGGCGATCTCGTCCAGAAAGATGGTGCCTCCGTCCGCCATCTCGAACCTGCCTTTCCTGTTGAAGGTGGCACCTGTGAATGCCCCTTTTTCGTGGCCGAACAGTTCACTCTCCAGCAGGCTTTCCGTAAGGGCGCCACAGTGTACGCTGATCATGGGGAAATATTTCCTCGGGGAATTGGAGTGGATCGCCCTGGCAACCAGCTCCTTTCCCGTTCCGCTTTCACCGGTGATGATGATGGAGGAATCCGATCCGGCCACACTTTCAACCTCCCGAAGCACCTGTTTCAGGGCTTCGCTTTCCCCCATAATATCCTCCACATCCTGCAGGGTGGACACCCTTTCCTTCAGGTGCCTGCCGCTGTCCTTCAGCGCCACCTTTGCGGCGGCCTTCCGGATGAGGCGGGAAAGGTCCTCGGGATCGAACGGTTTTGTCACATAATCAAATGCCCCGTCTTTCAGGGCCTGTACTGCCGTATCCACGGAAGCAAATGCGGTCATGATGATCACAACGGGGGGCCTGGACAAAGCCTTGATCCGCCGGTGCATCTCCAGTCCGTCCATTCCCGGCATCTTGATGTCGGCCAGTACGATGTCATACTCCCTTTTGTCCAGAAGGGACAGGGCTTTTTTTGCGTTTTCGGCACAGGCCACCTCGTAGCCGTCGTCAACAAACCAGTTGAAGAGGGAATCCCTGACGGAATCTTCATCATCAACGATCAAAATGGATATTTTCTCAGCCATTGGATTGGTTTTATTGTTTTCCCGACAGGGGGAACCTCATCGTCACCGTGGTTCCCCTGCCTGCCTGGGATTCCACTTCAAGACGGCCCTTGTGGTTCTCCACGATCCCGTGCACAATGGGAAGTCCCAGTCCGATCCCGTTCGCATCCCTCTTTGTGGAGAAAAAAGGTTCGAACACATGGGGCAGGTCCTGCGGCGCAATTCCGGAACCATTGTCTGAAACCACCACGCTTACATGGGCCGGATCGGGATTGCACGTGGTGATGACGATCTCCCCGTGATCGTGAATGGCTTCCGCTGCATTCACGATCAGTGCCATGCACGCCTGCTTGATCTGGTTCGGACTGCAGAAGATCTGGTCCTGTTCTGCCTGATAATCGGTGGCAAACCGGATATCCGCAATTTTGACCGAATGGGTCATCAGGTCATAGGTCTCGTCCAGGAGCCGGTGCAGGTGGATCACTTCAAAATCGTCCCATTCCTTTCTCGAAAAATCCAGCAATCCTTTGACGATCTCCCCGCACCGCTTGGTCTCGTTCTCGATATAACTCAGGTTTTTGAGGATGTCCGCCTTTTTGGGATGATGGAACTCGTCCCTGTCAAGCTGCTTATGGATCAGCTTCGTGTACACAAGGATCCCCGACAGGGGGTTGTTGATCTCATGGGCGACCGATGAGGAGAGCTTCCCCAGTGATGCGATCCGCTCCACATGGATCAGCTCGTTCTGCACCTCAGAAAGTTCTTCCGTCTTTTTCCGGACCTTGTATTCCAGCTGCTGAGACCAGTTATGCAATTCCCTTGCAGCGGTGTCAATATTGTCCAGCATGTTGTTGAATGCCATGGATACTTTCCGCATGTCATTCAGCAGATCCGGCTTGATCTCCAGGCGGATGGAGTTATCTCCCCGGGAGACCGCCTCGCTGGCCCGGATGATCGAATTCAGGGGATCCTTGATCCTTCTCCTGGTAAAAATGACCAGGAAGGTGATCAGGAAAACAACCGTCAGAGTGGCCAACAGCAGAAAATCCGTGGAAGACTCATTGACAAACGCGTCCATGTCGTCCAGCGGCAGATTGATCAGCAATGCTCCCAGCACCTCATCCCCGGCTCCGTGGGCGTGACAGGCGGCCGTATAGCAGGAGGGTTCGTTCAGGATCGGTTTTCTGATAAGCAGGTGCCTGCTGCTTTCGGTATCCCTGGAGATCCCGCATCCGTAAATGTCCTCAACGATCCTGTAGGACTGTTCGCTGTAGGAGAACATGGAGGCAAGGTCGGCATGGCAGTCACCGCAGTTCGGATTTCCCCGGTGTTCAATCCCCCCTGAAACGGAGGTGAAGGAAAGCTGGTCTTCTTCGTCATACATGTTCACCTCGTCGATCCCCGACATGGTACTGATCACATCGAGTGTCCGCTGCAGCATTCCCCTGTCATTTTCCAGCATGGAATAGTACAGCGCACCCTCCACGATGGAGCTGATGTGGTCCCCGTTCTGCCGCACCGTCACGTTGAAAAAATCCACATAAACCGATCTGAAAATGATATTGAAAAGCACGAGCAGGATCATAAACGAGCCGGCGATGATGAAAACCACCCTTCCGTAGATGGAAGACCTGAATTGATGGTATCGTTCGATCATCTCCCTGAATGTGATCTTCCTGAAGAATCTTCTGAAGGAGCCGCTCATCTCAACGTGCATGAAAAACCGGATGCGGAACTTGTCCGCACCGGTCCGTAGAATGGTTTTTTAAAATACAAAAATAAGGAATGCAATGATGAAATCACCCGTGGCGACTTATGAACCCGGACTGGAATTCTTCCCAGGCTTCCGGTCCGAAACACTCCATCACCCCGTCCCTGACGGCTCCCCCCTCCTGAAGCACAGGATGTTCAAGGGGCTGCTTCGGTCCTTTCAGACCCGATGTCAGAAACTGCTTCAGCCTGTCAAATTCGGTCCTGACCCATTCCCTGTAATGGTCGCCCATCAAAAAGGCCCTGATCTCTTTCAGCCAGCCGGAAGGCTCTATCTCGTAAAGCCATCCCCCGGAGTATGGCGAGGAATTCAACAGGCCGGGATTCAGGGCCAGTTGCGAATTGCTGGCTTTGATGATCCCGGAGACGGGTGACTGGATATCCAGTTTCTTGCCCTGCTGCACCAGTGTCACAAACACCTCTCCCTTTTTCACCTGTTCCCCGGTTCGTTTCATTTCAACCCGGGTGATCTTGCCAACGATATGCTGCAGGAAATCATCGATCCCCACACGTACGTGCCCTTCCTTTTCCATAAAGGCCCAGGTATGGGATTTATCGAAGAACATCCCTCCCGGGACGGTCACCTCGCCCGCATCTGAAAGATAGGAGGCAGTTTTCCTCCCGGTCGCCGGTTCAGACTGCCTGCGGCTGGCAAACCTGATCCCCAGAAGAAAGATCACCACTGCAGCAAGCAACACCCCGGCAGCCAGCAGGAGGATGCCGGCGGGCCTGCTTTTCACGGGGACCTGGATCAACGGAGCTTCCTCGGCCCTGATGCGTTCGATGTTGGAGAGCTTCTCGCTGGAAACAATCTGGGAATAATCGGAAGTCGCCAGATACCGCTGTCCTTCGGTGACCACCCACTCCAGGAAAGCCACTTCCGTGTCGCCCGTGGGCTCTTCGCCCGAGACCATATACAGCTGGTTGCAGAGTGCATCCGGATATTTGCCGATCCAGATTCCCCGGGCCAGATCGCCCGTGCAATCGTAGATGTGCTCAAAATTGTCGATCCGCATGTTCCCGTTCAGATCCACCGGGATCAGGCACAGATCGCATCCGGCCGCCTCCGACTCCGCCCTGGCCATTTCCGACAGCCTGCAAAATCCGATGGCATACTTGTCCTGACGGATATTGTTCAGCATCTCCTCTTTGGAGCTCACCGCCCCGGCGGTGAAATTTTCCGGTTGCGTGTTCATGAAACCGGCCAGGTAGGCGAGGCAGGTTTTACTTCCGAACGCGTAGGGATGCAGGGGCCGGGATACGTCGTTGCCGAGCACCATCCCCCAGGTGGGGACTTCCGCAGCGGTGTATACCCTGGCAAAGGCTTCCGGGGAGATGCCCTGGCTGATGAGCTGGTCCCGGTAAGGATTCTCGCGGTTCATTACCGGAACGATCACGTCCCTTCCCACCACGATGTGCCAGGCGTCCTGGTGCTGCGAGGCTGCAAGATCCTTCTGGCTCACCAGGACGATCGTGCTTTTTTCGCGGATCACTTCGTTCAGGCTTACGCCGTCCAGCAGTTCATACGTCACCGGTGTGGCGGGACCGGTGCTGTTATATGCTTCGATCCATGTCCCGGTGATTCTCTCCAGGTCCGGACTGGCCACCACACGGACAGGGTCTCCCTGATCCCCTCCACCGTTGTCCGCATTCATCTCCTGCATTCCGGCAAACAAGAAGGTCATCAAGCCCAACACAATACTGATTGTTCTCATATCATTGTCATTTAATGTTTATAGATATAATGCCCCACGGGCCATGAATTCCAATCAAAGACAATGCCAATCAATATTATCTTATTGTTATACAGATATTTATGAGATTAATTCAGAAATATACAAGAAGGAGGAGTGTTGAATATATCAACAACCGGGGAGGGACTACCTGATCTTACATCTGATAATTAACCGGTTACAATGTGTGTTGTATTTTTCGTCAGGTGTTGTATTATTCAACAATTGATGTTTAATCTTCGATTTATGCAGGAATTTACTTATATTTTCACTCCCTCCGCCTCCTGAAAAGCCTTCTGAAAAAGCGCCTTTCCTTCAGGATCTCCAGCGGCCTGAACCGGAGCAACTCCTCTTCCCTGAATTCTTCACAGTCCAGCATATCAAGGACCGAATCACTGATCATGAACTGCCTTTCATCCATGAATCCCCACACCTCATCCCTGAAAGCCCTCTGCATGAAACCGGCCCAGACGGGCATGGCCGAAAAGGAACCCTGCCCGTAGCGCATTTCCCTGAACCGGATCTGCTGCAGTTCGCCTCCCACCCATACCCCTGCCACCAGGTCGGGGGTAAAACCGATGAACCAGCCGTCTGTATTGTGCTGGGTGGTGCCGGTTTTCCCGGCCACATCCGCGGTAATGCCGTATGCATTCCGCAGGGCCGATGCCGTTCCGTGGTCCACCACATTCCTCAGGATCTCGGTCATGACCTCACTGTGTTCCGGCGAAAAAACGGGCATGCCCGCATCATTCCGGGGAGCTTCAAACAGGACCTCCCCATCCTTGTCCTCAATGCGGAGAAGATACAGGGGATCCATTTTCACACCCCTGTTGGCGATGGCCTGGTAAACCCCCACCATCTCGAACAGGGATACGTCGGCTGAGCCCAGAGCAAGGGAAGGCACGGGAGGCATGGGAGAGGTGATCCCCGCCCTTTCGCCCAGCCCGATCACCCTGTCGATCCCGTTTTCCATCATGAGGGCCACGCTGACCGTGTTGACCGAATGCACGAGTGCCCCTTTCAGGGAATAATAACCACCGTATGTATCGTCTGCATTTTGCGGGGTCCAGTCGTCGTAATCTTCATACACCACGCTGTCATTGGGATAGAAGGTACACGGGGATACTCCGTTCTCCAGGGCTGCCAGATAAACGAGGGGTTTGAAGGTAGATCCTGCCTGCCGCCTGGCAATCACGTGATCCCATTTGAAATACCTGTGTGAGATGCCCCCCACCCAGGCTTTTATCTGACCCGTATGCACGTCCATGGCCAGAAATCCGGCCTGCAGGAACTTCAGGTAATGACGGATGGAATCCAGTGTGTTGTATTCTTTCACCAGCGGGCCTTCCCAGGTGAACACCTCCATCTTTCTTGGAGCTTCGGAAGCCAGTTTTTCGCTGTATTCCATCCCAGTACCGGTCAGCAGGTGTTCATTCCGGATCCCTTTCCACAGGTCCCCTCCGCTCCAGTGCGCATCAAACAGTTCCTGCAACCGCGCCATGTGCACATTGACCGCTTCTTCCGCATACCGTTGCAGGCGGCTGTCAATGGTGGTATAGATCTTCAGGCCGTCTGTATACAAATCGATGGGCTCTCCGTCCCGGTCCAGGTGAGCCGCACACCACTGTTCCAGTTCCCCCCTCAGATATTCCCTGAAATAGGGCGCAATTCCTGCAAAATGAGGCATTGGACTGTAATTCAGCCTGACGGGCAGCCCCTTCAGGGAATCTCCTTTAGCCGCTTCCAGGGATCCGTGTTTCACCATCAGGTCCAGGACCACATTCCTGCGCAACACGGCTTCTTCCATATGTTTTGCCGGATTATAAAGATCCGTGGCTTTCAGCATGCCCGCCAGCATGGCTGATTCTTCCAGGGTCAGAAACTCCGGATTCTTATTGAAATAGCGCACCGAGGCAGATTTGATGCCGTAGGTATCCCCTCCGAATGGCACCGTACTCAGATAAAGCACCAGGATCTCTTCCTTTGAGTACAACTGTTCGATCCTGCGGGCGGTGACCATTTCCTTCAGTTTATTCACGGGCATGGTCAGGATCCCGTGATTGCGCCTCGGGTAAAGATTCTTCGCAAGCTGCTGGGTGATGGTGCTTCCTCCGCCCGATCCCCTGTCCCCCATCAGAACCGACTTGACAAGGACCCTGCCCAAGCTGCGGATATCGATCCCGTTGTGTTCATAAAAGCGGTGGTCCTCCACGGCAATGAGGGCGTCGACAAGGCCTTGAGGGATCTCTTCCGGTTTCAGGTACTGGCGGTTCCGGATGTAGTATTTTCCCATCAGCATCCCGTCGGCGCTGTATATTTCCGAAGCAAGCGGGTTCCGGATATGCTTCAGCTCATCCCGGAGCGGCAGTTTTCCGAAGGCTCCGGCCAGGACGAGGGCGACAAGGACAACCTGGGACAGGATCGCTGTTGCTGCCAGAACCAGGAGTATCCTGATGAAGGTCTTCCGGTTTCCCGGTTTCCGGATCCGGGTACAGAAACGGAAGAAATGGATTTTGATCTGTTTCTTTCGTTTGTTTATACTGTAACTCATTGGAATTCTGAAATATTTGTCCAAAACATCGCTAGAAGAAGTAGTTTGATGTTTTTCATATTAAATCTCAATCCTTCTCAATATCCAGGACATGGGCTACCAATTCTTTCAGGTTCATTTTCCTTCCATTGGATTCACAGATTTCCGTAAGTCGCCAACCTTGATCCGTGTTCCGACAATGTATTTCTGGATCATTTCCTGTCAGAAGTCCATTCTCATTTCTTCAAGGGAGGCCAGACCGGTTCTATATCGCTTTGATTCTATTCTTTAATCCAGGTTTCAACTACTTCTTTCAATTCAGTTCTTACATTTCTGAAGCTATGGTCTGTATCGAAAACGCAGATATGCAATTTCCCGGATTCTAACTCCTGAAGCCTGCGATATAGTGGTAGAATATGTTCTTCCAGAACAACATTATCATCCCGCCATCCACCTATAAAGAGTATATCTCTGTCAGCTAATGAGTTTGCATGTCTGACCAGATCATATTTATCCAGATCGGACAACCACACCTCGGTGTAGGATTCAATATCACATTTTATCGGGCCTTCAGGGTACTCACTGGCTGTCAACAATTGTTCAAACATTGACCTGAAACTTTGATCTTCTAACATTTTTCTTCCGAAAACAGATTCGTCTGCGCCTGCAATAGAAAGGATTCTTTTAATTTCAGGATTATAAACTGCAGCGGTTAAAGCCATAGCACCTCCGTAACTATACCCTGCAACAATTATGTTAGATGTATCAACGTTAAACATTTCACGGGTGTTCTTATTTTTCAAAAAACTTATCGCTGCGTCAATATCTTCCATAGAATTTTCAAAGCTGAAAGTTCCCTCACTGCTCCATGTCCCCCGATAATTGAAAACAAGAACATTAATTCCCCGGCTGCCAAGAGCCTTACCCAAGCCAAGCGGATCACCTTCTCCTCCCGGATACCCATGCAACATAATTAGCGTATGCGTGGCGTTATTCGAAGCCGGTAAATACATATGGGCGTTAAGTTTATTTCCATTGCTGATCAGATTTACGTCAACCACCTCTGCTTGAGAAAATACCTTGAGAGGTATACCAGCAAGTAAAATAGGGACAAAAAGAATGAATGCTTTTTTCAAAATCAAATATTTAAAATATAATAATTTCTATATGATCCTTAGAACGTTTATTACATAACTATTATTCCAATTGTATTACTGCTAACACTATTTTATCATTTCCCAGTGCTTTACTCTTATGACCTTTTCCAGAGGTATCTTCAACAAGCGTGATACTACCGGGTCCAAATTGCCGAATTTCTCCATCACTGACCTCGGCTTCAATAATACCTGAGAGGTAGATCATAAATTGTCTCTTGGGTGTTGGATGCCATTCGCTTTCCCATCCGGGCAAAACACTTAAAAAACCATAGCTGGCTGAAGATGTTATATGAGAAGTATAAATAGGAGGGGCAGGAGGCGCAAAATCAATCTCATCCAGATTAATCTCCAGATCCTCAAAATGTGTCTCACCAATTGAATCTGAGTATACCCTGACATATTTGAGAATACCAGGCTCACCATACTTCTCCTGTACATTTAAGTTTCCAACGGGAAATAAAAAAAAATACAGAAGAGTCAAATGGCTAATCATTTCGTTCACTTTTTTCATTTTTTTTGCCACATTGTGTGTTTGTGCCCGGTTAATATGATAGTTTTATTATTGTGTAGTCTACTCAAATTCAATTGCCGCTTCAAATAAGGCTCTTTCAATTCCTTCTTCACTCATCATATGAC
>Ga0272443_10003119_pt1 | contig 19987 bp, 23 predicted proteins | sample SSMAcet12_FD_193581 | JGI IMG/M metagenome (GOLD analysis project Ga0272443, IMG submission 193581) | Marine sediment archaeal communities from Little Sippewissett salt marsh, Falmouth, MA, United States - SSM-Acet-12 | ecosystem: Environmental > Aquatic > Marine > Wetlands > Sediment ... | reverse complement strand
GCGAGTACGGCCCGTAATTCCGCCGAGCAGGGCAATGGGCATATGAAGGGCATGCTCGATGCGATGAAGGACATCAACAACAAGTCGGCCGAGATCCAGAAAATCGTCAAGGCGATCGACGACATCGCATTCCAGACCAACCTTCTCGCCCTGAACGCTGCTGTTGAAGCAGCCCGGGCAGGTGTCCACGGCAAGGGGTTCGCGGTAGTCGCGGAAGAGGTCCGCAACCTCGCACAGCGAAGCGCCACAGCGGCGAAAGAGACCACAGACCTGATCGACAGCAACGTTGCGGCAGTCACCGGCGGCACGAAGATCGCCGACCAGACCGCCCAGGCGTTGGGCGAGATCACGGATGGTGTGACAAAGGTAACAGATCTGATCAACGAGATCGCCTCGGCCAGCCGTGAACAGACGCAGGCCGTGGACCAGATCGCGGAGGCGCTAGGTCAGATCGATCAGGTGACTCAGTCGAACACCGCGAGCGCGGAGGAATCCGCTGCGGCCGCTGAAGAGCTCTCCGGCCAGTCAGCCCACCTGCAAGAGATGATCTCGAGGTTCCAACTTATGAACGAGATCGAGTTTGCTGGCGGTGGCAATCGTCCGAAGACTGCCAAACCAAAGCAGTTGCCAGGAGCGAAAACGGAAAAACGGCAGAAGAAGGACCAGGGCAACGGCAAACATGGCACTCAGGTACAGCCTGAGGATGTCATCCAGCTGGACGATGCCGACTTCGGCGAGTTCTAGACGTTGATATAGTTCATCAATCCTCCCACCGGACGTTCTTCATGGCGTGTGTATGGCCTGAAGAGCGTCCGGCTTTTTATTGTGTTGGGGTGCGAGCCATGTGGCCTCTTCCACGTTCTTTCCCGGTTGCATCCCCCGCATCAGGCGTTTAGATTGGGTGCCGCATTGGAGAGGTGGCCGAGTGGTTGAAGGCGCACGCTTGGAAAGCGTGTTTGCGGGTAACCGTAACGTGGGTTCGAATCCCACTCTCTCCGCCGATGATTATTGAAAACCCCGGAGATATTCGCCGGGGTTTTTCCTTTTTCTGTCAACAAGTCCTCCATGCCCCCCGTTCAGGCGCACAGTATTTCGGATCTGAGTTGCTTTCGCAGCCAATGCAACGTCCGCCCCAAGAGTATCTATTTATTGAATAAAATCACAAAAAATCCGAATACGGCTTGCGCGTGGTCCCGCCTATGGCGCGATGGGACTAGTCGCCATTCCCTATTTCTTCCTGTTCGAAATGGTCGGCCCGATGATCGAGATTCAGGGCTACTTGATGGTTCTGCTTGCGGCTATTTTCGGCCTGCTGAAACCGGAGATTATCACACTCCTCTTTCTGACCACCATTATGATGGGAACAGTGATCTCGTTGGCCTCCCTGCTGATCTCCGAAACGGAGGAAAAGCGGTTTATGTTCAAAGAACTGATGACGTTGGTCTGGTATGCGATTATCGAGAACTTTGGGCCGCGCCAAGTCGCTAGTTTTTGGCGAGTTACTGGATATTTCAACGCCATGAGAAAACCTAAAGGCTGGGGAAAAATGGTGCGAAAGGGGTTCAGTACATCGACTCCTGCAAGCAAAAGTTAATACTCTTTCCCCCTTACCGATTTCGTGTTTTTGTTATTTTTCCACCATCGGGCGTTATCCGCATCCCACACTGGCCTTTGCCCCCACCTTGTTTTTGTAACAGGAGTACTTATCATGTTCAACGCTCATTTCAGAGCCGTGCTGGTTGTACTGGCTCTTTTAGTCTTGATTGGGTGCGCAGACGATTCCGGGACAACCCCCACGGACGGTACTGACGATAGAATTTTGCTGAACCAGGGTGGCGCCGATCTGAATGCCCGAATCACCCTCTTCCCGGACGGCGTGGACCTGCCAATGGACGATGACGGTAGCGGCCAGTCTGTCGATCAGGCACTTTCGCTGCGTTCCACCCATTCCACGACACTTGCCCAGGGATCGCTTGTTCTGGTCCTCCGGGCAGAGGTGGATCCTCCATTGCTGGATGGCGTCGAGATGCGCGCAACCCACGTCCAGATCGATGAAAACCGTGCTTATGTCACCTATAACCGTGAGGGGGAGACATTCCTCGGAGGGGTTGAGATTTTTGACCTGACCGATCCAACGCAACCCTCTATCCTCTCCCAGGCACTTTTCACCGATACCGACATCAGCGCGGCCTATCTCTACGATGGCTCGCTATTCCTTGCAGCCGCGACAGAAGATGAGTCCTACTCGACCCCGGCCATCCTTGAAGTGATGGAGCTGGATGAGAGTGGTTTGCTGACGACGACCTCGGTGCGGATCGACCTCCCCAGCTACGTCGGTACGGGAGTCCGCGTTGCCGATGCGAACGGTGACCCGCTGGTATTCGTCACATCGGGAACGGGCGGACCTGTGCCAGGCGGCCTCTCGATCTATGAAGCATCAACGCTTGAATTTGTCCGGCTTGAGGAGCTGGATGACGCTCGCGACGTGGATGTTGAGGGAAATTCTGTTGTCGTTATGCAGGGCACACCCGGCAGACTTTCTGTATTCGATGCGGTTTCCGGACTGTTACTCAATTCCTTTTCGCCTGGTGGCGCAAACATCGCCGAGTCCAAATCAACGATCGATGTTGTCAGCGACCGTATCTACATGGCCGCCGGCGATGAGGGAACTAAAGTTGTTTCGCTCAGCAGCGGTGATGTTCTGATCGAAATCCCCAGGATCACGCTGGCGGATGTCGATCCATCCCTGACTGTAACAAACGCGGTGAGTGTCTCCGGCGAACTCCTGCTGATGGGCAATGGCGAGGCGGGTGTGTATGTCTCCCAGATCGACGGCGACACCCTGCGGTCCATGGGTTATGTAAACTTTGGCACGTCGGCCAACTATGTCCTGGCCCGCGACAACCTGATCTTTGTCTCCTCCGGCGAAGGCGGCCTGAAGGTGATTGAAGCGGTCTACTACAATCCGGCGGTGGGTTCGTTCCTCAGCGTTTGTTCCACCTGGGATTCTCGCGGAGTTCCGAGCTGCCTGGATGATCCCTGCACTTTGCCCGATGGCCTCGAGTCCCGTATTGAAGCCGGTTTCCCGAACCGCCGCGACTTCCCCGGAGACAACCCGGGCTATTTCACCGATTCCGTAGCGAAGGAGATCGTGCTTACCGACACGACCACCCTCAGCCTCTGTTTCTATAACGACAATACCGGCTGGACCAACACGCTCGGGTATTACACCTATTCCGTCGATGATCCTCCGGTGAGCCCCGACGACCTCGCGGACATGACCGTCATCTTCCCAAATGCCTCCAGCACTCAGGGCGGAGGCGGACTGGAAATGGGCGATCATATTAACCTCGGCCAATTTGAGGCCGGCACTGTAGTGGGTTTCTTCCTCGTAGCGCAGGGATGGCATGCAGGGGATGTGACAAGTGGACGTTCCATCCATTACACTGATCCCTCATTCAACGGCGAGGCGGCACAACAGCACGTGCTCCTCCATGACGAAACAAGCGGTGCGATGGTCCTCTCGTGGGAGGATGTCACTCGCACGAGCCCTCGGCAACAGACGGACTTCAACGATGTAATGGTTTTGATCGAGTCGAGCAATCCCGCTGCGGTCAATTCCAGCGAGTTGCCAGCACTCTGACCCTTATTGATCGGGATGAATTCTTCTTGATGATGAGCCGGACTTTCTGTCCGGCTTTTCATTATTTGGGGTTCAAATAACACCAGAAATGGACCCCTTTTCCAGCAAGAGGATCATCCCCGGCGACCTTCGTCTGGGGCAGCCCCGGACAAACAGACTCCCCCGACTCCTGCGTCTCTCCGGTAATTCTTTGCCATCCTGCACTTGACCTTCCAGACCCACTTTCGACGATTTCGGAATTTCGTATTGAAAAGAATGACGAGGTTGTATCTTGAAACAGATACCCACTGGAGGAAGTCGAGATGGACGTGTCAAAAGTGCCACCGACTCCCCCGATCCGGCCCGAAGCCGATCGAATTGACCCCAGCAAAAAGGCTTCGCCCACGAGCCCCCATGAGGATTACGGGGAGTTCGCAAAAAGAATGAGAGCCATGTTCAAGCATGCCGGTTATCCCGTGCAGAAACCGCACGTGGACAAACACTCCGATTACTGGATGGGGTGAAAATCCATAATCGGCGCTGCCTGCTCAGGTGAACCGGCGCCCGAAAGAACGCTGGGTGGTTCTCCATGTCGTTACACTCCACACGCTGTTGCCTTCTGGCAGCCTGCAACGCACCGATTCAAACCAAATTGACCTTCGTATAATTGCATGTCCCCGAGTGGGTTGCATTCCCCCTCGAAACCACGTAACACGTTTCATACCAGCAAGTTCCAGCTTGGTAATTGCTTAAGTCGCATCGAAAACAAACGCCTCGCAGGGCTAAGATTTATCGATTTTCCTTGCTACAATCGGCACAAGCTGGGTATCTTTTGCCTCGATAACAAAGAGTGCCATTCTTCACAATGGCTGGATTGTTTAGACAACACACCGCTGGTTAAGCAGGAAAAGGACACCACCATGGCGACCCGTGTAGCGATTAACGGCTTTGGCCGAATCGGCCGCCTTGTTTTCAAGGCTGGCTTCAAAAACAAGGACCTGGAATTTGTTGCGATCAACGACCTGACCGATGCGGCCACGCTCGCACAACTCCTGAAGTACGATTCCACTCACGGCCGTTTCCCGGGCAAGGTGGAAGTCAAGGGCGATACGATCATCGTCGACGGTAAGAAGATCAAGGTTCTCGCCGAAAGAGACCCTTCAAAATTGCCGTGGAAAGCTCTCAAAGTTGACATGGTGATCGAGGCGACGGGCATCTTCCGCAAACGCGAACAGATTGCACAGCACCTGACCGCAGGCGCCAAGAAAGTGATCCTCACCGTCCCGTCCAAGGACGAGATCGATGCCACCATCGTGCTGGGCGTTAACGACGGCGACCTGAAATCGACCGATAAGATCGTTTCCAACGCCTCCTGCACCACCAACTGCCTCGCGCCTGTCGCCAAGGTTCTGAACGACAACTTCGGCATCAAGCGCGGTCTGATGACCACCATCCACGCCTACACGAATGACCAGCGGATTCTTGATTTTCCGCACAGCGACCTCCGTCGCGCCCGTTCCGCAGCGATCAACCTGATACCGACCACCACCGGCGCCGCCCGTGCGGTGGGTAAGGTGATTCCCGCGCTGAACGGCAAACTGGATGGCATGGCGATGCGCGCTCCGGTTCCCGATGGTTCCGTGGTTGACCTCGTGGTCGAGCTCGAGAAACCCGCGACGGTAGCGCAGATCAACGCCGCGATGAAGAAAGCCGCCGACGGCAAGATGAAAAAGATCCTGCAGTACTCCGAGGACCCGCTCGTCTCCAGCGACATCGTGGGCAACCCCTATTCGTCGGTCTTCGACGCGGGGCTGACCTCCGTGATGGACGGCAACTTCATCAAGGTTCTTTCCTGGTACGACAACGAGTGGGGCTACTCGAACCGTGTCGTCGACCTGATCGGCCTTCTCTTCCCGAAGAAGAAGGTTGCCAAAAAGACCACGAAGAAAGCTGCGAAGTAATCCAGTACTAGATGCCGATTCGGGGGGCGTTCTTTTTGGGACGCCCCCCGCTTAGCGTAAGAGGTTGATCATGTTCAACAAGATGACTATCGATGATGTTGATGTGCGGGGCAAAAAGGTCTTCATGCGCGTCGATTTCAACGTGCCCCTTGACGACACGATGACGATTACCGATGACAGCCGTATCGTAGCGGCCCTCCCCTCCATCAATAAGGTGATCGGTGATGGCGGCCGGTTAATCCTTGCCAGCCACCTCGGCCGTCCCAAGGGAACGCCACAGCAGAAATTCAGCCTTTTGCCCGTGGCAAAACACCTTGGCGAGCTGCTGGACAAAAGAGTAAGACTTCTGCCTGACTGTATCGGGCCGGAGGTTGTCCTCTATTGCGAGCAGATGCAGGATGGGGATGTCGTCTTGTTGGAAAACACCCGCTTCCACGCCGCGGAAGAGAAGAATGAGCCGGAATTCGCCGAGGCGCTCTCCCGTCTGGCGGACATTTACGTAAACGATGCTTTCGGCACAGCCCACCGCGCCCACGCCTCCACCGAGGGGATTGCACGGCACATCAAACCCGCCGTGGCGGGCTACCTGATGGCGAAAGAGATCGAATACCTTGGCAACGCCGTTTCCAATCCGGCTCACCCGTTTGTCGCGGTGTTGGGCGGAGCTAAAATTTCTGGCAAGATCGATGTGATCGAGAATCTCCTCGACAAGGTGGACACAATTCTGATTGGCGGCGCCATGACCTTTACCTTTGACAAGGTGGAAGGGCTGGCGGTTGGCGACTCCCTCGTGGAAGATGAGCGGCTGGAGATGGCGGGGGAACTTCTGGCCAAATTCAAGACCTCCAAGGCAAACGTTCTGCTCCCGGTTGACTACCTTATCGCCGACGCGTTCGACGCCAAGGCCAGCACCAAGGTGGTGAAACGCGGTGAAGTGGAAGAGGGGTGGCGCGGGCTGGACATTGGTCCCGAAACCCGCAAGCTCTTCGCCGATGCCATCACGGATGCCAAAACCGTGGTCTGGAACGGCCCGATGGGCGTCTTTGAAATGGCACCTTTCGCCGAGGGTACAAGGGCTGTTGCTGAAGCTCTCGTGGAAGCTACCTCAAAAGGCGGTGTGACAATTATTGGTGGTGGTGACTCCGCAGCAGCTATTTCACAATTTGGACTGAGCGACAAAGTGAGCCACGTTTCCACCGGCGGTGGAGCGTCACTGGAATTTCTCGAGGGCAAGGAACTTCCGGGACTGGCCATTCTGACTGACCGTTAAACCAGGAGAAATAAAAATGCGAACCCCCTTTGTTGCAGGGAACTGGAAAATGTACCTCACCTCGAAAGAGGCGAGCGAAATCGCGGCTGGAATCGCGGATGCCGCGAACCGGGCAACGGATGTGGATGTTGCGATTTGCCCCTCTTTCACCCTGCTGAGCGCTGTCCGTGAGGCGTTTTCGAATTCTCGCGCCAAAGTGGGCGGTCAGAACCTCTTCTGGGAGGCAAAAGGAGCATTTACCGGAGAAATTTCGGCGGAGATGCTGCTGGACGCCGGTTGCACCTACGTGATCGTCGGACACTCCGAACGCCGCCAGTACTTCGGCGAGACGGATGCCTCGGTGAACCGTCGCGCCCATGCCGCCCTCGCCGCGGGCTTGATTCCGATTATCTGCGTGGGCGAAACGCTTGACGAACGTGAAGAGGGAACCACGGCAGAGGTGATTGCCCGTCAAGTGCAGGGTGGCCTCGATAAATTCACTGCTGAACAGCTGCCGCAGATTGTTGTCGCTTACGAACCGGTCTGGGCGATTGGTACCGGCAAAACCGCGACCCCCGCGATGGCGCAGGAAGTGCACAAACAGATCCGCGACCTGATGGTGAAACTCTACGGTAAAGAGGCTGCCGAACAGGTCCGAATTCTATACGGTGGCTCTGTAAAACCGGACAATGCTGTTGTGCTTTTCCGCGAGAAAGACATAGATGGCGGACTCGTGGGTGGGGCAAGCCTTAAAGCTGGCGATTTCGCCGAAATAATCAAGGCGGCTCGGCAGGAGGCATGATCCGAGAGGGGCTTGCACGACCGGGGAGCCTCTTCTATATTTGCGAACCTGTGAAACAAAGGTGTGACGATGCTTTACACTCTGCTTCTAATTATACACGTGATCGTTTCGGTCCTTCTGGTGGTTGTCATTCTGATGCAATCATCCAAGGGTCGTGGACTCGCCGGCATTGCTGGCGGGGCTGCGGCTTCAGCAGTTATGGGTGGCCGTCAGGCGGCTACACTGCTGCATAAGGTGACAATCGGCCTGGCGTTGGTCTTTGGCGTGAACCTGCTTATCCTCGGCGTTCTTTCCAAGGGACACAACGTCGCCCGCTCCGTCACGCAGGAACAGATGCAGCAGGCAGAACCTTCGCCGTTGGATTTTCTTGACGATGGAACGGCGACAGCTCCGGCTGGTGATGCGGCTATCCCGGCGGAAGCACCCGCAGAAACCGAGTAATACTGCGCCTTGTGCGCTTATTTGTGCCCGAGTGGTGAAATTGGTAGACACGCAGTGTTGAGGGCGCTGTGCCCTTCAGGGTGTGCCGGTTCGAGTCCGGCCTCGGGCACCAGAATTTGGACGGCATGATTCATCGCGAATCATGCCGTTTTTACATGTTGCAGTTACGTGGCCCGGACATACCTGTCCGAGGAGTATGTGTAGGCCGGGTTCTCCGAACCCGGCGATCACTTCCACGGCGGGTGGCCCGGGACTTCAGTCCCGGATTTCATATGGATAGTTTTCTTTTTCGTCGGTCCGCGAGGCCGGGTTCTCCGAACCCGGCGATCACTTCCACGAGTCCCGCCGCGCAGCAATTGTCTTGGACATTGGTAAGTCATTGCCAGACTGCGAAGCAGTCGTGGCAATCTCCCCGGTCAGAGGGGATCACCACGCTCGCTTTCAGCGAGCTGGTGATGACATATAAAAGTGGCCCTGTTGGCTCGTCCAGCAGGGTGTATTTGTTTTCTCGTGGATCCCCCGATCAAGCCGGGGGATGACAAATCAACGACGGGCGGGCGGGTGGCCCGGGACACTTGTCCGCCTTTGGCGGATCAGTCCCGGGTTTCATATGGATAATTTTCTTTTTTCATCGGTCCACGAACCGCAGCACCACCGGGGCAAGCTCGCATGTCCGAAAAACGGGCAACAGTCAGGCTACCCTTCGCCACACAACAGCAAAAAAGAGACCCGGACATCAAGCTGTCCGGGCCACATATCATAGTATGTGTAGGCCGGGTTCTCCGAACCCGTCGGGTGGCCCGGGACTTCAGTCCCGGGTTTCATATGGATAGTTTTCTTTTTCGTCAGTCCACGAACCGCAGCATCAAAGGTTCAAGCTCGCATGTCCGAAAAACGGGCAACAGTCAGGCTACCCTTCGCCATACAACAGCAAAAAAGAGACCCGGACATCAAGCTGTCCGGGCCACATATCATGTTTTTCGTCAGCCCGCACAGCTTTGGGCTGACAAATGGCTCCGGGGACTTCACCGGTTGCGGCGGTAGGCGAAGAGAACGTCGATAAAGAATTGTTTGTCCAGCGGCGCTTCGGTCCGTGTCCGGATCGAGCGGAGCATCATCTCCTCCTCCTCGTTGATCCGCATCAAAGAACGGGTTTTCTCGTCCTCCAGCAGCTCCACAAGCCCCGGATGAAGTTCATGCTGCTCCATCGGTTCATAGCTCTGTTCACGAATCTCCCGTAGCGTTCCGGAGGGTCTTCCCGGGCCCCATCCAGCTGGAGCCTCACGCCACAGGTCCGCCGGACGAACACCCAGCACCTGCGCCAGTGTGATCACTGTGTGCGCTCGCGGGCTTTCATGACCGTTTTCGATCAGACTGATCGTCGCCCTGTCCAGCTTTGCAAGGTCCGCGAGCTGCTTCTGGGTCAGTCCGGCACGTTTTCGCGCCGCCTGCAGGTTCTGGCCCAGCCTCACCTCGTCCTGGTGTTGGCTCATCGTTGTATCTCCGCTTACTGCAAGAAGATAGCGAATAACGTTGCACTAATGCAACAATATTCAAGTAACCGAAACCCTCGAACCGGACTCCCTTTATTCACTAAAATACAAGATGATATAACATGATACAGAAGCCCTCTGGCTCCCGGAGTGTTGGGTATTGACAACATTTCCAACAAAAGTTACCTTGCGTTCATCCTGAACATATGTTCAGGCCGTCCCTTGACAACATTCCGCATACACTCACCTCCGGGATCCCCTCCTTCCAGCCGCCCCGCTCCGGCGTCGATCCCCTGCTCCCGGCCCACCAATGCCCGAGTGTGTGCTTCCACCCTGCAACCGGGAGGTTCATGTTCCAACGGATGCATTCGGCAGGCCTCCTGACCGCAGCAAGACGAGAGCATGGACTCACCATCGGTCCTCTCGCGGGCGGAACCCCGCAAGTCCGCCCGCAGGGACCGTTACCAACCTCACAAGACCCACCCCGCAGAATCGAAAGGAGACAAGATGGAACTTCTGCCAAAACTTCACGCCGCAGCGGACATGTGCGAAACCGGAGAAGAGGTCAACCTCGATGAACTCGCCTTCCTCCTGCGCTACGCCGCTGGTGAACTGGCCGAACGTCCTGAGGCAGTTGTGGAACGGGATCAACTGATCGCCAGGCTTCGCCAACGCCTTCTTGCAAGGTGCGATCTGCTCCAGCGACCCGACTCGGAAACGAAGCGCGCCCGAAATGGCTCTCTCGCCGAGCTGGAAGAACTCGAGGCGGAGCTCGACCACCTTCTTCGTCACCGGCTGATCGCCTCGCCCTCGGACGAGCCCGCAGTAAAAGACCATCCCGGAACTGAAACCGAACCCTCGCTCGCCGCTCGCTACTCCAGCGGACGATGAGCCGTACAAAACCCGGAAAACATCAATCCACCACTGGAGAAAACGAACATGAGCACACCGTACGTCATCGACAACGAAGGCATCGGGGGAGGTCCATTCCTCTCGATGACCATCAACGATTCCTCCGGCTTTACGCAGGACGATATCGACAACAACACCACCGCTTGCCGCATCTCGGACGACAACGAAGTCTCGATGGGTAGCGCGGGCGACAAACTCTTCGGCAAGGTGATTTGGGTCTCCACGGACCTCGTCGCCGGTACAACCCGGCCTGCTTCCTGCGCCGTGCAGGCTCGTGGCGTTGCGCGGTTCAGCTACGACACTCCCGCCCCGGTAGTCAACCAGATGGTTGAGCTGAATGGCGACGGCAAGGTTCGGCTCGCCTCCGCGGATGCCGACATCGCTGCCGGAGGCCACCTGATGCGCGGCCAGGTTATCGCAGTCGATGCCACCAATTCCACCTGCGATGTCTGGCTGGGCTAGGCAGCGAAGTCGCTACAGCCTTGTATGGTGCCAAAACCTCGTGGCACCATAAAAACCCTCTTTCGATTCACCATCCACCCCAGGAGAACACACCATGTCTCTCGACCTTACCAAGGCAAACGCCCTGAAAACGACCATCATCGAGTATTCTCGCTCCGGCAACCTCGGGCTTTATCACGAAGCGCAGGAGCAGGGATTGACGTTGACAGAATGGCTGGAAAAGCAGGACCCCTCCCCGCGCAGCACGGATGGCAACATCGCCAGCCAACTCGACGCCTTTGAACGGCAGCTCGCCGTGCAGGAAATCATCACCAACGGCAACAATTCGCTCACCGTGGAACAGTTTTTCGTCGGCGGCGCGATGATCCTTCTCCCCGAGTACATCCTGCGGGAGATCCGCAAGGGCTACACGATGGTGCAGGACCCCGGCGAACTGATCGCGGTCAGTGTCCCCGAAACTGGCCCCACCGTCCGCCCGATCTACATCCAGACAGCCGAGGCGAAGAAATCCGCAGGCAAGCGCGCCTCGGGCGGAAGCGGCTACCCCCGCGTCCAACTCCTCTATCGCGACAAGGAAGCGGCAATCGTGGACCGTGGCCGCCAGTTTGACTTTTCCTACCGAATCGTCAAGAACCAGAAACTCGCGGAATTTCGCGTCTTCCTCTGGTGGATCGGCGCACAGCTCGCCTACGACGAAATCGATTCGATCTACGATGTACTCCTGAACGGTGACGGTTCCAGCCCTGCCGCAACGAATGTCTTCAGCGGCACTCCCGGCAGCTTCACCTACTCCGACCTCGTCCACCTCGCCAGCAGTTTCGACGTCCCCTCGACGATGACACACATTCTCGCCAACAAGAGCGACATCGAAACCGTGCTCAACATGAGCCAGTTCCAAGATGCGCAGGCATTCGCCGCCAAGGACCTCGTTCAGACCAGCGGCAAGTACGCCAACCTGCTGCCGATGAACGCCAAACTGGTCGCAACCCCCTCCGCCACAGCAACAGAGATGATCGCGCTTGACAGCCGCTTCGCCGTCCGTGAATCGCTCAGCCAGCCGTTGATGATCGAGGCGGACAAGGTGATCGAGCGGAAGCTGGAAACGGCTGTCGTTTCGAAGGAATCGGTCTACACGGTGATGGTAGACGATGCCCGAAAGGCTTGCAATTATTGATGTTTTCTGACTTCTGGGCCTCGGGTTTCCCCCTACTTTCCTCCCGCCCGAGGCCCGTGAAGGCGGGCAACACTCCAGCAAGGAGACACCATGTCTACCAATGTGACAGCCGTGATGCTGGAAGCCAACCTGAACCCCGTTGTCCTTCAGTTTTCCAAGCAGGTGACGACCTCATCCACCTTCCTCGCCGGTGCAGGTGGCATTGGTGCGGACGGGTTCCCGGTCCCCTTTTCCGGCCACATCACAGGCTTGCAGGTGTGGGACGGAGCCACCATTCACAGCGCCACCGGGACAAGGGAGATTTCCACTGGAGACCGCCTTTCGGTATTCGCCTCCTATTCCGGCGGAACCTTCAACGTCGCGGTCATCCATAACGGAAATTTCACGACACTGCAGGTGAACGGCCTCCCCGCAAGCAGCACCTACATGGCCTCGGTTCCCCTGCTCCTCGCAAGGAGTTAGCATGTCATGGACTGACGCCAACCTGGTCAAACTTCATCTGCAGGCCTTCAGCGTTGATGCCCTTACGGTTCGCCTCTGCCCAACAATCCTTGAGGGAACAGACTCCACCCAGCTTCCCCACAACACACTCTCCGAAGGAACCCTGACGATCCACCAGTCGCTGGCCTCCGGTATCGCCGGGCCGGTTTCGGTGACGCTGACAGGCACGAGCTGGTTTGCCACTGGCTACGACGCTGCGAGTCCCGACAGTATCGTCGTCTCGCCCACCGATCCTCCTCTCACACGGTATATCGAGGGAGTCGACTACGCAGTGGACGACGTGACTGCCAAGATCAAGCGACTTGACGTCGGATCGATCACTTCGGGCGACACCGTCCAGCTCTGGCTGATTCCTCTGACGTTGATGGATGAGGATGTTGACTACTCCGTGAACTACGCCTCCGGGACGATTGCACGAGTTGTCACAGGAGACTTGCCGGACCCTGCGCGTGTGTATGTCAGCTATTCGACCTCGGCGGCAGGAGCTACGGACGCTCTGATCGGTCAAGTCATTCAGGAGGCGGAAACGAAAATCCTCGAGCGGTTGCGTGAGGGATACGACGAGAGCTCAACAGAGGATGCGTTGACGATAGGCGCAACCGAGTTGACAGTCTCGACTCTCTGTGACGACCTCGCTCTCCGGTCGCTGACAGCCGTGGGAGACGCTTCGGCGGATGACCGTGCCAAACGGTTTATGGAGCTTGCGGTTCGGTATCACGAGCGGGCGATTTCCACCCTGTCACGTTTCCTGAAGCAACCGCTGCCCTCCCCCGTCACGCTGAAACCTGGCAGTCCACCCCCTGTCTGGTGATGATCGATTCTTAGCGGCAGTTGTCACCCTCATAGCCCACAGGACAACAATGAACCCTCCAGACTTCCTTGATTTCCTTGGATTGTGCCGGACGCACGACCCGGGGCATGATGAACCGCGTTCAATTCCTGACTGGGAGTACGTCCAAAAGCTCGCAAGCGCTCTCGTAGATCATGACCGCCTACTCGTCGTAAAAAGCCGCCAGATGATGGTTACGTGGATCGGTTGCAGCTGGCTCCTGTACCGCGCACTCACTGGTGGACCCGGGCAGCACCTTGTTCTTTCAAAAGAGGAGCGTTCCGCCAAGGAATTGATTGAGAGAATTCGCTTTCTCTACGAACACCTCCCGCCGGAAATATCTGTGAAACAGGCTCGTTTTCGTTCCGAGGGCATTTCCTTTGCAGAGAGTGATTCGCAGATCCTTTCCCTTCCTGCTACACCTCATGCTGTACGCGGAAGGTCCCCCCGAACGGTTTTCTGGGACGAGATGGCGTTCACTCCCTACGACGAAGAGATCTGGACAGCAGTCAAGCCTGCGGTGGATTCCGGTGGACGGTTTTTCGGTGTTTCGACACCTAACGGTCCCTCGGGAGTTTTCGCCCGCCTCGTTCATAGCGGGGCGACTTCCTTTCAGACAATCCACCTTCACTACTCCCTGAATCCCGAACGTGACAAAACGTGGCGCGTCTCCGCAAAAAGCGGCCTCTCCATATCCAAGTGGCGTCGCGAGCAGGAACTCTCGTTCGAGGGCGCTGAGGGCAGGGTGTATGACCAGTTCGATTCGCGGACACACATCATCAACCGCATGTCCCGGCCAGGGCGCAAAAAGGGACAACGTCTCTTTCGTGGAGTTGATTTTGGCTACCTCCATCCTGCGGCGGTATGGGCGGTGGAAGAACCGGACGGGGGTTTAACGATTTTTGACTGCCTGCTCGGCGACCGCTGGCCTGTCCAGAAATTTGCGCAGCGTATTCTCGCCATTGACGCACGATACGGACTAACCGAAAAGGACTTTCACCACACCGCTGTTGATCCCGCCGGGGCGGCAAGCACGGACTTTGGCATTCGTCCCATCGAAGCGCTGGAGGCCGCCGGCATCCGTGTCGTCCATCGCAGCTCCAACATCGCGCCCGGAGTTGAAGCGGTCCGCTCCCTGCTCCTCGACGCCAACGGCGAAGTGAAACTGAAAGTCCACTCCCGCTGCACGAAGTTGATCGAGGCCTTCCAGAGTTACGCCTGGGACGAGGAGGGAGAGGTGCCGCACAAGGACGGGATTCACGACCACTTAATGGATGCGCTCCGCTACCTCGTCATCAATTTGCCCCGATTCCAACGCCTTCCCCTGACAACCACTCCCCGAGTAGCCGGACTTGAGACACGCAAGAGGCGATGATCCGGGAGCAACAACCAGATAGAGGTGCTCATGTTTGCACGACTCTTTTCACGAAACCGTAAACCCGCCGAGTCTCCCAAAATTCTCGCCAGCCGTCCCACGGTAACTCAAAACGACCTCGTTATCACCGACGGTCCGCTGAGCGAACTTGCCACGGGACGGGAATTCCGTTACACCGGCCTGAACCGAGGCTCGTTCTACCGTTTTCTGCGTGATCGCATCCCCATCGTCTCCTCCGGCATCTGGACGTGGGTCCACCTCTGCACCACGACCCAACGGCTGGATCTGCGGGGAGAAGAAAGCGATGTTCGCCGGGCGAAAAAGCTCTCCGATTCGCTGGCAAAACGCGTCTATCCGAAGTTCGATGGTCATGTCCGGGGACTCGAACGGCTGACCGAATCCTTTTTCCTAGATCTCTTCACGCTCGGACGTGTAGCCCTGTTGGCGGTTCCTTTTCCGGACGGCAGTGGGATCAGCCATGTGGAGGCGCTGGACCCCTTTCGCATTCGTTGGGAGAAGAGCGTTTCAGGCCAGCTTCTGCCCTATTTCGAGACAGCTGACGGATCGCTGAAAGCCTTGTCACCATTGATGTTGTTTTACCGAACGCTGATAAGCGACTTGCACCAACCCGAGGGAGTTGACCCTCTCGCAAGCATCCCTTTCGTCGTGGAAATCGAGCAGAAAATGCTGGAGGACATGGCCCGCAGCAGCCACAACGCGGGAACCCCACGGCTCCAGATTAAACTCTCCCCGCCAGAACGAATGCCGGGCGAGGATCACGACTCCTACACGCAGCGTATCAACGGCTATTTCGACTCGACTGTCAGGCAGTTCCACGACCTCGGTCCTGACGACAACATCTTCACCTGGTCGGGTGTGGAAGTAACCGTGATCGGCGGCAGCGACAAGATGGGCACGACATGGAAGGTGAATCGCGAACAGGTAATCGAGGATGTGATCACCGGGCTGAAGCTCTTTCCCTGGGCACTGGGCAGGAGTCACGGAACGACGAAGAACTGGATTTATGCCCAGTACAACCTCCTGATGCAAATCGTCGATTCAGTGCAGATGCTCGGTTCGGAACTCGTCGAATGGCTTCTCCGCTACGAACTTCGCCTCGCCGGAAATATGGTCGAACCCCTCTGGATATTCTCACCCAATCAGGACCCCTTCGTCGTCGAGCGCAACGAGGCAAAGCTACTCGAGCTGGAGCGTGCCGAACGTCTCATTGAGGCAGGCATTCTCTCGCGAGACCAGGCGGCCCGGGAACTGGGGTACGAGGGTGCATTCCGCAGCGAATGACCTGTTGAAAACGAATCAGCCTCCAAACCGAACCACCGCAACATCCTACCGAAGGGAGATAGAACCATGTTGTCACAACACCTCTCCGGCACACTCCTTCGCGAACCCTGCAAAGCCACGGAAGAGGACCTTGAAGCGATCCGGAACCTCTCAAACCCGCCCCTCGTCGCCCTCGATGTTGACGACATCCACGTGCGCAGGTGCCGCCTCGCCAGCGATCGTGTGGACAGCCGTTACGGCCGTTTTCGTTCCGCAGACCTGCCTCACCTGCTGAAACTGACACAGGGAGCCCCTGTCCTGATCGGCCATGACCGCCGTACGCTTGGCGTTGCGAGGTTCTTTGGCGGCGAGGTAGAGAAGCGTGGAGACACGGAATGGATCATCCCGAGGTTTTACTGGCCAAAGGCACATTCTCAGGCGGATGACCTGCGCGTGATGATCGACTCCGGGGTTTACAACGAAGCCTCCATCTCCTTCGTCTACCGCGAGCCGACATGCAGCATCTGTGGACAGGACCTGCGGAGCTGTCCTCACTGGCCGGGGCGAAGCTATGATGGTCAGCTCTGTTTTTTCTGGTACGACGGCGTGGAGCGTGTTACCGAGGGCTCTCTCGTCTACCGTGGCGCCGCTCCCGGTACCGGAATAGAACTCTCCTGCGAGGGGAGCTGCTCTCCCGGCTCTGGTGAAAACGGCTCCAAAGAGGGAGGATCCGAGCGTGTGTTGAAGGTCAAACACCGTGGGGTCCGCTTCATTGCCCACCTGACGGCACAGTCCCCAAAACAGCAATTCATATCCAGCCGCAAGAAAGCCGCTCAACCTACCGAATAACCCGCCCAACACTACAACCCTCTCGTAATGGAGGATCCCATGCATAAAGAAGCATTTGAACAACGCGCCGCCCTGGCCGCCAAGCTCGGTCGTCTCGGCCTGATCATTCTCCTCTCCCATCTCTGCTCCCTCTCCGCCCGGGCCCAATCATTCTCAAGCGCAGCGGGCCTGCTTCAGGGAGAGAGAATCGCAAGAGCGACACCTGTCTACAACGACACACTCTTCGCCGAAGCCGACACTACAGCCTGGCTCCCTTTCGGCACTCACATCGCGGCCCTCGCCCCGGAACGAGTCTTTGCCCCCACCCGTTTCACCCTTTTTGCAAAGCTGGACACTGCCGGCATTGCTCACGCCGCAGATCCGGAGCTGACTGTTTTCGCCCAGTTGGCGCTCAGTGATACAACCCAGCCTTACGAGCAGGAAGATGGCTCCCTTGCCCTCGCACCGACGACCGATCCACTGATCCGAACGGATGTGGGCCTCGTTTTGCCGGTGCCTGTTTATGGTGGTGGCTGGATTCGGTTTATCGTGGAATCCAGCGACACACTTCAGGTCCGGCTCGATCTCTGGAGGGTGAGATGAAATGGCTTTGGCTGCCTGCGCTGCTTTTGCTTCCCGTGCTTCTCTTCGCTGCTCCAGACGACGAACCCGCCGGTGACCCGCTCTGGACCGCCCCCCATTTCCTTGCCCTAGCCGACATCGACACCTCCCGCCTGAGTCTGCTCCCCGGCTACCGGAACCCGCCCTATCCTGGTCGCTGGCCAGATTCCCTGCGAATTCGAGAAGCGGTTGACCCGATTACGGGCGATACGCTGCTGGTGATTTATGAGGATTGGGCGAGTCGTTTTCGCGGTGTCCCTATAGCAGAGGAGGTGCGACGATGAAGCGAATTATCGTGTTTTGGATTGTGCTCCTCTTTGCCAGCGCCTCCGCGTGCGGGTCGGTCTGGTTTGTTCACAGCGGAGGAAATAACGGAAACGACGGACATGCGTTTTCAGCCGCGCTCGCCAGCTTTTCGGCAGCGGTGGACTCGGCCAACAATTCCAGTGGAGCGGACACCCTTCTCCTGCTCGCCGGGGACCAGCTGATTGGACTTTCCAGCGGCGAAGAGATAACCGGTAAGACCTTCATCTGGCCCATTTTGTCCGGTGACTCGCTCACCCACAAACCCTCATCAACCCCTGCAAAACTCATCAATCCCGGGACTACCTTCGCAGACTTGATCAAGGCAAATGGAAGCAATGCAGTCGTCCACATCTTCAACCTGAATATTCTGGCGAACGAGGGCGGAACAGCCGGGCGTATGGGATGTTATGCTATAAACGGCGCTTCATTATACATTGCGAGATGCCGGATTGAAGAGCCTTCATCATGGGGGGTATATGCCAACATCTCCTCCCTGCTGCACGCCTCCGACTGCATTGTGATCAACTCTGGCGGAAAGGGGTATCTGGCCAGCGCCAACGCAGAAGCAACGATCACAGACTCCCGCGCTGAAAACTGCGCTTCCTACGGATTTCATTCAGCGGATCACGCATTGTTGATCGCGAGAAACTGTTCCGCTCAAAATTGTCAGGTTGGATTTATTTCCTCTTCCGCTGGGTCAATCGAGTTAGAAAACAACGAAACGAAATCGTGTGATGAGGGAATCCTGTTCAACAACGGAGACTCGGCGACGGTAGTCAATTCCTCCTGCTCGGGAAGCCGCCTGGCGGGTCTCCGGCGAGTGACAAACGACACCACCGATATCCGTCTGGATGGTCTTCTGATTCACACGCTTGCCTCGGGAGTAACCGGACTGGTGTGCGAAGGAGCGAACGATTTTGAAATTAACCACCTGACGATTCATGGCGGCGCGGGGGTGACCGGAGTGGCGGCCGCTGGAAGCTTCGCTGCAATACTCAGGAACATCATTATCACCGGCTGCGATGTTGCGCTCGATGGAACGTCAGGATCGTTACAGTTCGGACCAGGACTCCTTTACCAGAACAGCGCAGACACCACCGGCGCAAACGTCACCTACCTGACGGAGCCGCTCGTTCGAAATCCTCTCTGGGTTCACCCCTCCGCCGGCGACTACCATCTGACCCCCTTCTCCCCAGCACGCCGCGCAGGCACAAACGGCGGCCACCTCGGCGCACTACCCGCCACCACGAATTCCTCGGAGCCATGGGGACGCCCTCCCTGGGGCAGAGACACACACTGACCCAACCCACCACAACAACCTCCAACGACAGGAGACCTTTCCATGCTGAAACGACTGATCAAAACAAAAACGTTCTGGGCGGCAGTTGCAGCCATCGTCGCCGCGACGGAGCGGTTCGCGACCGGACAGAGCACATTAACCGAAGGACTTCAAATTGCGATCCCTGCTCTAATGGCCCTGCTTCTCCGTGATGGCATCGCAAAGTCCTCGACGGAAACCTCTGGCACCGAAGCCGCCACCGAACCATCCGCCAGCACATCCCCCCAGGAGTAATCCTGATGAACGCTGACCCGGCACACCTCTCGCTAACCCTGCGGGACATGATCTACTTCGGCTCGCTGATTGTTTCCCTCACGCTGGGGTATGGAAAAATGAGATCCGAGATACGTCACCTTGAGGATGTGAAAGCGGACCGAAGTGAAGTGCAACGACTTGCCGTGGAAATCCGTCAACGCCTTGCTGATATCCAGACCTCTCTCGTGCGGCTCGAACAGAACACAAGGCAACACAAGCCGACAGAACCCCGACCCTGAACCGCAGCGCCAAAGGCTTAAGCTCACCTATTCGAAGTGTTCAATGGCCGAGACACACAGAAGAGACAGAATCTGGGACAGTTACCTTTCCTGCTGAAAAGTGAAGCTGTCCCTTTCTCAAAAAGAGAAACCCGGGGTTGATCCGCCAAATGCGGACAAGCGTCCCGGGCCACCCAATGCAATTACATGCCCGGTCAACCCTGAGGCACCAAATGAAACAGTATTTTAAGACTTATGAAACCCGGGACTAAAGTCCCGGGCCACCCAGCCGGGACACACAGAAGAGACAGAATCTGG
>Ga0272443_10003117_pt1 | contig 19989 bp, 16 predicted proteins | sample SSMAcet12_FD_193581 | JGI IMG/M metagenome (GOLD analysis project Ga0272443, IMG submission 193581) | Marine sediment archaeal communities from Little Sippewissett salt marsh, Falmouth, MA, United States - SSM-Acet-12 | ecosystem: Environmental > Aquatic > Marine > Wetlands > Sediment ... | reverse complement strand
CTGCCCTAGGTGACGACGGCGGTCGAGTCCCTCACGAAGCTGTTTGCACCGACGATCGACTCCGACCCCGGCCGGGCGCCGACGGTGCTCTTCTCGGACGATCGGACGCGGCTGTTGCTCACCGCGAAGGCACGCTACCCGTCGCAGCGCGGCGTGGACTATTCCGAGATGGTGACCGAGAAGGTCCACGCGGCGATCGAACGTGCCGACCCCGCGTCGCTTGGCGTAACGGTCGGTGTCGCGGGGGCCTACGCGTTCAACGCCGAGACCAACACGGTCGTCAACGGCGACATGCTGAGGACGACGATCATCTCGTCCGTCGGCGTGTTCGTGATTTTCCTCATTGCGTTCGGATCGCTGTTCTACTCTGCTGTCGCGGTCATTCCGCTCTTGATCAGCGTGGTCCTGACGATGTGCTGGGCGAAGTTCGCGGTCGGCGGGTTCAACCTGGTAACGACCTTTCTGCCGGCCCTCGTGCTCGGACTCGGCATCGACTACGCGATCCACATCATCGCGCGCTATTCGGAGGAGAAGGGCAACGGAATGTCGCTCAATCGGGCGCTGTACGCGGCGATCCTCAGCAAGGGCGAGGCGTCGTTCTTCGCGGCGCTGACGACGTCGCTGGTATTCGTCGGGTTGCTCACCGGGCATTCGCGCGCCCTGTTCGAAATGGGCGTGATCAGCAGCGTCGGGGTGCTGATCGCGTTCCTATCGACCCTCTTCCTCTTGCCGGCGCTGATTACCCTGTCTCACTTCCTGCTCCGCCGGCGGCGGCGCGAGAACATCTCAACCTACTCGGCACGGCTGACCGGTCTGTTCCGCCACGTGACCGGGCGGGGACGTGCGATCTTCGTCATCGTGCTGGTGCTGACCTTCTTCGTCGCGTTCCAGGCGGCGCGGACGTCGTTTGTCTTCACCGACTTCGACTTGGTCCCGGCGGTCGAGTCGGATGCGGTCACGGACGAGATCCTCGAGAGCATTGCGGAGCTTCCGATCGGATTGGGCAACTACTACACGTTCTTCGCGTCGTCCGGCGAGGAACTGCGGACCATTGTCGACAACCTGCCCGCACATCCGCTGGTCGATTCCGTGGACTCGGCGGCGGACCTACTGCCGGTGGATCTCACGGCGCAGCAGCAGGTGCTGAAGACGCTCGACCTCGAGGCGTACGTCGAGCAGCTTGGCGCCCTGCAGGCGAGCCTTCAGGAACGGTCGGCCGCACTGGCGGAGATTCGAACGCTGCTGGCGCAATTCGGGCTGCTGCAATACGCCGCCTCGCTGAACGGCCAAGCCGACGTGGCGCTGTTGAGTAGTGACATCTTGGCGCAACTGCGGACAATCCAACGTGAGCTTACGGAATTGGACGTCGAGAGGACGGCGGCGGAGATCGAGCGCCTTCGGGCGGCGCTGATCGATCTGGACCGAAACCTGGCCGAGCTTCGCGATCTTCCTCCGGTGGAGACGCTGCTACGCAACATCCTGCTCGCCTATCCGGAGGGCATCCGGACGCAGTACCTGACCCCGGCCGGCGACTTCATCCTCCGCGTGCGCGTCAGCCAGGAGATCTACGAGGCCGAGAACCTGAAGGAGTTCAACCACTTCGCCGACTCGATCGCCGACGACTACTTCGGTATGCCGATGGTGGTGGAGCAGCTCGAGGGCTACATGAAGCGGGATTTCTACGTGTCGACGCTGATCGCAGCGGCACTCATCGTGCTGCTTCTGCGGGTCAGCCTGCGCGGATGGGTGCGAGCGGCGATCGCCGGCGCGCCGCTTGTGCTCGGTTACATCTGGATGCTCGGGGGAATGCGATTGCTGTCGATCGACTTCAACTTCCTCTCGATCACGATCTCGCCGCTGCTGATCGGGATCGGTGTGGACAACGGGATCCACATCCTCCATCGCACGATCGAGGAGCGATGCACGAAGCCGGAGGGATCGATCGAGCGAGGTGCCGGAACGACGGCCGTCGCGGTGATTGTTACGTCGCTGACGACGATGCTCGTGTTCGGCAGCCTGCTGTTGGCGCGAACGCCCGGCTTGAGGATGCTCGGTGCGTCGGCGCTTCTGGGAATCGGATTCGCCTTGCTGTTCAGCCTTCTGTTCCTGCCCGCCGCCCTCCGTGTCGAAGGCGGCAAGAGGGTATAATGCGCTTCGGAATGGGCCTTTAAGGAGCGTGAGTCGCATTGACACTATACGCATACGTCGGTTGGGGGATGAGTCTCGTGGCCGCAATCGCGGTCGGTCTCCTGATTGGCAGCATCCCGCGTAAGCGGAAGGAGACGGAGATCGTCAGCGCCGCCCGGGACGAGGCGGAACAGCTGAAGAAGGAGAAGCTCCTCGAGGCGCGTCAGGAGGTCCAGGAGCTCCGAGAGGAAGTCGAGGAGCGAGCCAAGCGACGCGAGGAGGAGATCACGCGGGCGGAGGAGAGGATCCTGCGCCGCGAGGATCGGCTGAGCAAGAAGTCGACGTACCTGGAGAAGATCGAGGACTCGCTGCGTGAGGACGAGGAGGAGCTTCTCAAGCTGAAGACAGAAGGCACGCAGCTACTCGAAGAGAGCAAGACCCAAATGGAGCGGATGGCCGGCTGGACCCGCAAGGAGGCGCAGGAGCACCTCCTGAAGGTCGTCGAAACCGAGTCGCAGCGGTTTTTCTCGCGGCGGGTCGAGGAGGTCGAGCGGCGCGCCAAGGAAGACTCCGAGCAACGGGCGGCGCACATCATCGCCACGGCGGTTCAGCGGTATGCGGCGGAGTACGTCGAGGAGAATACGGTCAGCTCCGTTCCGCTGCCGTCGGAGGAGTTCAAGGGGAGGATCATCGGACGCGAGGGCCGAAACATCAAGACCTTCGAGGCGTTGACCGGCGTCGAGTTGCTCGTGGACGATACGCCGGAGATGGTGGTGCTGTCGTGCTTCCATCCGCTTCGCCGGGAGGTCGCGCGCATGGCGCTGTCCCGGCTGATCGAGGACGGACGGATTCACCCTGCGCAGATTGAAGAGAAGGTGCAGCGGGCCCAAGGGCGCTTGGCGGAGCGGATCAAGGAGGAAGGGCGCAAGGCGGCGTTCGATCTCGGCATCGAGCTCCATCCCGAGCTGGCATCTCTTCTGGGTCGGCTCCGCTATCGCACCAGCTATGGCCAGAATCAGCTGGCGCACTCGATGGAAGTGAGCGGGATCGCGAAGGTTCTCGCGGATGAAATCGGAGCGGACGCGTCGCTGGCGGTGCGCGCCGGGCTGCTTCATGACATCGGAAAGGCGGTCGATCACGAGGTCGACGGGCCGCACGCGCTGATCAGTGCGGATCTGGCTCGCCGATACGGCGAGGGTCGGGTCGTGGTCCAGGCGATCGCTGCGCATCACGAGGATGTCGAGCCGACCGGCGTCCTCGATGTGTTGATCCAGGCTGCGGACACGTTGTCTGCGGCGAGGCCCGGCGCACGTCAGGAGACCTACGAGCGGTACGTCCAGCGCCTGCACGATCTCGAAGACCTCTGTCGATCCTTCCCCGCGGTGCAGGATGCCTATGCGCTACAAGCGGGGCGAGAGGTTCGCGTGATGGTCCACCCGGATCGCGCGAGTGACGACGTATCGGCGAAGCTGGCGTACGACATCGCCAGAGCGATCGAGGAAGAACTCAACTACCCGGGCGAGATCAAGGTCAACGTGATCCGGCAGACCCAGTTCACCGAGAGCGCGAAGTAGGTGGTCGAATCCATGCAGACGCTGAAAGTGTCATCCGACTCGGATCCGGGAGCGGCGGCTGGGGCCATCGCCAACGGGGTTCGGGAGCGCGGGGAAACGGAGATCCAGGTCATCGGGCCGCGCGCGGTCAACCAGGCGGTTAAGGCGATCGCCATTGCGCGCGGATACCTCGCGGCGAGCGGAGTCGACCTCTACTGCGTTCCGAGCTTCACGAGCATTCGGGTTGCGGAGGGAGATGGAGAGAGAACTGCGATTCACTTCGCCGTGAAGACGCGACATGGTGTTTGCGGTGCCGCGGCGACGGGGGAGGGCACGGGCCAGGTCTAGGAATGTCAAATCGGGCGGCTTGTTGGCCTTCCGACGGAGCGGTACCATCCGCCGACAAACCAATATGTACTCAAGGGAGTGACAGATCGCGATGCCGGGATTCCTGAAGCGTCATCAGAAGAAGATCATCTGGATAGTGGTCCTCGGATTCTTCGTGGGGGGGGTGGGACTGGTCTCACTCAACCAGGCCGGTGTGTTCCGACAGAGCACTCCCGAAGTCGACACCGGCCCGGCATACGCGGCGTCCATCAACGGGGAAGAGGTGTCGCGTGAGGCAGCGGCGAACGCTTTCAGCAACCTAGTCAACCAGTACTACGCGTACTACCAGCAGATCGGGCAGGATCCGAACGAGATCTTCTCCGGCGCGAATGGGTCGCTGACGCTCCTGCAATTCCAGGCCGATACGATCCAGAACCTCGTTCGCCAAACGCTGTATAACCAAGCGGCGGACGAGCGGCACATTCGAATCGATCGGCGGGATATCGATGCGGCCTACGCGATCGAGTACAGCAATCTCCTGCAGCAGAACAACATCGACGAGGCGTTCCTCGAGGAGTACCTCGTCAATCAGGGCCGTACGCTCGACTCGTTCCAGCAGGCGATGCGCAGCGAGATCGAAACGCAACTCCGAAACGAGGCGCTGCGCGAGGTGATCGTCGGCATCGTCGAGCCGACCGAAGACGAGCTCTACGGCTACTACGAAGCGAACATCGTGCGCTACGACGGGCCGGAGGAGATCCGCGCCTCGCACATCCTTCTCGCCGACGAAGCGACGGCGCAGAACGTCCATGCGCAGTTGATGGCCGGCGGCGACTTCGCCGGACTGGCGCGCGAGTACTCGGAGGATCGAGGGAACAGCGAGAGCGGCGGAGACCTCGACTGGTTCGGACGCGGCCAGATGGTAACGGAGTTCGAAGACGCGGCGTTCGCGCTGGAGATCGGCGAGATCTCCGAGCCGGTCGAGACACGATTCTGGTATCACATCATCCAGCTGACCGATCGTAGGGAGGCCCACACGCCGACGCTGTACGAAATCCGAGACCAGGTCCGCGACGACTACATCGCCGAAGAGGAAGCACAGCTGTTCTCGGATTGGTACGACACCCTGCGTGCGACGAGCGACGTCGAGATCACGCTGCCGCTCGTCAATGCGTACCTCCTCCAGCGGGAAGATCTCCAAACCGGACTGGCCGAGTTCCTGCGGGTTCAGGAGAGTGGCGAGGTCAACGACCCATACCTCCCGTACTACATCGGCAGGATCTACGAGGCGATGGCGGCGGAGAAGGCGGGAGAGCGGTCGGTACTGCTGGAGATCGAAGAGCCGACCGAGGAGGAGCAGGCGCAGATCGACGAGCTTCTTCGGATTCAGGAGGAGTACGAAGCCGCTGCGCTGCAGCAGTACCTGATGGCGCTGGAGGAAATCGACGCCGACGAGAAGTTCGTTACCCGCGTCCTCACGCTCGATCCGGACAGCGCGTCCGCCCGCTACCTGCTCGGCAAGCTGTTGATGGAGCGAGGCGACGTAGTCGGCGCGGAACAGCAGTTCCAGGAGGTCATCTACAAGACGCCCGACTTCGTCCCGGCATACATCGCATCCGGTGACCTATCGCTCCGGCAGGGTGCGGCGGTGCAGGCGACCCGCCGGTACGAGGAAGCCCTCGAACTCCGTCCCGAAGACGTGACCATCATGACGAAGCTGGTTACCGCCTACCTTGCCGTGGGCTACCTCGGCGAGGCGGAAGAGACGATCCGCAAGATCGCGCAGATCGACCCCGGCAACGTCAAAATGCAGATCGCCGAGGGAGAGGTCGCGCAAGCCCGGCTCGAAGAGGCGGTAGCGGAGCGGGCGGAGATCCTGGCCGCAGCCGAGCGGACCGATGAAGACGAGGCGAGACTTGCCGATCTCGAGCAGGAGATCGCGACGTACTCGGAGACGGCGATCGAACGGTTCGAAGGCGGCCTCGAGCGCGCGGGGTCGCTCGACCTCAACGTCAAGCTCGGCCAGGTGTATCTCCTCGTCGAGCGATGGGACGACGCCGAGGACGAGTTCCGTCGCGTGATCGTCCAGTCGCCGTACCGGGTCGAGGCGTATGTCGGGCTGGCGGAGGTGCTCGCCGCGCGAGGCGACGTCGACGGGGCATTGGAGAACCTCCACGCCGCGTATGCGCGGTCGCTCGATGACCTCGAGAAGGAGCAGATCACCGGACGGATCCTCGACTTCGATCCTGACGACATCACGACCCGGCTGCGGTTGGCCAAGGCGTACGCGGAGCAATACAAGTGGTCCGCAGCCACCCGCGAGTACGCTGCAGTCCTCGAGGCGGATCCGGACCTGATCGAGGCCTACATCGGCATCGGAGAGGCGTACCGTTGGCGGAACGAGGCAGCGACGGCGATCGAGTACCTTCAGCGGGGACTCGATCGCGCGTCCTACCAGTCCGATCGGATCGCGCTGAACGAGGGAATCGTCGAGGCAGCGCAGTACGAAGCCGGGGCCGGGCGACCGTTGGCACCCGTCGGACTCGATGCGCGGATCAGTCTAGCCGAACTGTATCTCGAGCAGGGTCGGCTCGAGAAAGCGGCGGAGCAGCTGGAGCTGGTTCGGACCGACGACATGACCTATCGCGCCGACGAAGTACTCGCGCTGCTGATCGAGGCAGGGGTCGAGGAGCCCGAAGCGGAGGCGCCGGCCGACGAAGAGACGACATCGGAGGGAGACTCGAACGAGGTTGCTCTCCCGGATGAGAACGCCGACGCGGATCCGGATGGGGAGTAGATCGTTCTCCGATCTGGTCGCTCTGATCGCCCGACTGCGGCATCCCGAGGACGGATGCCCGTGGGACCGTGCGCAAGATCACCGGTCTCTTCGGCCGTACGTGCTCGAGGAGGCGCATGAGCTGATCGCCGCGATCGACTCGGGGGTGGATGAGTCAATCGCCGACGAACTCGGCGATGTGTTGCTGCAAGTCCTGTTGCACAGCCAGATCGCCTCGGAACGCGACGCGTTCGAGGTCGGGGATGTGATCGAGGGACTCGCAGACAAACTCGAGCGTCGGCATCCGCACGTCTTCGGCGAGGCCTCCGACGACCTTCCTTCGATCAGCAGACGTTGGCGAGAGATCAAGGAGGACGAGGGCAGATCGAGGGTGGCCCAGCCGGTCCTCGTCCGAGCGAAGAGACTCCTCTACTCCCTCCAGGTGCAGGAGAAGGTGGATGCGCTTCGGAGTTCGATGGGCTCCTCTTCGGCGGAGGAGACGGCCGGACTGCGGATCCTCGCGGATATCCTGGAGGCGATGGAGGATGGATTCGATCCGGAGATCGCACTCCTGAAGGGTGTCGAGTTCCTCGAGCATCTCGAGGAACCGGAGACGCTCGAGGGGGAGGAGTGATGGACGCCCTCGTCTACTGGATCGGCACAACCGAGGAGGAGATCCACTACCTCGACGCGATCGTCAGCGCGTACGACGGTCTCGCGGCGGTGCGCCGCGAGTTCCGGTTGCGCGACGGCGAAACGCAGTACAAGGTGTTCGTGTCCCCCGGGATGGAGGACGAGTTCCTCGAGCTGATCGAGCGGCTTCGTAAGACCGCCGACATCGGATCGCTGGTGTGCGGGGAGGACGACGATGTGGCGTCTTCGACCGATTGAGACGGTGGAGACGATCTACGACATCGACTTCACGCGCCTCCACGCCTGCGGGAAACGGATCCTCCTATTCGACCTGGACAACACCCTCGGTCGCCGAGGCATGCGTCACCTGCCCGGATCGATCCTCGTCTTTCTGCGGTCGCTCGTTGAGCGGGGGTTCGCCGTCGGCGTCGTTACGAACCGCCGCAGGAACGCGGACAGCCCTGCGGTGCACGACCTGAGAACGCAGGTTCCCGTGGTCCATGCGGCGGGCAAACCGGGGCGGCGAGGCTTCCTCGAACTCCTGGTTCGGCTCGACGGCACGGCGGCGGACGCGGTGATGATCGGGGACCGCCGGCTGACGGACATCCTGGGTGCGAACCGGCTCGGAATTCACTCGATCCTCGTTCGTTCCGTCCGAGGGGGAAGCGAGACGAGCCAGGAAGAAGCTCCCGCGAGCTGACGGCTGCGCAGCTGGCGGGAGCCGGTTCTTTTCTCCGTTGTGATGTGCTCTACTTCAACCGTGGGTCGAGGACGTCGCGGAGACTGTCTCCGAGGATGTTGAAGCCGAACACCGTGATTACGATGCACAGGCCGGGATAGACGGCCATCCACCACGCGGTTCGCATGTACTCCTGTGCTTCCTGGAGCATCGCGCCCCACGACGGAGTCGGTGGGCTGACGCCGTATCCGAGGAAGCTCAGGCCGGCGACGACGACGATGTTGACGCCGATCGACATCGTCGTTACGACCATCAACGACGCAATCGCATTCGGCAGGACGTACTTCAGGATAATCCGCCACGTCGGCACGCCGATGGCCTTGGCGGCCGTGACGTAGTCCTGCTCGCGAACCGAGAGGACCTCGCTGCGGATGATGCGGGCCGGCTGGAGACCGAAGATACCGAGAATTAGCATCAGCGAGAGGATGCCGCCCTCGGGCCAGAGGCCGCGTACCAGCAGAACGAGGACCAAGAAGGGGATCGAATTGATGACCTCGAGGATGCGCATCAGGATCGCATCGGAGACACCGCGGAAGTACCCGCCGAGCAGTCCGAGGAACCCGCCGAGCAGCATGTTCAGCAGCGTCGCAACGGCACCGATGCCGAGTGCGACGCGGGCACCGTAGATGATTCGATCGAGCACGTCCCGCCCGTAGTTGTCGGTCCCGAGCGGATGGTCGCCCGACGGCGGGGCCTGGAAGTTGATCAGGTCGAGCTTGATCGCATGCTGAACGGGCTTCACGTAGCCGGGCTCGCCCTGGAAGCTGTGCCCGGATGAGAAGAAGGGCGCGAATAGCCCTACATGGACTGCCAGGGCAATCAAGAGCATGCCGACAATGCCCTTCGGGTCCTTGGAGAAGCGCCGGCTGGCCATCTGCCAATACCCGAACGAGTACTGCTTCTCCTGTTTGGCTCGGGCCGACCGATGCATGTCGAACAGCGCCCAGGCCCACGTGGCTACGAGCAGGATGAACATCATCACTGTCGAGAACCAGTAGTCCGACGGTCCGGCGATCCATGAGAAGCGGTGCTTCGCCACGGCGAGTCCCATCGTCGCCCCGAACAGCATCACCGCGCCGAGGAACAGCAGCGCCTTGCCCCACCAGCCCCTCGCGACGTGTCCCAATCCCGGCAGGAGAACCGTCAGGACGATGTCTCTTGGTGTCAGCATGACCTTCGCTCTGTGGCTAGTCATAGGTGATCCTCGGATCGATGTATGCGTACAGGAGGTCGACGAGCAGGTAGGAGATCTGGAAGAAGAACGCGAGGAAGAGGGCGAGCGCGAAGACGACCGCCTGGTCGCGTCGTGAGATCGCTTCCACCATCAGGCGGCCGATGCCCGGCCAGGCCGTCGTTGTCTCCGTCAGTACGGCTCCGGCCACCAACGTGCCGATCTGCAGCCCAACGTTCGTTACGACCGGCGCGAGCGCGTTTCGGAAGGCGTGCTTGATCAGCACGACGCGCTCCCGGAGTCCCTTGGCCCGGGCCGTCGTGACGTACTCCTGTCGGAGCACTTCCAACATGCTTGCCCGCGTGAGTCGGGCGTTCATCGCCATCTGCACCGACGCCAGCGCAACACTCGGGATGACCAGATGCAGGAATCCGTCCCACGTCACGAACGAGACCCGAAGGTACTCCCATCCGAACAGAATGACCGATGTACCGCGTCCGGAGACCGGCAGGATTCTCAGCAAGACGCCGAAGACCAGCATCAGCATCAGTGCGAACCAGAAGACCGGGATCGAAATCCCCACCAGTGCGACCGTCGTCACAGAATAGTCCAACACCGAGTTGCGATAGATCGCCGATAACAACCCTGCCGGTATCGACACCACCAGCGCGATGATCGTCGCGAAGGCACCGAGTTCGACGGTTGCCGCGAGTCGCTGGAAGATCACCGTCCATACCGACGTGTGGTACGTCATCGCACGTAAGCTGCCTGTGAACAGGCCGCTGATGAAACGCCAATACTGAACCGGCCACGGTCTATTCAGCCCCAGCTCTTCTCGGATCCCCTCGATCGTTTCGAGGCGAGCCCCGATCCCGGCCATCACGACCGCCGGATCGCCGGGCATCAGCTTTAGCAGGAGGAAGATCAGGACCGTGAGGGCGAACAACGTGAAGACAACCTGGATGAGCCGTCTCAGCGTGTATCCGAGCATATGGTTTCCCCAGATTCCCTCTTCGTTTGAAAGACCTGGGCTGCCAGTCGCTCGACCGACAGCCCAGGCTGTCTTGTGTATTTCTAGGCTAGCCTACAAGCCAATGGTTGCGCTCGACTAGCTGCTCAGCCAGACGTTGTGGTACGGCGTCGTGATCCACAGCGTGCCCAGCGGGTGGACCAGGAAGCCCTCGAGGTCGGCGCGGATGGCCGTCGTCTGGACATAGTGGTACCCCGGGATCGCGGCGTAGTCTTGGTATACGATCCGCTGTGCCTCGACGAACTTCGCCTCACGGACTGCCTGGTCGAGGGTCGTGTCCGCTTCGGTGATCAGCTGATCGACTGTCGGGTTAGAGTAGAACGACATGTTGTCGGCGGAGCCGATCGTGGCGTTGTCCGTGTGGAACATGTAGTAGATGAAGTCGTGCGGATCCGGTCCGCCGGACCAGCCCATCCACATCATCTCGAAGTCGCCGATTGGGTCGGACTCCGAGCGATAGGCGAGGTCAAGCAGCGGTCCCCAATCCAGCGGGATGACTTCGGCATCGACGCCGTTCTCGATCAGGCTCGTGGCCAGGATCGTCGCCAACTGTCGCCGGCGAGGATCGAGCGGTGTGTGAACGCGAACCGTGTACCCTTCAGGAAGGACGCCGTCTGTGCGGAGCTCGGCGAACAAGCTCTGTGCATCCTCGTCATCCTCAGGAAGGGCAGCGTTCTCCTTCAGGTACTCCTGATCGTTCGCCCAGAGCGCCGGCGGGATACAACCGTAGGCCTTGACGCCCGTCAGATTCTGGAAGATCGAGAAGACTGCGGCCTCCCAGTCGACGGACTCGTAGACGGCCTTGCGGAACCGGATGTCCTGAGAAATTGGGCTGTTCAGGTTGAAGAACATGTGGAAGTAGGAAAGGCTTCCGACCTGGAGCACGTCGACATCCGGGTTCGCCTGGAACCGCGGCACGTCGGTCGCCGGCATGTTGTCGGCGATGTGAATTCCGCCGGACTCCAGCTCGAGCATCATGACCGACAGCTCGGGGATCGGGCGGTAGGTGATCGTGTCGAGGTTCGGATAGACCAGCCAGTAGTCCTCGTTGCGCTCGACGGTGATGTGATCGCCGGGGAGCCACTCGACGAACGTGAACGGTCCGCTGCCGACTGGGGCGAGGTTGAACGCCTCGTCGCCGACCTCAAGGACGTAGTCCATCGGAACGACGGCCTGCGTCTCGTTGCCGAATCCAGGGGCGAACGGCGCGTACTCCGGCTTGGTGAAGATGTCGACCGTGTAGTCATCGACCACGACGGCCTCCAACATCCAGGTCAGCTCGGTCATATTCGGCGAGTTGTTCGCCTCGTCCGCGATCCAGTTGAACGTGAACGCGACGTCCTCGGCGGTCAAATCCTCGCCGTTATGGAATTTGATGCCCTCGTTGAGGTAGAAGCGAACCTGCTCGTCGCTGATGATGTCCCACGATTTCGCGATCCACGGGGACGGCTCGAGCGTCTCCGGGTGAAGGATGATCAATCCGTCGTAAACGACATCGATCACGTAGGAGTCATACGCCGAGTTCGAGATACGCGGGTCCAGATCCTTGAACGTCTGGCTGACGCCGATGACCAGATCGCCGCCGACGGTCGCGCCAGGCGTCTCGGGAACCGCCGTCTCCGCGACGGCAAGCGACCCGAACACCAACAATCCAAGAGCCAAGAACAACCCGACTCGTTTCGTCATCGATACCCCTCCTTGGAGCTAGGTAATCGAAGCTCGTATAGCCGCATGGGTCCGCCGAAGCGGGATGCCGCCAGGCTGCTATTCGAACCAGAACGCCTGTGTTACAGCCGCATCCGCGTAGTCCGCCGGGAGAACCAGCTGCAGCGTTCCGCCCTTCACGACGTGCACGGTGATGAACGCGTACGTCTCCGTGATGGCGATAGCCGTCGCCTCTCCACCGCCGAACACGATGATGTTCGAGGCATCGAAGTCGACGGTTTTGTCGAAGATGATCGCCAGCTTGGTGGCGTCGGCGCCTGACGCATTGTCGAATAGAAGCACCTGGTAGACGCGCGGTGCGACGGATTCAGCTGCTGCGGCGGCGATGCCCACGAGCAGCACGAGACCGAGCAGTACCGCTAGAATTCTTTTCACTGCCTCGCCTCCTTGAGACGGAGATCCAGGGGGACGCCCACGGCGCCTTCCCTCGGATCCGATTGCTTGGCCGCCCGACCGACCGCGGCTGGGCGAACCAACCCAGCAACCTGCATCTAGTGAATTGGCGACTCAGTATACCGACGGGGTCGGGACGAAGTCAATGGAGCCGCGTTGAATCCTGGCTCTCAGGGCTCGGGCACTTCGCCGATGAGGGAGATTCGGGGATCTTCGTGACGCTTCGCGAGGCTGCGTCAATCGGTCGACTCCGTCTATCGCAGCGGCACAGCCTAGTTCAGCCGGACCCGAGGATCGAAGGTCGCGCAGAGGATGTCGACGATCAGGTTCGTGAGGACCAACAGGACGCCGTTGAACAGCGAGAACCCGAGGATGCTCGGCAGGTCGAGCTGAACGGCGGCGGTAGCGGCGAAGGCACCGAGGCCGCGGAAGTTGAATACCGTCTCGGTGACCACGACACCGTTCAATAGGTTGGCCACCATCAAACCGGCGACGGTCGTTACCGGCAACAGCGCATTCCTCTGCGCATGCTTGTTCACGACGACGCGCTCGGAAAGGCCCTTCGAGCGCGCGGTCGTGATGTAGTCCTGCCGCAGGGCTTCGAGCATGCTCGACCGCATCAGGCGGAGGATCAGCGCCCAGCTGACGTACGCGAGCGTGATCACCGGGAGCACGAGATGCCGAAGTGCGTCGCCCAGCACTCGGAAGTCGCCGTTCAGGACGGCATCGATCGTGTGCATCCCGGTGTACGACGTGAAGCCATCCGAGTAGACGATGCGCGAGGCCCAGAGGGAGAGTCTTCCCGGCGGGCACCAGCGATTGATCCCGTAGAAGATCATCAACATGAGAATGCCGAATACGAACGTCGGGAAGGACCACCCAACGATCGCGGTCAGGCGTGTCACGTGGTCAACGGGCATGTCCTGATGAACGGCGGACTTCTTCCCTAACCAGATGCCGATGAACACGACGGGGAACGCGGCATAGAGCGTGAGTTCGACCGAGGCGGGCAGGAGACGTGCAATCGCCTTAAGCACGGGTTGCCGTGCAGACTCGGACCACCCGAAGTTGCCGTGAAGGATCTGATTCATCCAGCGGGCGTACTGCTCCCATACCGGGTCGTTCAGCCCCAGCGCTTCGACCATCTCGGCGAGTTCCTCCGGGCCCTGCTTGAGGGTGTCGGGATCCCTCACGTACAGCGCGAGCCGCGAGAACGGACTCATCAGCATCATGAGTGAGAAGACCGGAATCGAAACCCCGGCGATGACGATCGGCAGCATCAGCAGACGCCGAACGATGTACGCGATCAAGCCTCTACTCCTTCGGGCGGGTGAAGGACGGCTCGCCTCGTCGGCTGAATGCGAGAAGGCGAGCCATGGCGTCGGGGGTGGCGGCTACCGCGAGCCGCGCATGCGAGGGTCAAGCACGTCGCGGAGGGCATCGCCCACGAGATTCCAGGCGAGGACGAACAGCACGATCGGGATCCCCGGGCACACGACGGTGAACCAGTACGCCGCCGCGTCGCCGGCGCTTCCGAGCATCCAGTTGCGCGCGAGGCTGATCATCTGCCCCCAGTCGGCGTACCCAAGCTGAGCGCCGAGGCCGAGGAAGCTCAAGGTCGAGACGGCGATGACCATCGAGCCGATGTTCATCGACACCATGACGAACACGGGATACAACGCGTTCGGGATGATGTGCCGAACCAGGATCCGCATGTTGCTCGCGCCGAGCGCGCGGGCCGCGTGGGTATAGTCGATCTCGCGGATTCGGAGGATCTCCGATCGGATGACGCGCGCGTACCCCATCCACGTGAAGCAGACCAGTGCGATCATCGAGCTCTGGAGGCTCCGACCGAGCACGACGGCGAGGACCATCGCTGCGACGAGGTACGGCAGCGTGTAGAAGATGTCGACGATCCTCATCAGGATCTCGTCGATCAGGCCCCCGTAGTACGCGGCGATCGACCCCACGATCATGCCGATCAGGCAGCCGGAGAGGGTCACGATCAGGCCGACGCGGAACGCCGTTCGGGTGCCCCAAACGACGCCGTAGAAGATGTCGTACTGGCCTTCCGCAGTGCCGAGGATGTGCTCGCTACTCGGAGGCTTCGGTTCGGCCCAGTACCCGTCGCGCGGAATGCGGTACGGCTGGTGTGCAAACTCCGGCGGGGCGATCCACGGGGCGATGACGGCGATGACGATGAAGCAGAACAACAGGATGAACCCGGCGATCGACAACGGCCGAGTGGCTAGTTTCTTGAGGATCCACATGGCTACTGATCACTACTCCAGGCGGACACGGGGATCGAAGAGCGCGTAGAGAACGTCGACGCCCAGGTTCACCAACACGAAGATGATGCCGTTGAGTAGCGCGAACCCGAGAATCGATGGGATATCGAGCTGCGTGGCGGCGTTGGCGGCAAAGCGACCAAGGCCAGGGCGGTTGAAGACGGTCTCCGTGATGACGACACCGCCCATCAAGCCGGCAAACATCGTCCCGGCAATCGTCGCGACGGGCAGCAGCGCGTTGCGCCGGGCGTGCTTGTTGATGACGACCTTCTCCGGCAGGCCCTTGGCACGGGCCGTGGTGACGTAGTCCTGGCGCATCGCTTCGAGCATGCCGGAGCGCATGACGCGCATGATCAGCGCCCAGCTCAGGATCGCGAGCGAGCAGACCGGCATGATCAGATGACGGAACGCATCGCTGAACACGACCCAGTTGCCGTTCAGCACGGCATCGATCGTATGCAATCCGGTGTAGCTCGTGAACGCGTCCGAATGGACGATCCGCGTTGCGGCGATGCTCAGCCGGCCCGGGGGAAACCACCCCAGGATGCCGTAGAAGATGAACAGCGCCAATAGGCCGAAGACGAACGTTGGGAAGGACCACCCGACGATCGCGACGACCCGTCCGACATGGTCGAGCGGCTTGTCCTGATGGACCGCCGTCAGTTTCCCGAGCCAGATTCCCCCGAAGATGACGGGCACCACCGCGTACAACGCCAGTTCGAGCGTGCCCGGAATCCGCTGCGTGATGGCGCTGAGGACCGGCTGTCGGCCGGATTCGGACCACCCCAGATCGCCGTGGATCACCCCATTGAGCCAACGTCCATATTGCACCCAGACCGGGTCGTTGAGGCCGAGTGCTTCGACCATCTCGGCGAGCTCCTCGGGCCCTTGCTTCAACTGGTTCGGGTCGTTGACGTACATGGCGAGACGCGAGAAGGGGCTGAGCAGCTGCAGCAGGGCGAAGATCAGCAGCGTGACGCCGATCAACACTAGTGGCAGCATCAGCACCCTACGCGCGATATAAGTCAGCATAGGTACGGTCACTCCTCATCGATCGATGGCCGATGATTGTATGGCGGCTCATCACGTCCTCGTTTCAGGTAGGAGACTGAGGAGGAGAAGGTTCCTTCCCCTCCTCAGCGTTGATGTCCGCTACTGCGTGATGAAGGCTAGGCTCTCGCCTTCAGCCCCTACCACTCCTCCACGAGCATGTTCGGGAACAGGACAAGGTCTACGATGAATCCCGGACCCTCGTCGGCCTTCCAGACCTCGTAGGCCTTGAAGTTCCCCGAGCTGGCGCCCATCGCGTGGAACGCCACGCCGTGCACCCACGTGCGCTGCCAGAATCGCCCGGTCGGGTCGACCATCGGGATCGTGTACGCGCCGTCGAGCGCCCACTGCTGGACCTCGTGGCACAGCTGATTCAGCGTGGCCGTATCGGTTGCCAGTGCGATCTCCGCGATCTTGACATCGATCGCCGGGTCGCCGAATCCCTGGACGCGCATGAAGTTGCCCTGGGAATGGTAGTACGGCTGGATGAAGTTGTAGGGGTGGATGTAGTCCGCACCCCATCCGCTCCGGTAGATCCCGATCTGGTTCGACTGGTAGGCCGGCAGGTGGCTGGCCCAGTCAAGCCCAACGACATCGAGCTGGAACTTCGGGTTCAGCGACTCGATCGTCGCCTCGAGGATCTCCAGCGAGACGCGCCGCATGTCGTTCCCCTCGTTGTACTCGAGGGTCAGCTTGAACCCGAGATCCCACAGCTGGCCGTCGAAGGCGGCGCGGAAGTGCTCCTCCGCCTTCTCCAGGTCGAGGCCGTAGTAGTACTCCTGCAGCACGGCGTCGCCGAAGACGATCGGCAGCTGGCTGTAGGACGGGATGGCCTCGCCGAGGTAGATCTGCTCGGCGTAGGTCGCCGCGTCGAAGGAGTAGCAGAACGCCTTCCGGACGTCGATGTCAGCGAAGAAGTCCGGTGGGACTCCGGCGCCGTCGAGCTCGCCACTGTGAATGAACGGGCTCTCGGGGTTGATGCTGCTGAGCATCATGATCCCGCTGTTGCCGGCGGTGGCGTAGTTGTAGACCGTGCGCAGACCGGCGGTGCCGATCATCTGCTCCATGTACTGCCGTGGGACGTTGTTGACGTCGAGATCGCCGTTCTCGAACATGGTGCGGCGCGTACTCCACTCGGGGATCTGGAAGGTGATCACGTAGTCGACGTGAGTGCCTTCCCAACCGCGCCGGTACTCATCGTACTTCACCAGCCGAACCTCCTGCCCCTCGATCCACTCCTCGAGCTGGTAGGGTCCGGTTCCGTTCGGGATGTTGTACAGCGGGGAAGCGGCACCGTCGGGGCCCATCTTGTATCCGCCCTCTTCGGCGGCGAGCCCGAGGTCGACCGACCAATCCACCGGCCAGGCACCGTTCTCGATGCTGTAGTCCTTGTCGACGATGTAGCCCCAGTACGTTCGGTCGTTCGCGATACTCTTGTAGAACAGACCGAGCGGACCGTAGAGCTTGAACGTAACGTTGATCCCGTCCGCCTGAACGGCGTTCTGGATCATCTGCTTCGCGCCTTCCTGGCCGAACGCGGCGACGACGTCACCGATCCCGTTGAAATCCACGCCGAAGAAGACGTTGTACGTCATCCACTGCGGGCCGCCCGTCGGATCGACGACCATCCCGCGCTCGAACGTGTACTCGACATCCTCTGCATCGAGGAGGTTTCCATTGTGGAACGTGACGCCCTGTTGGATCGGGAACGTGACGAGCGCGAAATCTCCGTGCTCGTCGGACCCGAAGGTGATCAGACCGTTCTCCTCGCTCGGAACGACCGTGGCCAGCATCGGCTCGAAGTCGGTGATCGACGAAGGAGCGTACTGAAGGAGGCCCTCGTAGAGCTGAAGGAGTTGCAGACCGCTCGCCGTATCGTAAGCATTCACAGGGTCGAGCGTGACCGCCTCCGAAATGGCCCCGACGCGCAGGGTCTCCGGATACGGGACGTCACCGAACGTGCACATGCTGACTCCCACGACGAGGACTGCGAGGACTAACAGCGACTTACGCACTTGCACACCTCCGAATGGCTCGGTACTGCGGTGTTCTCGCGGAGCCGGGGTACGAAGGCTCGTATGCAGCCAATCACGCGATGCAGGTTGAGCCGGTGTCCTAGCCCCACGCCCAAGTTGCCGCACAGACGTGCTCCTAGTGGAGAGCGTGCCCATTCTTGCAGGTCGAAACGCTCTTGACTACGGACATCGAGGGATTTGACGCGGGTGTGACATGCCCTCGAAGGTGAAGATGCCAGACTGCAAGCTCGTTGGGGCGAAACAGCCTGCAGTAGGGGTTTGACGCCGGTGTGACTCCGGCGGGGAGTATCTGGAGGGTGTGCGCCCGCGGCGGCGCGACGCGTCTGGTGAAACGGCCTTGCGACCGGAGCTCGTTCGTAGGAAGCTATCGGGCAGTCTCACGCGCCCGCGGCAAGCCCTGCCATCGCGAGTGCGTGTACAAGGAGGGCGAACGGATGAAGGCGTCCAACCTGGTATCGCTTCACACCATCACAACGGAGGATTTCTGGGAGATCCTCGAGACGGCCCGCAACCTCAAGCTCGAACATCGTGCGGGAGTCCGCCACGACATGCTGGCAGGCAAGACCCTGGCGATGGTCTTCCAGAAGCCGTCGCTGCGTACACGTGTCTCGTTCGAAACGGGGATGTGGCAGCTCGGAGGACATGCGATCTACCTCGGCCCGAGCGACATCAAGCTTGGGCAGCGCGAAACGACCGAGGACATCGCGCTCAACCTATCTCGCTACGTCGACGGCATCATGGCCCGGGTGTTCGAGCACCGCACCATCGCGGAACTGGCCGAGCATTCGACCGTTCCGGTGATCAACGGGTTGTGCGACACGTACCACCCGTGCCAGGGGCTGGCCGACCTGCTGACGATTCTCGAGAAAAAGCGGTCGTTCGAAGGATTGACGCTTACGTTCATCGGCGACGGGAACAACGTCGCCCACTCGCTGATCAACGGCTGCGCGAAGACCGGCATGGCGTTCCGGATCGCTTGCCCGAAGGGGTTCGAGCCGGACGCGTCGATCGTCGCCGGAGCCCGCGATCTCGGCGCGTCGATCGATGTCCTCCACGATCCGAAGGAGGCGGCCTCCGGCGCCGACATCCTCTACACCGATGTCTGGGTCAGTATGGGACAGGAGAGCGACGCCGAGTCGAAGCAGAACGCGTTTGACGGGTTCACGATCGACGAGCATCTCCTCCGGCTTGCGAAGAAGGATGCGATCGTGCTCCATTGTCTGCCGGCCCACTACGACGAGGAGATCACCTACGGCGCATCGCGCAGCCCCGGAAGCGCGATCTTCGACCAGGCGGAGAATCGGCTCCACGCGCAGAAGGCGGTTATGGCGCTGCTGATGGCCTAGAGGAGGCGAGGGAATGCACACCGGTTCCGAGGCGAAGGGGGATTGCCTCGTCGAGGTCCGACCGGAGGGGCACGACGGGATCACGATCGAGACGAAGAGCAAGGAACTCCTCGGGGCGGGCATCCGATCGGCGGTGGCCGAGACCGTCGCGGTGTTGGGAACCGGGGAGGTGGCGCTTCGCGTATCCGACTTCGGGGCGCTGGACTACGTCATCGCCGCCCGGGTCGAGGCGGCGGTCCGAGCGGCCCACGCGGGCACGATTCCGGCGACGCCGAGTGTGGATCGAACGGCGTCGGATCGCGACAGGCCGAGGCGCAGCCGCCTGTACGCACCGGGCAACAACCCGCGATTGCTCGCTGGAATCGACATCCACGGGGCGGACTGCGTCCTACTCGACCTCGAGGATTCCGTTCCTCCCGAGGAGAAGGCGGCGGCGCGGATCCTCGTCAAGCATCTGCTCGCGGCGGTCCCCTTCCCGGAGGAGGTTTGGGTGCGGATCAACCCGCTCGAGTCCGGCGGCCGTGACGACCTCGAGGAGGTCCTCCGAGGCCGTCCGCATGGCATTTGCCTGCCGAAGGCGGAGTCGGCGCCCGACGTCGAACGGCTTGCCGAGGTACTGAGCGGGATCGAAACCGAGTTGGGGATGCCGGTGGGGACGACGTGGATCATGCCGATCGTGGAGACGGCACGCGGCGTCCTGCACTGCGAAGACGTTGCGACGGCGTCCGACCGCATCGTTGCGGTCGCGTTCGGAGCGGAGGACTACACGCGTGACGTCGGCGCCCGGCGGACGCA
>Ga0272443_10003116_pt1 | contig 19990 bp, 8 predicted proteins | sample SSMAcet12_FD_193581 | JGI IMG/M metagenome (GOLD analysis project Ga0272443, IMG submission 193581) | Marine sediment archaeal communities from Little Sippewissett salt marsh, Falmouth, MA, United States - SSM-Acet-12 | ecosystem: Environmental > Aquatic > Marine > Wetlands > Sediment ... | reverse complement strand
GGCAACGGCATCTCTGAACTTGATCGTTGATAATCCAGCCCTCTCATTCACGCCGCCGAACGTCACAGTCGGCTACTGCACCGACGAGACCGCCGGCCTGATCCAGATCACCAACAGCGGCGCGGGAACGGCCCGCAATGTCAAACTCTGCTGCGATTTCGCCTATCTCGAAGTTGATCCGGCGCGCTTGCCGGCAGACACAACATATGCCACCGGCTGCTTCTTGATTCCCGACATCCCGCCGAATTCGACGTTCGATCTGACATTCTACGTCCTCCATCCAGACGTCGACTGGTGCGGCCCCGGCCCGAGCGGATCCAACACGTTCCAGCTCACCTACACCAACGATTGCAGCATCCCGTTTGTCGCCTACCCACAGTTCTCGGCTCTTTCGTCCGAACCAGGCCCCACGCTATCAGTTAGCAAGACGGCCCTGAATTCCCCCCTCCACTTGGGCGAGACGGGTGCCTACGACATCAAGGTCGAGTACACCGGCAGCGTCGACTGCGGCGGGGGCAGCCCCGGACCCGTTACGATCGTCGATACCTACCCGGAAGGCTTCACTGTCGTCGATCCGGCCGGCGGGACGGACGACGGGGATGCACGCACGATCACGTGGGCCTACGACCCCGCCGATCCTCCGTTTGATGAGACCATTCAGCTCCAAGCACCGAGCAACTGTGGCTACTGTGCCCAGCCGGGCGGAGGCTCCGATGCCAACAGCCTGACAGCCACCGGGACCGATTGCTGCGGCTGTCCGATCACCAGCACGGCGAGCGCCGATACGACCATCCTCTGCGAGGGATACGGCGGGGATGTGTACTTCACCTCGACTGTCTCTCTCGACCAGACCACAACCACACGATGCTCAGAAGACTACGCTGTGACCGTCACGCACAGGTACGAGTTCGAGCCCGATTCCGCCCTCAACGACTTCTTGCTGAACGAGTTCCTCTACTTCGTTGATCTGGGCACCGTCCTTGAATACGCGACCGAAACGGCCACGGTTTCGGGCGCGACGCTCGGTGTCCCCAACATCACGGGGCCGCCCGATTACAGGCTCGAACTGCCGCTGACCGACAGCACATCGGTGAGCGGGAGGGTGATCGAATACACGTACACGCTTGTTGTGCAAGATCTCGATGCGTCGAGTTGCGATGCCTCGAGCTATCCGATCCATGCCGGGATCGATTTGGGGGCCGGCGTGCCACCGGAACTGAACCTCTGTGGCACGATGTACTCGGATTCAACACTGCAATCCGTCACGGCCCAACCTCCGGCCATGAACGTGACCATCACAGGTGTTCCCGAGGTCCAGGAGTACTGCGCCACCTACCCAGTCACGGTCACCCTCGAGCGAACCTCAGACATCGCTCAGCCGTACGACGTTCGACTTGTCCTGACGAACAACGGTGGTTCGATCATCGATCCCTCCGGCGCAACGTGCGGGGGAACGCTGAGTCCGATCACCGACTGCACGGACCCGAGTGAGGACGGGAACACCTACGAGTGGCTCTTCGGCGACGGATTCACGAGCGCGGACGACGTCGCGACCATCACGATCCCGATAACCATTCCGTGCAGCGGACCGCTAGCCAATCTCTCCGTCGTTGCCACCTTCGATGACCTCTGTCTCGATGATGACGTCTACGATGACGCCTGCTCCGTCTCCGATTCGGGTACGGCGCTTCTGGCGCTCTCGGCCAACGTCTTCACCCGCAAGTCGCCCGAGATCCTCTACGCTACCACACGCGACGTAGAGTGGACGCTCGTCGTCCACAACACGGGGAACGCCGCCGCCTACAGCGTCTGGGTCGACGACGAACTCGGAAACGGCCTCGTCTTCGACTCGGACAACACCGATCCGGCCGGCGCGACGATGACGGCCAACGAGGACCATCTGGGCAACCCGATCAACGGCGCAACCTTCCTCTTCGATCAAGTCGATCCAGGCGAGCTGATCACGATCACGTTCGCCGCAACCCTAGATGCGTGCGACGACCTCACGAACCACGTCGAGGTCTCTTGGGGCTGCGGCGGATCGGACTGTCAGGCGGAGCAAACCGACGACTCGATCGTCGTGGTTCCCCCGGCGAATCTCATTGCGACGACGTTCAGCCCAACACCAGTTCCGATGTGTGCGGAGAATTCGTCCACAACGATCATCAAGAACGCCGGTGTCTCGACTGTCTACGGAATCGTCAACTCTGTGACGCTACCGAACGGACTCACCTATCTCACAGGACCGCCAGAAGAGCTCTACCCGGAGGTGCGAGTCAATGGCGGTTCCTGGTCTCGGACTGGCGAGCCAGACGTCGATGGGCAAACGCTGACTTGGACCTCGACGGAGACACCCGAACTCGCCTCCGCCAATCCGAAGGACGTCATCGAGACCCGGTTCAACTACACAGCCTTCTGCGGCTTCACGGGAGGGAATCTCTCGTTCCAGGCTGGCTACGAGGATCCCTGCGGGGACTTCCACACGTCCAATACCGGAACATTCTCGCTTGGGCTCGAACCAGCCAGCCTGTCCACAACCCTTCGTCAAACCGACCCCGCGCCTGGACAGCCGCTCGACTGCGGCGGCGAGGCGGCCTGGGAGATCGACGTCGTCAATACGGGCACCGTCGAACTCGCCGTTATTCAAGTCGAGGCCATCCTCGGTGACGGGCTGACATATGTCAGCTCTCAAGGGGACCCCGCCTATGGCCCGGCTGACGGCGGAACCGATCGCGGCGGGGGCCAGAGCATCTACTGGGAGTTCGAGGATCTCCCGGTCGGCGCCACAGCGACGCTGCAGGTCACCGCGCGGGCCGACCGGCCAGCCGATTGCGAGGCCCTGGATATCGATGTGATCGCGACGTGGGGATGCGGAGACGATGTCGGAGACTCGGAGACATTCGACGCTGACTGCACGACAGCCTCGCCCGACTCGGCCACGATCTCGGCAACGAGGGAGCCGCCGCTCAATCTGACAGCAACCCTCTCTCCCGGCTTCATCGCGGCATGCGCCGACACCATGGAGCTGACGCTCGAGATCACCAACAACGGCACCGTGGCCACGACATCCAACATCGACTTCGTGATCACCCTGCCGGACGAGCTGAGCTACGTACCTGGATCATCCGAGATCGACTGCGGAGAAGGCTACGCGGGTGCGGGCAACCCGAACGGGGCAGGGCAAACGCTGACGTGGTACGACATCGCGGCAGAGGAGGGCGCGGACGATGCATGTGCCTCGATTCCGCCCGGAGGAACGATCCGTCTGCAATTCGACGTCAACGTCTCCTGCTTCTTCACATCGCAGGATATCCCAATCACCGTAACCTACTACGACTGCTGCGGGCTGACCCAGTACGACGCGTCGACGTCAGTTACGCTGGACAGCCTGGTGCCCGACCTGACTGTCGCCAAGACGGCCCCCGATCTGGATCTCGACTGCTACGATGTCGGTGACACCGTCACGTGGACGATCACCGTGGAGAATACGGGCTCCGGAATCGCCGATTGGGTCCGCCTCGTCGATACGCTTGGATCGACCCTGGTCATCGACAGCTTCACGAATCTCATCGATAAGACCCCCTCGACCGTCGCCGTTGGCTCACAGGCCGGCCAGACCATCACGTGGGAGGCCGACGCTTCTCTCGCACCGGGAGAGTCACTCTCTGCGACGGTGACTGCCCACGCCGTCCAGCCGTCGGACGACTGCTCGCGATCGCTCCGCCGCAACACGGCCGTCACCACGTGGGGATGCGGAACGCTGGCCGTACCGACATGCGAGTACGGAACAGCAGTCCAAGATCAATCGACTGTCCGTGTACCCAATCTGACCATTGCGCCTGCAGACATCACGCCGGTCTTCGCCTGCGTGGGCGACGGCATCGCACCTGGATCAGGACAGTTGCAGATCACGGTTCGCAATCAAGGAAACGGAGACGCGCAGATCACCGAAAACTTCGCAATCACCGTGACCGAACCGAACACAGACTTCAGCGTCACCGACACGTTCGTCGGACTCGGTGGCACGCTTCCGCTGGACGATGACACGTCGCAGACGCTGACCCTCGACGGATGGAACGTCTCCTGCGGCAGCTGCAGCTACGCCGTCACCGTCACCCTTGATTCGGGAGACACGATCTGCGAATGCACGGAGAACGACAACGCCGCCACACTCAACGGCACGATCACGCTGCCTGACTTGGTCTTCGATTCGGCCGATCTCACCGTGACCTGCGCCTCCGACAGACTGGTCCGAATCCAAGGACCGGTCACCCTGCGCAACGATGGCTGCGGCGATCCGTTGGTCGGGGACTTGAGCATTCGATTCCGTCTGTTCGACGCCGCCGACTGCGCCGGGAACGAGATCGACACCTTCACCGTCGACTTCACCGGCCTCTCGATTGCCTCCGGCGGCGGGACGCAGGAACGCACGCTTGATGTTACGCGGATGCTCAACCTCTGCGACACCTGCGTCCTCTCGATCCAGATCGAGGCCGATGAGGATGACACCGTTTGCGAGTGCGACGGAACGAGCAATGACCTCTGTGCCGGAACCTTCCCGATCGTCTTCCCCGACTTGACGATCACCGACATCGACTTCAGTCAGGTCGCGTGCGCGTCGGACAACATCGCCGGCAACGTCCGCGTGATCGTGGAGAATGAAGGGTGCGGAGCCTCAGGTCCATTCGACCTGCGTCTTGAGACCGACGGCTGCCTGACGTTCACGGATGAGACGGTAGACGACCTCGCGTCCGGCGCGTCGACGACCGTCGACTTCGCGATCGTCGGCTCGTGGGCCGACTGCGCCGACTGTTCCTGCACGTTCACCGCGACCGTCGATCCGGATGGAAACACGTGCGAGTGCGACGGGACGAACAGCGAACTCGTCGAGCCCCATACGTCGACGCTGCCCGATCTCGAAATCTCGGGCGCCATCGGGGCGATCGGCTGTGCGACCGACGGCCAGGCAACGGTCGACGCCGATGTGACCGTCGAGAACACGGGCTGCGGCGATGTCGCAGAGAGCTTCGGCATCACTGTCACTGTCTATGACGGCGCTGACTGCGCGGGCAACATCATCGGCAACTGGACCGAGACGATCAGTGGCGAAACGATCACGGCCGGCGGATCGAACGTTATCTCGCTGACCCAGCGAACGCTGTCGGAGTCGCTCTGCGCCGGGGACTGTGACTACTCGGCGCACTTCGTCGTCGATTCGGGCGACGACATCTGCGAATGCGACGCGACGAACAACGAGTTCTGTCTCTCGTCGATCCCGTCGAAGATTCCCGACCTCGTCGTCACCGAGGTCGATCCCCTCGTCGATTGCCGTGCCGGTACAGCCACCGTCACGGCCACGGTCGGGAACGTTGGCTGCGGGGATGCAACCGGTGTCATCTTCCGGTTGACCAGCTCCGGCTGCGCGCCGACGACCGATAGCGCGCCGATCGATCTGGCCGCAGGCGAGTCACAGGACGTCGTCTTTGGCTACACGCCCGACTGTGACGACTGGAACTGCACATTCACCGTTGCCGCCGATCCGGGTGCAGCGATCTGTGAGTGCGATGGCGCAAACAGCCTCACCCTCGATCCGTATCCGGGCATCGGCTCGATCGGCGACCGCGTCTGGTTCGACACCGACGCCGAAGGAGACCAGGATCCGGGAGAAATCGGCATCGCCAACGTCACCGTGATCCTCGAAGCCGATCTCGATGGGGACGGAATCGTCGACTACAGGGCGGAGACGACGACCGACGGGGACGGCGAGTATCTGTTCGACGACCTTCCGGCCGGCGACTACACGATCACCGTCGACGAGACGACGCTCCCCGACGGGATGGGCCAGACCTACGACGATGACGGCCTCGGCACGCCGCACACGTCCGACCACACCCTCGCCGAGAACGAGCACAATCGCGAACAGGACTTCGGCTACCGCGGCCTCGGATCGATCGGCGACTACGTCTGGTTCGACGCCAACGCCGACGGCGTTCAGGATCCAAGTGAATCGGCCATCGCGAACGTCACCGTGACGCTCGCGGGTGACCTCAACGGAGACGGCATCGACGAGATTCTGACGACGACGACCGACGCCGACGGCCTCTATCTGTTCGACTTCCTCCCCGCCGGTCCGTACACGATCACCGTCGACGACACGACTCTCCCCGATGGACTCACCCAGACCTACGACGATGACGGCCTTGGCTCCCCGCACACGTCCGACTACACCCTCGGCGCAGGAGAACACAACCGCGAACAAGATTTCGGCTACGCCATGCCTGCCCTGTCGGTCGACAAGGTCATCACGGACATCCTCCGTCGTGGTGCCTCGATCGGGAACATCACCGGCCCGGTCGAGCCGGGCGACGTCATCGTCTACGAGTTCGCGATTGAGAACGTCGGGCCGGTGCCCGCCTACAACGTAGGCTTCGATGACACCCTCCCACCAGGCATCGTCACCGAGACGGACGCGCCAGGAGACGCCGGCAGTTACGAGGTTAGCGATCCGTTCGCAGCTGGCTCACTTGGACTTGCCGATGGTGTGGCGACCTTCGACGTGCCCCTCGGGCTGACCGTGAACGCCGGGGAAACGCTGACGGCCACGTTCACCGGGATCGTGACGAGCTCCGTCTCTCAAGGAGACGACCTGATGAACACGGCGCATGCCTATGGAGAGGCCGAAGACGGCACGCCGATTCCGCCGCAGAACAGCCTGCTCGGAGACGATTCGGACACTGACGTCGAGGATTCGGACGCCGACGACACCGGCATCGTGACCGTGCCGGTCCTCCAACCGGCCCTTTCGGTCGACAAGACGATCACCGGCATCTTCCGCCCTGGCGAAGGAAGCCTGGGGATCAGCGGGCCGGTCGAGCCGGGGGATACCGTCTCCTATCGATTCGTGCTCCGAAACGTTGGCGGAGCGACCGCTTACGACGTCGAGTTCACCGACACCCTGCCTCCAGGGATGGTCACCGTCGCCGGCGGGACGTACTCGGTTTCGTCACCCGCCACAACTGGAACACTCGCTCTCCCCGACGCAGCCGGAGCCTTCACTACGTCGATCGACGCCACGATTGGCGGAGACGAGACGATGACAGCCGAATTCGATGCCCTCGTTACGAGCGACATCGAGCAGGGCGTCGACCTGGTCAACACCGCCGAAGCGACCAGCTTCGACGGCTTCGGAACCGAGATCCCGGATGAGAACCCAAGCGTCGGGGATGAGGACGATGACGACGTCGAGGACCCGGATGCCGACGACACCGGCATCGCCGTCATCGGGACCGAAGAGCCAGCCCTGTCGGTCGACAAGATCATCACCGACATCGTGCACCGTGGATCGAGCGTCGGTGACACCGGCCCGGTCGAGCCGGGCGACGTCGTCTTCTACCAGTACACCATCCGTAACGTCGGCCTCGGCACGGCCTACGCCGTCAACTTCACCGACACGTTGCCGACCGGACTCGTTACCGAGATCGACGCACCCGGGATCGCGGGCAACTGGGCCGTAGACGATCCGCCTGCGACCGGAACACTCGCGATCGCCGACGGCGTCGGTGCCTTCACCACGGCGATCGGCGCGACGATCGCCGGCGGAGGGCGGCTCGTGGCGGAGTACACCGTCTACGTGACCAGCGACGTTCGGCAGGGCGTCGATCTGATCAACGTGTCATCCGCCGTCGGCATCGACGGCGCCGGGAATCCGATTCCTGGCGAGAATGCCGATGTCGGGGACCTCACCGATGACGACGAGGAGGATGCCGACGCAGATGACACAGGCATCACGATCGTTGCACCGATCGTCCCCGCGCTATCGGTCGACAAGCGCGTCATCGACGTCATTCGCGGCGGCAGCTCGATCGGCGTGGTCAACCCTGTCCTCTTCGGCGACGTCATCGTCTACGAGTACACGATCCGCAATGTCGGGCTCGGGACCGCCTACCGCGTGGAGTTCACTGACACGCTTCCGACGGGCCTCGAGATCGAAGCTGCCGCACCTGGAGACGCCGGGACGTACGAGGTCGACGCCCCCGCGGCGAGCGGGTCGCTCGCCCTCATCGACGGAGTCCGCACCTTCAGCACAGCGATCTCCGCAACGATCGACGGCGGGAGCATGCTAACAGCAACATACGCCGCCCTCGTCTCGCCGGACGCGCCGCCTGCCCAGGACCTCGTCAACACTGCCGAGGCAAGCGGGGAGGACGGGGCGGGAACCGAGATTCCCGACGAGAACACGAGTGTCGGCGATACGTCCGACGAAGACAGCGAAGATCCCGACGCAGACGACACCGGAATCGCGTCCGTACGGGTTGGGATTCCGGCCCTCGTGACCGACAAATCGGTCATCGACATCGTCCGTGGCGGGCAATCGATCGGACCAGAGGGACCGATCACGACCGGCGACGCCATCGTCTATCGCCTGCTGGTGAAGAACGTCGGGGAGGGCACCGCCTTCAACGTCGACGTGCGCGACGCGCTCCCGGAGCCGTTCGCCTATCGAACCGGATCAACGGTCGGGACTTGGCCTTCACAGCCTGGTCTGCACACTCAAGATCCTCTAGGCTCTCCGGGACCTTCCCTGGTTTGGAGCACCGACGCGACCCTGGGGCCGGACGATTCGTTGACCCTGATCTTCGAAGCTCTCGTCGATGGACCGATCTCCGCGGGCGAGATCTACACCAACGTCTTGGAGGCAACAGGCGAGGATGGGGCGAGGCGACCGATTCCGCCGAACAGCTCGAACGACGTTCCGGAAGACGACGATCCCGACGACCGTGACACAGTAGCCCTCGCTGGCGTTCCGGACGCGGTCCCAGCAGCCCCACTGCTGAGGAAGACGGCCCAGATCCTCGGAGAGGAAGCGTGCGCCGGGTTCGCTGCCTCGGCCGACCGGCTCTGGTTCCAGACGGACATCGCCCTGTTCGCCGCCTCAGAATTCGAGCTGCTGGGTCAAGACGAAGGAGCGGCCGATCTCCTGCCCGAGACGTTCCTTCCCACGTGGCTGCGCACGGTCCGGACGGAGGCGGCGGGCTATGCGCTCGACAATCTCCTCCAGGTCGACGCGCTCTCAGAGATCGGCCTCACGCTCGTAGAAGGACCCAGAATTCTCGACATGGCAGCGGCTCTCAGTCTCACCGAAGAGGCTGCGCTAGAGACTCGCCTTGCCGAGATCGCGTCCCGCGCGAACCTAGATCCAGCTGCCCGCCCCCTGGGTGAAGCCTGGATCTACCTCGAGTTTGCCGGGGGGGAGCCGGTCTACACGACGTGGGATGACAACGCCCTCGGGCCGTACGGAGAGTGGACGATCCTCGACCGGCGAATCATCGGGAGCGCCCTTGGAATGGGACTCCTCAAGCAGTCGATCGAAGCGGATGGTCTCCTCGCAAGCGGTCGTCCGCTCGATCGATACGTCGGCCTCGTTCTGGCCGAAGTGATGGCGAACAAGATCATCGCACTCGATACGACGCTGACCCTTCGTCCTGCAGGAGCGGTCCCCTACGTTCCACACGTCTACGATGCAAGTGATAAGCTCGGAGGCTTCGTCCTACAGGATGACTCGAGTCACCTGTTCGATCAGCTCTCGCTCCTGTGGGGACTGGCCCGATTCGCGGCGTTCATCCAGGCGAACCCGTCAGCCTGGTCCGCCGGCGAGGCCGGCCTCCGAGCGTACCTTCACGCTCGCTCGACCCAACTAATCAACGAGATCCTCACTGCCATCGAGGTCCGGCACCTCGCCGACTCAGGAGCCTTCATCGACGTCGCTGACGGCGACTCCGCCGAGGCGACGACGGCGAATCTCGGATTGCTCCTGGTCGCCCTCGAGGCCGCTTCGAAGGTGGTCGGCCCATTCGACGTCGAGCGAATCGAGGCGCTTGCCTCATCCGCGACGGCCCAGCTCCTCTCGCGGGTGCTCGGCGGGCGGTTCATCGAACCAAACGCCGACGCGGATTCCGACCGTTGGCTCCTGTCCGCGCAACTCGCCGGAATCCGTGGCCTCCTCGTCTCCGCCGGGTTCGCCGAGGACGACGGGCTCGTCGAAACGGCCCAAGCGACGTTCGACGCGCTCGACGGAAACCTCTGGATCGATTCAACGGCCAACGGCCTCTACGCAGCTTCGAGAGAGGATGACGCGTTCACCTTCTGCTACACGCCACTCGACGTCGGATTGGCCGTCGGTGCATTGCGCGAGCTTGCGGCCCAATCGCCGGACCCGCGAGGAGCGCACATTCTCTCCAGGCTCGCCGGATTCACGCGAAGCGTAGTTGATGAAGCGGCGCTCCAGCTTTCGAACGCCGTGCCTCTCGGGGGGACCTTGACCGTCGGAAACGGACGCGGATCGATTCGAGGGATCGAACACAACCCGGAGAACGGCCCCCTCGCCCCGGTCCTCCAGCAACGTCTCTGTCTCGAGACGCCGAGCGGGGGCGGTCCTTGTACCGATCGAATCGCCGTGCTCGACGACCCGTGGTATCAGACCGACATCTCGATGTACGCGGCCTTCGTCCTCCAGGACCGCAGGCCGGAGATCGAGGACTACGCGGACACAAACCTCGCCGCCGTCGTCCTGCACTCAACTTTCGGGGTGACCTTCCGCAAAATCCCGATGCTCACAGAGATCGTCGAGGGATCCACCGACAGCGCCGATCCCGATCTCAACCCGAGCGTCGACCCGATCGCGATTCCCTTTGCCTCGGGAAGCCAACGGCTCGCGATCGTCGACGAGCTCCGATGGGATCCGGCGACGTTCGACGATCGGATCCTCGCATCGGCGGTTGGGATGACGCTTCTGCGCGAATCCCAGGAAGTCCGACAGATTCTCGCGAGCCCGAAGAGACCGGGATCGAAGCTGCTGGCTCGGGTCTACACCACTGCGATCCTTCAGAAGCTTCGCACACTGGACGTTCTGAGAGTCGCGGGGCCTGAGGGCATCGAATACGTCCCGCACGCGTCCCGCCGGACGCCCGACGCCGCCACGGGATGGAGCATCATCGACCGGCGGAGCACCCTGTTCGACCAGCTCTCGCTCCTCTACGGCTTGAGCGAAGCGTACGCCGTGCTCACTGATGAACGTGCCACGCCGGTGATCGATGGGCTACCGTTTGCGATAACCGACTGGGGCTCCCAGATCGAATCGCTTGTGGAATCCGTACTTGCCACCCTCGAAACCGGGCATTGGCTCGCCGGAGAGCAGGTTTTGGTTGACGAGATCGCGCCGGGAGTCGATCAGTGGGAACGCCGCAGCGTCGTGACCACGAGTACCCTCGGCCTGACCGCGGCCGCCCTCGAGCACGCCTCGCGCGCCTTCGCTCGAGTCCAGAAGATCAAGGAACGTGCTGATTCGCTCCTCGCCGCCGAAGTCGGCTTCCTCCAACGCGAACTCCGCGCGGAGACGGGCGAGTACTGCGAAACGTGGACCGGCTCTCCGACCGGCTGCGTCCCGCAAACACTGCTCGGCCAGCTCGGCGCGCTGCGCGGACTTCTCACCGGACAGATCGCTGGGTTGGTCAGTGCGAGAACGGTCGTTGAGGCGTTCGCCGTCTTCGACGCACGATTCTGGGATTCTTCGTATCTCCTCTACTCGAGCGTCTTGGAAGCATCCGCGTGGTGCGCGACACCGCTCGAACTGGGTCTCACCATCGACACGATCGACCGAATGACGGAGATCCTGGACGTCAAGGAGGCTCGGGTCGCAGGCGCACGCTTGACGCAGCACGTCGATCGGGTTCTCGACGCGCTCTGGATGCAGCTTTCCTCGTCAAACGCGATCTCATTCCCGGCGGACGAGCCGGATCGTTTCGCCCCCGTCTTCGATCGCGAAGTCTGCCTGCTCCCTTCGGCCGCTCCTGGTGAAGACGATGCGACGGCGGAGTCCGGCGACCTAATCGCCTACACCATCACGGCAGTGAATCCGACCGATCAGACGTTCGCCAATCTCCTCCTCGAAGATCGGCTCCCAAACAACGTCACCCTTGTCTCCACCGACTCGGCAGGCGAGGTGGTCGGCAGCATCGTCCGGTGGACGTTCGAGTGGTTCGAGCCGAGCGAGGAACTCGTGTGGAACCTCCTCGTGCGCGTCGATGAGAACGTCACCGTCGGCGAGCTAGACGAGAACTGCGCGACACTCGCCTACGCCGACCTCGAAGGAGTGGAGCAAATCCCACTTGATGCGTGCGTCGGCACGCGCCCCCTCTCACCTGACTGAACCCGAGAACGTCCGGCCAGCGTGATTCCCGTTACGTTCCAACGTCCGTTCCCATGGGGTATTCCTTCCTGTCGGACATTGCGGGCACGTAGGACGATGGGACAACATGAGACGGACGAGAAGCCCGACAGTGGGCGCCCGCGGGAGCATCCCGACGCTCGCCCTGCTCCTTGGCGTTGCTGCGAGCGTCTGCTGCATTGCGCAGGCTCCGAGCCTCACGTTCGGCGGGTTCTTCGAAGTCACGATCGCGTCGACACAGACCGCTCCGGTCACCGTCGATGGAGTCACGTTCAACGCCATCCTCGCCATTGGGGGCTTCAGTGGCCAACTGAACGCCCTCCTCAGCAATACCGGATTCGATTCGCTGAGCCTGTCGGGAAGCGGAGCGATCGGTACTCTCTCCCTCAACTCCACGGTGGCCTTCAACCCCTCGACCCTCGCGTTCCTTTCGTGGCAGTCGGGAATCTCGTTCTCGCTGTTCGAAGTCAACGTCTCCGACATCCTGTACGTGACCACTCCTCAGACCCAGTCGTACAACCAATTTTCGCTGTCGGGAGCGGCCGGAGAGATCTCGTTCCAAGCCGGGGCGAAGTTCGGAATCTGCCCGTTCGGCTTCTGGGATGCAAGCTTCTGCGCCGATGGGGTCTGGGCGGAGTGCGGACCTCGCCTCGCTGCGTGTCTGCAGATCAACGATGCGACGGGGTTCAGCGCGCTCGACCTCACGATGGCCGAACTCGTCCTGTTCGAGGACTTCGGGGGAATCCGCGGCACCCTTGACCTGAACGTTTCCTTCGCACTCGAATCGAAGACCGTCTCGCCAACGCTCAAGATTCAACCGAGCTGGCCGATCTGCTTCGACATCGAACTCCTGGGCGAGATCTCCACCGGCTCAGTCTCAACGGAAATCGAGACCCTTCTTCTCTACGGAATTCGCGGAGAGGTCACGATCGGGGAGAGCACGGCACTTCGCTTCGCCGATTCCTTCGTCGAAGAGAAGAACAGCGCCCTGACCGGAAGGGCCAACTACTTCGAACGAATCGGCGTCACCGGAGTTCTCCCTTCGTGCTGCGGATCGCCCGGATCGTTCGAACTCGACGCCTACTTCGAGCGGTCGCCTGCGCCGTCCGGCGGCCTCCTCGCCCTCGGCCTGATGACGCTGGCACTCGACGTTCAACTCACTTCGACCTTCGCCTTCTCATGCGAGGCTGAGTTCCCGGCGCGGGGAACGGGATGGAACCTCGTTACGAGCTTCCGCGCGGTCTGGTGACGCTCACAGTGCTCGCCCGCTGGATCGAAGTGTTCGCAATCCTCTACTGGAGGACGATCCGCTCGATGTTCCTCACCCAGTAGCTGCCGGCCGAATCGACGCCGTATTCCTCGTTTCCCACCCTCCCGTGCTCCGGTAGGACGCTGATTCTGAATCCGTCGACCCACCCGGGGACTTCCGTCCCATCAAACGCGTAGGCAAGCACGACCGGGTAGGCGAGATCCTCGATGCGCGAACGCACGATGAGAACCTCGTACCCGTCACGAGCGATCACTCGGATCGCCTCGTAGTCCACGTCCGCTCCGACCAGGTCCGCCAGCCTCACACCGGTGTACGTCCCTTCGTCTCGCCAGTTCCCGTACTGATTCTGATATGTTCCGCGTCGGGACACCGTCGGAAGTCTCTTCATCTCCTCAAGAGAGACCGTGCGCGCATTCCCATCGAGAACTACGATCGTGACGGTCGGACCCGCCTCTCCGAAGTCGATTCGGAGAAGCGTCGGGGTAACGACGGCCACAATCAGGAGAAGCCACGCCGCCAGGTAGCCGTGCCGAATCGGTCGCTTCACGGCCATGCGAGCCTCCCGGAGAGGATTGCCGCCGCCACCAGAACGCCTGTGCCAACCGCCGCGAGCGCATCAGCAAGACGAAACTGCTCGGACCGCGCGTTCGTGCGGACGGCGTGGAGCCCGAAGCATCGCCCCTTCATCGACATCGCGATCGAATCGACTCGCATCAGGCCGGAGACGAGGACCGGAACGAACGTGTACAGAATCGCGCTTCGAATGCTCGACAGGCTCCGCACCGACGTGCGAATTCCCCTCATCTGCTGGGCCTCCCGCACGGTCCGAAGCTCGCCGCGAAAGAAGGGGACGAACCGAAGCGCGAGAATGAAGACGTACCCGTAGCGATACGGGATCCCTGATCGGATGAAGGCCTGAGACAAGCGCTCGGGGTCCGTGACCGTGACGAACAGGAAGCTCGACGTGAGGATAACGAGGAAGCGCAAGGCCATCGCCGCCCCGGAGAGGAGTCCTGCCTCGGTGATCGATACTCCAAGCGTGAACAGCGTCGTTCCCGCCCGGATCGAGAGCACCTGTGCGACGAACAGCAGCGCTGCGAAGACCAGCACGAAGCGAAGATTCCCGAGAAACTCCCACGGCGACGCGTCGGAGATCAGAACGAGGACGAAAAGAGCGGCGAGCGCGGCGAGCTTCAGGACGACACTTGGCGAAGCGAGACCGATGACGAGGAATCCGGCGAGGAGGAGGAGATTCCCGACCGGCCCCACACGGTGGAGCCCGCGTGTCCCGGAGCGGTAGCCGGCCGTTCGAATCATCGCTCTCCTCCTCCGGCTTGTCCGTCCCAGTACTCCGGTGTGAACGCGTCTTCCCCGACCCTGCGCAAGCGAGCGAACGTCTCGTCAGGGGTTCCCTCGATGACGTCGGCACCGAGGTAGAGGAGGCGATCGCAGAGTCCCGCAAGCAGAGGGACGTCGTGAGAAACGAGAATCGTCGCCGCACCCCGGTCGCGGGCGGCGAGGATCCGGCCGATCATCCAGGCTGCGTTGTTCCTGTCCTGCCCGATGAAGGGCTCGTCGAGGAGGAGGAGATCCGGCTCGGTGCGAAGGGCGGTCGTCACGGTCAGACGTCGCTGCTCCCCCAGACTCAGCGAAAGCGGTGCGGCCTCATCGAGCCCGCGCAGTCGCGCCTCATCGAGGAGCCTTGCCCTGTGGTCCTCATCGAGCGAGCCTTCGATCTCGAGTTCGCGACGGACGGTCCGCTCGAAGATCTGCTGATGCGGGTGCTGGAAGACCATCCCGATGCGAAGGTCCCTCTTTCTCTCGACCGTCCCGTCCTGCGGCAATTCGAGACCGGCGAGGAGCCGAAGAAGCGTCGTCTTCCCTCCCCCGTTCGGGCCGATCACACCGACGATCTCCCCGGAGTTCGCGGTGAACGAGAGCCGATCGATCAGCGGTTCTTGCCCGTATCGGAACGACACGCCGCGGAGGGCCGCCCGGATCCCGGCTCGGCTTGACGGTCGGGGCGGACGCCGGACCCAACTCGATCGAAGTCCCAGTGCGACGAGATCCTCGCGTTGCCGCGTCGGGCGTCGAAGAACGATCCGTCCGCCGTCCATCACCCAAAGACGTGGACCGAACGGAAGGAGCGGAGCAAGCCGGTGTTCAACGACGACGAGGGACCGCCCCTCTCGCTCTCTGAGGCGAGCGAGCGTGTCGAAAATCGTCTTTGCTCCGTGCGGATCGAGGTTCGCCGTCGGTTCATCGAGAAGGAGGACATCCGGCTCCATTGCCAGGATCGCGGCGATCGCCAGCCGCTGCTTCTCGCCTCCTGAGAGCGTCGGCGTCCGGCGTTCGGCGAGATCCTCAATTCCGACGATGCGCATCGCCTCGTCGACACGGCGACGGACCTCGTCGACCGGCAAGCAGAGATTCTCCGGGCCGAAAGCGACTTCCTGCCGCACCCCGAGAGTGCAGATCTGTGCGTCCGGATCCTGCTGGACCAGACCGACGCGCACGGCGAGATGTGCCGGATCCACATGCAGCGACGACATCGCTCCGATGCGGACGTCTCCCTGTACGTCGGCCGCCATCATGCCGGGGACGAATCCCGCGATCGCTCGACAGAGGGTGGTCTTCCCGCACCCGGAGGGGCCAGTGATCGCGACCAGATCGCCGGGCTCGACCCGTTCGCTCAAATCGAGAACCGCTGGCCTGTCCCGATCGGGAAATCGCACCGTGAGCCGATCGATGGTGATGGTCGAGCGGCCGCGTGCCGTCTCGGCGGGTCTATTCAACGACAAGACGCCTCACCCGTTGCACCCAGAACCCGCCGTCGTATGCCACAGCGACAAGCCGAAGGGACTCGCCGTCGAGCGCGAGCAGGAGTTCTACATCAACCATCGCGGCGGAGAGATCGAAGCTGGCTTCGTAACCGTCGTCAGCAATCACGCGGAGACGTGTTGCCTCGGAGGTCGGCCTCGCACGCTTGAGGATGTCGCGCACGACAACTCCCGAGTAGTCGGTCGGAGGAACGTAGCTCACGCTGCCTCGCAACTCGGCAGTCACCGTGTGGATCTCACCGTCCCATGCACCGAACTCGAACGTGTACGGTTCCTCGACCGCGCCGGACACGCTCGCCGCGCCGGGAACGGCGAACGGATCGTAGACAGCAACGTAGTAGTAGATCCCTCCGGCGAGGAGAGCGACGACAAGGCCGATTGTCGCCAGATGTCTGCGCCACGAGATTCCCCGTCTTGAGGCGATCGGTTCCGTCTGAGGGAGAAGGCGGGATGCGGCGAGAAGCCGCTTCAGGTCCCACGCGAGATATCCTCCGAAGAACGCTCCAGACGCGAAGGAGAGACCGGCCATCACGAAAATGAAGGTGAGTGAGACGCCCGAGAAGTAGATTGCCTGGAAGATGAAGACGTTCGATGTCGAAGCAACGGCCCCGGCGAGCATCGTCAGCGCCAGGCCCTGCCTTCGGGAGATCCCCATGCCGAGGTCGACCAGCAGGCCCTCGACGAGCGAGACGAGGACGATGACCACCCCGTGCGTTCCTCCGGCGAGGAACTCGACGAGTCCCTTGGTGACGCCGGTCAGCGTCCCGGCGCCGAATCGCCCGACAAGGCTCCGCGCCAACAGAGGCCAGACGATGTGAAGGCCAGCGATCAGCTGGCCGGCACCGAACGGAACGCCGAACAGGCGGTTGATCAGGTTGCCGAGGTAGCCGACGTATGCCGACAGAACGCCGCCAACAGCGGCAAGAAGAGCGATGAGGACGAGGTCGCGAACCCCGAATTGCTCCCTCGTCCCGCCATCGCGCATGGTGCTAGAGGCCGAGCGCGATCTCGGCGAGGAACTTCACCGACTTTGGTCGCGCGCCTTCAGGAAGCTCGACCGTGTCGTCGTAGACGAACCGCATGTACCCGCTCGATTCCGGATCGAGGAAGACCCCGTCCATCTTGAACGCCACGATGAACCGATCGTCGCGGGAGATCAGATCCGAGCTGACAGTCTGGCTGTAGCCGTCTGACGCCGTCAGCGTGATCTCGTAGCCGGTCGCCGCGAGCGCGTCGTCGAAATCCTCGTCGTTGTAGTGGATCCCGAGTTCTTCGTTCGGGAACAAACCGTCGTCGACGTAGGCGATCAGCCGCCAGAGCGGAAGGCCGGTGTAGGTGTGCGTCTCTCCCTTGCTTGTGACGGTCACCGTCGCCGTGTGGCACGGGCAACCAATCCCGGCCTCGAGCTCGCTGCGGGCGAAGAGGCGCTCGACGGCCCCTTTCAGAAGAAGGCTGTAGGGCTCGTAAGCTCCGAGCACTTCGATCCTCTCGACCATCCGAGCGGAGAGGGAGCTGGTGAAGTGCGGGTTGTCCTCACCGACTTGGACAATCCGGAAGTAGCCGGGGTCGAGCGGCATGTATTCGCCGTTCTCCCGAAACGCGAGAATCCAGATCCCCTCGGAGCGATCGAACAGCATCCCGGCTTCGTAGTTCATCGAGTAGCCGTCGGACGCCGTCACCCGGACCATCGCGTCGGCGGGGACATTGCCGATCAGGGTCGCCAACGGGACCCCCGTGTACGTCGCGGCATAGACGGTGCCGGTGCTTTTAGTGAATGTTCCTTCCGCCGTCACCACGTCCATTTCCTCGAGATCGGCACTGGTGTAGACTCGCGATTCTTCACCCCGAACCACCGTGAGGATCGCCTCATTCGGCTCCTCCGCAACGCCGATGACCATCACCCATCCGATGGCGATTGCCATCGCGGCCAACCACAGGCTTCTCCTACGCATCGAGAACTCTCCTTCCTTCACCTTCGCGGCGAACGCGGAGGGAATCCACCGCATCCCTCCGTCTGGCGTCGTCAGAGGTCCGACAGCATCGGCAGCCGACCTCCACCGTAGTCGATGACCAAGAAGGCGACGCCCTTCACCTGTAGGCCCGTGGCCGCGGGGCTATCGCCAAAGTAATGCGCGTGATCCGGCCCGAGGGCATCGAGCATGTCCTGATTGCTGAAACGCTCGTCCGCGGGAAGGAGAACGAGCATCGGCGCGTCATCCCATTCGACGGGCGATACCCCATCCTCCGAGAGGGCAAGAATCGCGGTCCCCGCAGACGTTCCGCCATCGAGAACTTCACGAGACAACGTCTTGTGCCATCCATCGAGTGCGACCAACGTGACGGTCTCAATCGCGTCCAGGCCAACCGTCCGATCCAAGAGTGCGGCAAGGTCGACGCCCCGATAGGCGTGCGCCGGCTTCCAGTTCTCCTGCCCTTCCGCCAGGGTCGGTCCCTCGTAGGCAACGCAGCCACCGACCGCCGGGTTGTCGGCCAGATTCACATCAAAAGTCCGATCGTCATCGATCACGCGAACCGAAAACCGGACGTCGGTGCCCCACGTACTGACGATCTCTCCCGACGGCGACCGTTGTAGGACGATCGACAGAACGGCCGCCGCAATGAGCCCCGCACCCAAGATGAGGATCCACTTTCGCCGCCGCCGGATCATCCCAGATCCTCGATCGATGACGTACGAATCGCCGCCGCCGGGATGACCACGACGACCGGGTCCTCGACGGAGAGACCGAGCCGCTCGGCGGCCTCCCTGCCGTGTAGTGAATTGATCTCCAGACCGCCGCCCGATAGCACGAGATTGGTGATCTGTCCCAGATGCCTGATCTTCTTCACCCGCGCCGCGAGGACGTTCTCCGCAGCGCAGCACTTCGGATCCGGGCCATCCCGGAAGACGAGGACTGTCTCCGGGGCGATGGAGATCGCGATCTCGCGTGATCGTCCGAAGTGAAATGCCTTGAGGGTCTCCTCCCCGATTTCAACGGTGCAGAGGGCACCGTCACGTTCGAGGACGCGCACGCAATACGTGTTCTTGGCGAGAAGCGGCGACCGTTCGGGTAGGTACGACCGGTCCTTGGTCGTCGCTTGATCGTGATGGAGTCGCTCCGACCAAAGGAGATGCTCCATCACCTCGCGGGACGTCCCCGCCGCGACGAGAAGGTCGACCATGTCCAGTTCGAGAACGTCTGCCAGTCTCCGAACCTCGCTCAGACCGGGCGCGGGACGGGTTCCGAGCTCAATCTTGGCCAGCCGGCTGTAGTCAATGCCGACCCGACCGGCGAGCTGTCGAAGGCTGTAGTCCTTCTCCTCGCGCGCCCGTCTCAAGAGAACTCCGAACTGCCGCTTATTCATAGCGAGAAGGCTATCCGTTGTGTTGACAGATGTCAACAATTCGACTTGAGACCCTCCCGAGAAGCCAAGAAACCTTGATCGGGACAGGGGTTTTCTCATCGGATACAATCCGCCGCATGTCTGCGCGCTCCGCAAGAGACCTCAGTGATCGCCTGGTCAACGGACCGATTGTCACATCCCTCATCCGGCTCGCCTGGCCGGTGATGGTCTCGAACCTGTTCCAGACCGTCTACAATTTCGTCGATCGTTTTTGGCTGGCGAAGCACGGCTCGATCAGCCTGGCCGCCGTCGGTC
>Ga0272443_10003115_pt1 | contig 19993 bp, 18 predicted proteins | sample SSMAcet12_FD_193581 | JGI IMG/M metagenome (GOLD analysis project Ga0272443, IMG submission 193581) | Marine sediment archaeal communities from Little Sippewissett salt marsh, Falmouth, MA, United States - SSM-Acet-12 | ecosystem: Environmental > Aquatic > Marine > Wetlands > Sediment ... | reverse complement strand
CTCTTGAGAACGTTTTCCACTTCAGTCGTCATAGTTTTTTCCTTTCCATCGGTATGGATTTTGTAATTCTAAGATACCGCTTCTCATGGCAAAAGACAATTCCAAGCCGAGCTTTGTATTTGACATTTCGGCGATTTTCTCCGTATGATGGACCCACTCTTTTTTTTTGGAAAAATCATGAAACACCGAATCATACTGCCGTTGCTCGCATTTCTGCTCGTGTGGACGGGCGGAATCCACTGTGAGGAAAGCGTTCAAAATGGTTTCGCGGACCTCTCGGAGCACTCTTTCAGCCGGAACGGGGCTGTAAAACTGGACGGCCCCTGGGAGTTCGTCTTTGGCGAGTATGTCGATCCGGATACGCTGGATGACGATCAGCCATACCGCTCTGCCAGCATAGTCAATGTTCCCGGCAAATGGTCGGAGGCCGGAATCGAAGGGGTTGGAAGCGATGGGTACGGATACGGCACATACCGCCTGAGAATCATGCTGCCGGAGAACTGCCCGCTGCAGATGGCGGTAAAGATCGGCTTTGTCGGCACCAGTTACCGTCTCTTCATCGACGGTCTGGAGACGGCGGCCGCGGGGAATCCGGGGACCGGCAAAGCGTCCAGCCTGCCGAAATGGCAGTCCCAGGTGGCAGAGTTTTCCCCGGCTGACAGAACGGTGGAGCTTGTCCTGCACACTGCCAATTTCCATGATACAACCTCCGGCGTGATGGATTCCATCTGGCTCGGAACGGTGGACCAGGCGTACCGGGTGCGCTACGGCGGTCTCATGTACGAACTGTTTCTCTTCGGCGTGCTTCTCATCATGGGCTTCTATCATCTCGGGCTCTATTTCCACTATCGGTCCGACAGGGCTCCCCTCTTTTTTTCCCTCATGACCTTCGTTTTCGCCCTCCGAATCGTGGTCTACGGCGAGCTCTTCATCTACTTCGTGCTGCCCTCCATCTCATGGAGCGTACTGACCAAGACAGGATATCTGACATTCTCCCTGGCGGTGCTGTTCTTTTTCCTCTTCATATATCAGCTCTTCCGCGACTATGTGCACCGGCTGGTCCTCATCGCCGTGGACGGGATCAGCATCCTCTATTCGCTGATCATTATCTTCACGCCGGCTTCCATCTACCAGCGGCTGTTGACTGCCTTCCAGCTTTTCACTCTGGCAGTGTCATTGTATATCCTGTATGTCCTTGTCCGGGCGGCACGGGGGAAAAAAACCGGCGCCGGGCTTTTCATAATCGGCTTTCTCTTCATGTTCGTTACGCTGATACACGACATAATCAAGGCGATGGTGGTCTTGCCGACAATCTTCCTGATTCCCTTCGGACTCTTCGTCTTCATTTTTTTCCAGTCAATGGTACTGACGAAAAAATTTGCGGTCGCCTTCCAGCAGACCGAACAGATATCGGCGCACTTGCTGCAGCTGAACACCTCTCTTGAGCGCTTCGTACCCAGGGAGTTCCTGCAGTTTCTCGAAAAGGAGAGCCTGATGGACATCCAGCTGGGGGACCATGCGAACCACACTATGACTATCATGTTCGCTGATATCCGTGATTTTACGAGTCTCTCGGAAAAACTGACTCCCGAAGAGAACTTCAGGTTCATCAACTCATACCTCAACCGGATGGGCCCCATCATCCGCAACCACGGCGGATTCGTGGACAAGTACCTGGGGGACGGCATCATGGCCCTCTTCCCGGAACGGCCGGAAGATGCTCTGGACGCGGCGATCGAGCTCCGTCTGGAACTCGAACGCTACAACCACGACCGGGCCAAGATGAATTACGAAGCGATCAACTTCGGGGTGGGAATTCACACCGGAGATCTCATGCTCGGAACTATCGGGGAAAATCAGCGGATGGACGGGACGGTGATTTCGGATGCAGTGAACCTGGCCAGCCGGATCGAGACCCTTACCAAGAAGTTCGATATCGGCATCGCCCTGAGCAAGGCCGCCTGCGATCAGCTCCGGGACCCCGGGGATTACATTATCGAATATCTGGGCATGGAGAGGGTCAAGGGCAAGCAGAAGGAGATTGCCGTTTACGTTCTCCGCGGGCGGACCAGGAGTCGTCGGGAGGATCTTCTCCCCGCCGGGGATAAGAGTTCTTAATTTTTGGTCAAGACTAACTGTACTCAAAGAAGTCGGAATGATATTTGTGTCTACCGGGATTATAATTACCAATCCCTTTTAACAGGTCATCTGATTTTTACTAAGGCTTGAAAAAGGTATTAAGCTCACGGAGGGATAAGTCGTAATCCCTTCTAACAGGTCATCTGATTTTTACCCGCCCCGACAGTCAAGATTGAAATCGAGACTGATGACGTCGTAATCCCTTCTAACAGGTCATCTGATTTTTACGAGAGATGCCAGACCCGAATGACAGGAACAGAAAGATTGTCGTAATCCCTTCTAACAGGTCATCTGATTTTTACCTTCTTCGCACTGTGGAACTGCTTAGATCAAGAGACGGGTCGTAATCCCTTCTAACAGGTCATCTGATTTTTACATTAAATAGGCTACCAGAGTTAGAACTACATAGCCCGGTCGTAATCCCTTCTAACAGGTCATCTGATTTTTACATCAACAAAATCTATATAACACAATCACGAATCACAGAAGTCGTAATCCCTTCTAACAGGTCATCTGATTTTTACAAAATACATTTTGTAGAAGATGAATACCACTTAATGAAGTCGTAATCCCTTCTAACAGGTCATCTGATTTTTACTGAATGTACCGAAAAAGGTTCAGGAAGAAGTTAAAAAGTCGTAATCCCTTCTAACAGGTCATCTGATTTTTACAAACGAAAGAAGAAGCAGCACAAGAAAGCCTGGAAAGAGTCGTAATCCCTTCTAACAGGTCATCTGATTTTTACCTCGAGCGAGTTTCTCAAGAGGCTCAAGAGCACCAGCGTCGTAATCCCTTCTAACAGGTCATCTGATTTTTACAAACAAACGAAGACTACATGGAACTATCACAAGAAGGTCGTAATCCCTTCTAACAGGTCATCTGATTTTTACGTTGAGAGAACGCTGGAGCTGCCCGCCTCGGATAAGGTCGTAATCCCTTCTAACAGGTCATCTGATTTTTACAACGTAAACGGCTATGAAGTACATCACTTAGCTGAGGTCGTAATCCCTTCTAACAGGTCATCTGATTTTTACGCTTGTTATTGCCGATGAGATTGTCCGTGCCGTGAGGGTCGTAATCCCTTCTAACAGGTCATCTGATTTTTACGGTAGAAGCCATCGAAATGATAAGCAGAGAAAAACACGGTCGTAATCCCTTCTAACAGGTCATCTGATTTTTACATACACCGGGCTGAAGGATAAGAACGACAAGGAGATTTGTCGTAATCCCTTCTAACAGGTCATCTGATTTTTACACTATCGGGTAACAAGTGGTGTGTGTTGGGCGAGTCGTAATCCCTTCTAACAGGTCATCTGATTTTTACAAAACCAGAGGGAAGAGATTGTCTATCATCGGTCTCTTGTCGTAATCCCTTCTAACAGGTCATCTGATTTTTACACATACGTGAGTACAACAGTTAGTAGTGTGCTTGTGAGTCGTAATCCCTTCTAACAGGTCATCTGATTTTTACTGAGCGCGCGACAGCAATTAGACAGTATCGTATGCTGGTCGTAATCCCTTCTAACAGGTCATCTGATTTTTACCAAAGCAAAAGAACGTAGTATATGGCAATGCATAGGTCGTAATCCCTTCTAACAGGTCATCTGATTTTTACTAACAATGGTATCGATGAGTATGACGCGTACACAATAGTCGTAATCCCTTCTAACAGGTCATCTGATTTTTACCGCGGTAGCTATTAGACAGTATCGTATGCTATCTACCCTGTCGTAATCCCTTCTAACAGGTCATCTGATTTTTACTTAGAAGACGGTTACATTGATGCGCATTTCAATTACTGTGTCGTAATCCCTTCTAACAGGTCATCTGATTTTTACCGGTATTAGTGTAGATGATGTTACGTATAATGACACTAGTCGTAATCCCTTCTAACAGGTCATCTGATTTTTACGGCTATTCATAATTGGATAGCGGACGCATTACTGTTTGTCGTAATCCCTTCTAACAGGTCATCTGATTTTTACACTGTTATTAGATGATTTGATTGACTTGGAAGCGAATGTCGTAATCCCTTCTAACAGGTCATCTGATTTTTACCAGAGTGTATTGTGGAAGGTGACTTTATTTGGGAATGTCGTAATCCCTTCTAACAGGTCATCTGATTTTTACGTGACAGTTATGTCATTGTAGATGATATGCAGGAGCGGTCGTAATCCCTTCTAACAGGTCATCTGATTTTTACATTAAATAGGCTACTAAAGTTTGACCGACATAGACCGGTCGTAATCCCTTCTAACAGGTCATCTGATTTTTACAAGCTCATGAAGATAATGCCGACGAAAGACTGCCCGTCGTAATCCCTTCTAACAGGTCATCTGATTTTTACTATTTTTTTTAGAATGAAGTGTCTTCATCCCATCTATAGTCGTAATCCCTTCTAACAGGTCATCTGATTTTTACGGAATGCTTAGAAAGACATTCCATGTGGCCAAGCAAAAGTCGTAATCCCTTCTAACAGGTCATCTGATTTTTACAGTCATAAATAATAACAACTACACGCCGACACCTGATGTCGTAATCCCTTCTAACAGGTCATCTGATTTTTACCGTAGATGGACATATTGATACCGATTATGTGTGTCAAGTCGTAATCCCTTCTAACAGGTCATCTGATTTTTACCGATTATGTGTGTCAATATTTGGATAAGGTTGACGGTTGTCGTAATCCCTTCTAACAGGTCATCTGATTTTTACCAGCAGGGGGCCGGGGAGTAGGAAAAGTCACACGGGGTCGTAATCCCTTCTAACAGGTCATCTGATTTTTACAAACAACATATTAAAGACGTGTATAAACTAAAAAGATGTCGTAATCCCTTCTAACAGGTCATCTGATTTTTACTTCATAGACGGAATACTGTTAATCGATCCGAACGGGAGTCGTAATCCCTTCTAACAGGTCATCTGATTTTTACGCATTAGAAGACGGTTACATTGACGCAAATTTTAATCGTCGTAATCCCTTCTAACAGGTCATCTGATTTTTACAGGCTGGACTGTCAACAACTTGTCCCGCTTAGAAGAAGTCGTAATCCCTTCTAACAGGTCATCTGATTTTTACCCGGTATTATGCGTCGCGGTATGTTGACAGGGAAATTAAGTCGTAATCCCTTCTAACAGGTCATCTGATTTTTACACGCGGAAACGCGAAACGAAACCAAGTGGGAAGTCGGCAGTCGTAATCCCTTCTAACAGGTCATCTGATTTTTACCATATGGAATATGGTAGACTTGATGAGAATAGTTATAAGTCGTAATCCCTTCTAACAGGTCATCTGATTTTTACTCTACCTCTTCCATCTTGATATAGGAACAATAATTATTTTTAACTTTCCGCCAATATGGAGCAATATTACAATAATATAGCAAATATTTATTCATAGAAACCTCCTGACTTGTTTTTTCTCATTGATATATAAAGAAATAGATAGATGCGCCAACCTATTGAAAAAACAGGTGTTTTGGCACATATGTTTGGTTGGCGCAATATTTATTTTATTCTTTTATCTAAAAGTAATAGATGTAAAAAAGTCAAATGAATCAAAATCCTTCTCTATGCGAAAAGCTATGTGATAAGGCTATAGCCATTCTTATGTCAAAGATCTTAAATTGGGATTACAGAATATAAAACTCCTTATCTTCACAATCCAATCGAGCTCCAACACCGAATTTCATACGTTTCTGCCAGTCTGATTCGCATATCCTGAAATATACAACGAAGTCATCATCCTCCATTACCGATTTCACTCGTTCCCGCATTTCTTGTATGATTTTTTCCTCGGCATCAATTTCAAAAACGGATTGCTGTACCCTAAGAGCATATTGTTCCATTATTTTAGCGACCTTTGACAGTCGTTTCGCTTCACGAATATCATATATCACAAGCCAGTGATTCATCACAGTATCTCAAAACTCGAGATTTTCAATATTGTACCCTCGCCATCCGTCAGAGCGTTACGGCTGCATTTCTCACAGAGGGGATATATGAAAAGAGAATCCCTTTTTCTGTTTATTATTGACAATAATTCCCGTTTCATAAATTCCATTCTATCCTCCTCCATCTCGCACTGAAAAAAAGACTTTTGTACCCTAATACCGAATTGTTCGAGTTTTTTTGCAGCTCTGTGAAGTCTTTTAGCGTTTGAGATATCGTAGCAGACCATATAAATCATTTTGTCACCAAAGGTTTATAATATTCTTCTTCTCCCTGTATTACCCGCTTGAAGTGACGGATCTGTTCACGCATCACCCTCTTGTAGCTAATACTTGTACCAAGCGGCTGATAGTAAATATCGGTGTCCAGTTTTTTCTCGAACTGGCTTATAACTTTTTTCAAACCCGTCTTTGTGAGAAGAACTCCCTTTTTTTCTTCGTACAGTGGAACCTCATTATCGCTATTTTCCTGGCCTTCAGCATCCAGAGGGAACTCATCATCATTTGTAGAAAAAACAACTTCTCTAAAATCTTCTTCTTCAAGAGTAGCTCGATTATACAGAGCACAGCAAAGTGTATCAGCAATAGGCGTCCTGTATTCTTCCATCAGATCATAAGCAAGTGTCCTCTTGCCATAGGTAAGTTCATGAAGATAACCAACATAACTGTCTATATCTTCAGCCTGCAGCAGTCCGTCTATCCTGTAAAAAATCATCGTGTATAAAAAACTAAGTACGGCATTTACATTGTCCTGAGGCGGATGCATACTGCGGCCATTAAAGACAGCCCAATCCTGAATGATATTGTATTTGAAAACACTGAAAAAATACCTAGCTCCCATTCCTTCAAGCCCCCGCAACTCATTCATAGAAGAGGCCTGAGGGACTTTATCTATCAATTTTTTTATCCCACCTATCGCGTTTTCAATGCTTCCACCCTCACGTCCCTTTCTTTTAATTCTTTGCATAAAAGAAAGCTGGTTCTTTAACTTTCCAGAGACTATCGATTTACTGAAGCTCAGTTTGAAGGAAATATCATCTGCGAGCTTATACTGCTTTTTCCTAAGAAAGACGTTTTTACCCTGTTGAAAAGCCAGCTTCCCGTTAAATCTTCCGTTTTTTCCCATAAAAACAGTATCTACATTATGGTGCATTAAAAGTTTTAGCGCTGGTCCAGTCATCTCAACATTTCCAAGGATCACCAGCTGCTCTGTCTTATACGGGAATACCTTTGTAATCGTACCGTCTTGGGCAAAATGTTGAAGTGTATCCTGTTTCTTCTGAAGCTTTCCGGAATCAGAGACAATATATATTGTAGACATTATCCAACCCCTTCATGTTCGAACCATACTCCAGCATTTTTATAAGCCTCTTGCAGTTTGTTCTCAAAAGTTCCCGGTTTAATTTGTCGAATAAATCCTGCATGGTTAATATTGTTACGATAATCTCTCAATTTCTCAAAAATGTTTTTAAGTTTTTCATAGGCTTCGCTTTCGAGAACACTATTCACTAAAGACCGGTTTCTACTGAAATCTTCCGGTTCTTTTGCAGAGGGATCTCCATCCTTGATTTGATAAAATTTTATAATACTTGATACCATTTTTCTCTTTTTTTCAATTTCACGTGATTTTCTTCCATCTTCGTTATTCATCCATTCTTCACCGATATCATCGAGAATTACGCTGATGATAGTCTCCTGTAAAAGCGTTATTCCCTGCTGTATATACCCGTTCTTTATGCACCACTGTACTCCAAGATAGCAGTTTTTCAGACTGTTAAGTTTGTAAGGAGTAACCTGTTCACTAATCTTCTGAATAAGAGGTTCAAGCGGATAATTATATACTCCCTTATTTGAAACCTTTTCAATCTGCCGCTTTAGTTTATTATGTTCTTTCCCTTCATATAAATCTCTGCCTCTTACCGTATTGAAAATATTCCCGATCTTATTAAACCCGACGGCAAAGTCTCTTTCTTCAACAGCCTTCCTGTCGCTCCCCTTGCTTTCCTGTAAGAAAGGATTAAGACTTCCGTAAATGAGATTTGAAATAGTATTAGTGTCTCCGAGCTTTTCAAAGTTTTCAACCGCACCGCTCCACATCTGTAAAGTATGAAATGCGGTAAGGTTAAAAATTGGTACAATCCTGCCTTCAGGCTGTATACGTTCTTTCACATACTCAAATGTTCCAAGACTCTCGAAAGCTCCGTAGTATATCCCGCGAACCTTGATTCTCTTAAGGAAACGAGCGTAATTGAGAAGAACCATTGCCAGCATGGGAAGAGAACGGAAACCGTGAGTTACATCAAGATACACTTCATCTTTCTCATTAAACTGTTCATAGAGTATTTTAAAAATATCCCAGATCTCTTCTTCACTATTTCCATCAGGGATTTTTACGGTCTGAAGTTCTACAGGGAGCCCCAATTTTTCTATCCTACCCTTAAGGCCCTCCTCGCCATAGGAGGTATTCCAGTTTTTTTCTTTGGCCGAATCAGTAAGAAATATAAGCACTCGGTCCTTTTCCGAATCCCGGAATTTATGAGATATGAGTTGAATGATTCCCTCCTGAACGAATTTGACGAGCTTTGATTGTGTTCCGTTCATGGAATACCTGCATTCCATATAGTTGTTCGTACCCAGAAAACTAATAAAAACGCTGCTCATTCCTCCCTCCCTCATATAAAAAATCTTTTATATGGTTTAAATTTCACATGTCTGAAAATGTGTCGCCGTTCCACACTTCCGTCTGAGTGATTACTTTCTTTGTACCGTCGCTTAGAAGAAGCATAAAGAGGAACCATACCATGATGAAAACAGAAATCAACAACATAGAATGTAGCCCCAAACTCCCCTTGAACAACTACAATATCATCCTTTTTACCATCTGCTTCCAACCATCTGATTATCTTTTTTAGTTTTAAAGAAGGAATATCGTCCTCCGGCTGAAAACCGCTCCAGATTTTCTGTAGACTAGTAGAAAGTTCAATAAAACTGCTTACATCGTATAACTGCTGGAGTTCAAGCTTTTGTTCATTTTTTAATTCGTGATTCAGTATGATAAAAGCATTTCTCATTTTTATCTGTCCACTTTAAACCGCGGTTCTCCTTTTTTATTTTTACCAATTACTTTCACATGTATCTTGTCACCAACATTAAAAAGTTCCTGCAAAGATTTATCTGAAACCGATATGGATTTCTTTTTCCCAATAGGGCTTTCAATTCCATCGATTGTCCGCACCCTTATTTCGTTCTCGGATACATTCACAATATCCACAATATGGAGCGAGTCCAGTTCGTAATCTATATTTTCCTTCGACATTCCAGGTATTTTATCCGATAAAACTTCATCTGACACAAGTTGAAATCTTCCGTATCCGACGGAAGTTTTTGCACCAACTCCGTTTATTAATATTTCATTTATTGATTTTTCTACTTTATCCCGTATCCGCTCTGCGTTTTCCATTCTCTTTGAAACGAGAACCCTAAAAGTAAAAATTGTGCCCGGTTTAACGGTGAGGAATTTGATTGGGATTGGATTATCTTTATCGTTTGGTGGTTTCACGTCTTTCTTATCCGATTGATAGTAGGTGCTATAGTGAGGATTCATTATTTCCACATGAAGTTCTGGTATTTCTTCGGGGTATACATCAAGGAAAATTACCTTTCCCCTGCTTTCATTCGTTCCATAAGTTGCGGGTAGATCTTCATCGATCTCCTCTTCCTTTAAAATGTTCTGATTCAACTTTTCTTCCGGGAGAGAACTGATCCCAGCGATGGTGAGAAAAAGCCGGTGAATTCCCTTGATGCCGCTTGCCGGTATATAAGGAATACCTATAGTGTGGTCGAAAACCATTCCCACCTCCCCCGGATGGGTCTCACCGATTCCGGTTATAAGGGGAGATACCAGCATAGCTCTTGCTTCAACAATATTATGTGTAGATTCGAGACTTTTGCAGAAGGAATATATTTCACTGTTCTTTTTTTCCAAAAGGTCACGAACCGCATTATCAGTAGCAATTTTAATGAATTGTTCGACACAACTATCGTAGTTTACCTTCTCTTTCTTACTTTCATTATTATTCATAAAAGGATCAGTACGTGTAATATACTTGTTGAACCAAAGACCAAAGTTAAAACTGTTGCCTGCCGATCTCTCAAAGGAATCCTTTAGAGCAGGCGGGATAGGTGTAATATTCATATCATTGCTCCTGCTCTTTCTTTTTTATGAAGGCGTTGGCAAAACGCTTGACCCATTCGAGAAGTTTTATTGTCTCTATCTGTACCTGACGATAATCCTCCTGTTCCAGATTCATTATATCTTCAAGAAATATTTTTGAATCTCCCTCCCTGAAATGCTTGCTAAACATAGGCCTCTTTCTGGTCCATTCCTCGATAATGTCGGTTATTATCTTATGTTCATCGGTGTCACCTTTTTTATCGCTTGCCTTTGCATACCAGAAAGCCATGGCCTGACCGAAACCGTTCTGTAGAATAACCGACGGCGCTCCAGATGAAAAGTTGGCTAGCTTTTCTACTGCCCTTTTTTCCAGTACTTTCTTCAGAGCAAAATCAGCTCTTTCCTGACTGAGAGTCTTCATCTCATCCTCCTATCCACTGCACTTTGCAGATACCCTTTCCAAGGGTTTCGTCGCCCCCGATCTGCATAAAATCCATTATCTGGGACTTTACCTCGTTTCTAATAGTTTCAGCCTTTGCCCGATCTTCAATCTCATAGGCGCTCTGACCGAAAAGAACAACGCTGTACAGTAGGCTGTCCGCCGGCAGTAACTCCTCATAGCGGAGCGCTCCTTTAGTAGCAATGCCCTTTTCCGCATCGATTTTAATATGGGTCTGGACCTCCGTGCTGTGATCAACACAGTATGAGAACATCGCATCGGAGACACAGAGAAGTCGATTTAAAAATGGGAAATATTTTTGAAAAGCTTCTATTTTTAATGATTCCTTCGGCTTTACAACAGAATCCTCAATGATGATATCTTTTTTACCCATTTCCGTATTTATCGCGACCGCCTCTTCTTCTCCGAGGCTCTCTAGAGATGTTGGGTCAAAACCTTCACCGTCGATTTCTGTGTACTCTAGGTCCATGAAAAATCTCCGCATTATAGCGGGAGAAGTAATCCATACAAAGGGAGCTATATTTGACCGCATGGGAAAGGCAAGCAGCTTCGCGTCGGACACGCTTATCGCGCCCTTTAGTGCATCTTTATTTATGTCCCAGTTATCCTGTTCGTCGGAACCGAATATGATATGTATCATATCGTCCGTGGTCCCCTTCATCATCCTGTAATGGGCCCGCATCGCGCCCTTAACCGCGGATGCCTGTATGTGCGGCCAGTTGGTATGACGCTCTCTCTGAATCGGTAGATCCACCGCGGCGGTAGACGCTCCACTTCCCGCGTGAATCGGTGAGACCCCATAGAAACTGCATATCTCGGCCTTTGCTCTAGCCATTTTTCTCCTCCAAATACAAACAATTTTCATTTATCTTGCTGGACAGTACCGTCCCAGCCGGGTAATACCCCTTCAACGGCTTATGAAATCCAATTCTCATATTCCACCCTCCCATGTAGTTAATTTTCCCGGTTGCAAGGACTTCTTCTGAAATACCCTCACACGTCCCATCGATAGACCCGAGGGAGAGGTAGAGACCTTCTTTCCCTGGATCGTCAGGAAAATCAATATTTACTTTCCTGTATTTTCCAAAGCGATTTTCTCCTCCTAACATCAATATGCCCGTATCGGGGAGATAGAGAATACCGGTAATACCGAAAACCAGTGAAATCCCCTCTTGCAGCCTGATGTGATTCATACTGAAAAGATGACCTTTTCTTACATGTTTTTTCGCTCCTTCAAGAGCGATACCGGTACGATTTTCAATATGAAAGACAGATTCTTCATCAAGAACTTTCACATGGGAAGTCCCCATTACCGATGATAAGTTAACCCACATGCCCCCAAGGCATTTCATTTCCTCACTCTTGCCTTTCACCCAGAGGAGATCCGAATCCATGAGCAGAAGCGAGTTATCAATCTCGCTCGCACGAATTATTTCTATCCCCGTATCCTTATTTTTATTATTTAAGAAATATTCCTTCAGTTCTGTCTCTTTGGTAAACCATGAGTAAGGAGCGGGAACATAAACTTCTTCACCTTTTTTGATGAGAGGGCCTATCAAGCTCCAGGGTAACGCATCAGGTTCATCATCCGATCGTCCTATCGCCTCGATCACCTTCTCGTCCCTGAAATCAGAACGATTGTAGTGGTGAAACGGAATTTCATGTTCAATCAGGTAAAGTGTTCTAAGCGCGCCGAAGAAAGTCTCCGGAGAAGGGGGAAACATCGTTGAAGCTCTGTGGTCGCTTCCCTTTTCAAGTGATTCTGCGCCTCGAAAAAACATTGTATCCACCGGTGAAAAATCATACCAATCGATCACTTTAAACCTCCTTTTCCAAAGAAAGCGGCTACAACTAAGGCCTCGGGCTGAAACGTATCACCGTCTACTATAAGCTTGTACATGCTTTCTGAAATCGTAGAAAGTTCCTCATCATTTTTTAGCTCCGGTACTGAGCGAAGTAATTGAAATTGGATCAGATCTTTTATTCTTTCTCCGTTACCGGTTTTGTTCTTTTCATCTATCAAAGCAGTAAAACCAACTTTGAAATCCTTCATTCGGTATATAAGTGAACTGCTTATGCTCTTTGCGAAGTCTTCGCTTTTTCTACCCACAAGATCGGCAATATCCTTAAAAGCGTCCCATGCTTCGTATTCATTAAATTTTCTCACAAAATACCGTGACCCTCCGGATCTTTTTCGCAGCTCTATTGCACAGGAGTTCCTCCCGCCCTCCTTTTTTGCCTTGTTATCGAGGAGGTTGTGCGCGGCTGCAATCATGTCCTTCAGTGATTCTTTGTGATGACATATAAGGATGCCCGCAGAAATGGAAATATCATTTCCGGTACCAAGATTTAGCGAAAGCTTCCCGGCTTTCGGCTCCCAGGTTCCACTAATCGGATTTGAGACATCAGCAGTTCCTTTTTTCTCGACATGACGAAACGCGGAAGTATAATACTCCGCGATTTCACGGGCAGCTTCCAATGCCCCCGATACAGGGAGAACCGCGCTGACATCATCGCCTCCGGCGTAAATGAGAGTACCATCGTATTTTCTTATTATGGGTTTGACACCGTAAATTGAAAAATCACCAAGACTCTCGGAAACGGCGGCATGAACAGAGGGTGTGAGAAATCTTCTTCCTCCACTTTTCTCAGTGACATTTCTCCATCCTTCACGATATGCCTCCATGAAATTTGGATTTTCAAGTCTCTTCACAATATCTGGATGCATTATTGTTTTCCAATCCGAGGCAAGGGTATCGCCGTTCACAAGCTTGCCCATTTGGTCTCCATCCATCATGAGAATCGCATAGTACTTATCCCTGTTTTCAAGAATATTTCCATTATCAGACTCTTCATCTCTCATTTCATAATATCTCTGAGCTCTTCGTTTTTTCTCGTCTTCATCTTTAATTTCCTCTCTTTCGAAAAAATCATGTAAAGCCAGATATGTTGTAGAGGGATAGCTTTCCTTGCCTTTAAATGTATCAGTAAGAAGATGATCTTTCTTTCTATCACTCCTTACCGCACGGTAGAAGATGCGCTTCATAGTGCAAATACTGCAGAGCTTCTCATTTTCCGAGAAATCCGAATTAAACTCACCTTTACTTCTTAAGGAGTTCCAAAAATCATTCACGTTTTTCTTATAGTCTTTGCTTGATTTTCCTAATTCGTGAGTATGTCCGTGCAGTACTTCAAATTCGCCGCACAGTGAACATTTCTCCCCCGGCTCAGCTTCACGTCGGGCAGTTCTTTTCATTTTTGCAGCTGCAAGTGCCGACTGCGCGATCCGATGGCTTACTTCATAGAAAATCCCTTCGCTGTGAAAAGTGTAATTTTTGCCTGCACCATTCAACATTTCTTTGAAAAGCTTTTCAACCTCAATATTCCTCTCATACACTTCCTTTGAGAAGAGTTTACACAGGTCATCCACATCAGAACCGCCAACCAGTTTCACGGCGGCAAACTGTATGTCCCAATAGCTTTCCATCTGTCTTTTAAACAGTTGTTTAAAATGTTCGGGATCAATTCTCTCAAGATCCGCCTTACCTAGAATAAAATCCCTGCTCATATCGGTTGCTTCTTTCCATTTCGATTCCACCCTCTTACGAATGCCTTCTTTTATCTCCTTGAGTTTGTTCAGCGGTACGACAGCAACAAACTTATTTGGAAAAGAAGCGATATCGGTATCATCCTTTAACTTTGAATCAATTTCCCATACCTGTTTCAAATACCTGGTCATCAGTGGTTGATCTATAAGGGATGGATAAACTATGTGATCGGGGCCAAGATTTTCCACAATCCACAGTATTCCTTCAAAAGCAAGCCAGGACAGAAGTACGGAACCAGTCCAATAATCCCGGAGTTTTCTCGCATTTGAAATGAAAGACTGAACCGGTGTAATGGAGAAAACCATTAGTCCGACATTTAAGCCTCCTGTTTTGTTCTCCCCACCTGCTATCTCCCCTGATGAATAAAGAGCAGACGTTAGTCCGTTATGCTGCCAAATTGAGTGATCGGGAAATCGTGTGTCCGCCGGAAGCCGATGCCACAAAGCGCCTATCCCAAGGACATTATCACGGGCCAGATTGAACCTTAGTACCAGATGCGTGTACAGGAACCTGGCCTGCGCGAACAGTTCGGCACCCTTTTTGGTGCCAAGATTCTTTCGAAAAAGATCACTGTTTGAATATCCTTTATCCCCCGGCTCCTTTCCAAGCGCATTGTGGATGTACTCTGAAATTTCATCAGTAAGCTCCCTGGCTTTTGCGGTAGAGTCTATTCCTTTCAGTCTTTCGGGCAGCTCTATTTTTAAGCTTGTTTGGCCGTCCTTCCCAATATTTCCTCCTGTTGGATGAGTGATCACCGGATCAGTACTGAAATCAACTGCCCCGTTCTTATTCGGGTCTTTTCTGTGTGAAGGCAGCTGTCCTCTATCGAAGCCGGATGCTATGTGGTCAGCAGTCTTCCAGAACTCCTCATTCGGTTTCTGGACGCCAAGGGCTTCAAGAAGAACACGCGCCCTCTCTTCATGTCCCTGTATATAAAATGCTTTATCAAAAGGATCATGAAGATATGCGGAGAGTTTGTTGTTCCAGTAGCTCTGAGGATCATCAAATAAAACTGACATTATTCCATCTCCCCTGATTTTTGTATAGAATCGATAAAAACCCTGAATACCCGATCATATTCTTCCGAGTTTTTCGGATCCATCATTGATTTGGTTGGAAAGAAATTTATTTTTCCCTTGTACTTTCCGTCGGAAGTTTTTGAAACATGGAGGAAGAATGGTTTGGCCTGACGGTCTTTAAAACCTTTTATCGGCTTTGCTATTTTTGCTTTTTCTTCCGAACTCAATCCTCTTTTCGCATTTCGATATTTCAGGCCGATTATTGACAATGGCTTCACCCAATTATCATAACTCTCTGTTTTGTATTCCCACCTTTTCCTGTTAATCCTTATAAATTCATTAATATCATGATCGAGAATCTTTTTTTCTATACCGATCCTCTCATCAAGAATTTTAAAGCATCCGAATCCATTTCTACTTTTTGAACCAATTCCCCCAAACATCGAGAAAGCGAAGAGAGCATTTTGTATTTCATTTCTATTATTTGAAGGAAACGTGAGCCTAATAGTAAATGTACTTCCCGGAGCTATGTATCTTCTTACAACCTTTTGCCCTTCTATTTTCATTTTCTGTCCGTAAGCGATATAATCCATTATGTCGGCAGATTTTCCTCTTGCCTTGTATTCAAGACCTCTTGGAAGCTTTGTTTCAAGATTTATTTTTTTATTCAATAATTTCAAATTAATCATTGACTTGCTATCTGTACTACCAAATAGACTTTCTTCATTTTTTTTCATCTCTCCCAGGCTCTCAAACTCTACCGTTGCCCGCCACCAAAATCGCAGAAGGCCTTTAATCGTCGGTTCTCTTAATTCCGCGACCCTTTGATCAGCTCCAGAAACGAACATGGGGGTTATCACCTCGCATTGATAGGATAACTCCTCTATGTTTTTGTATCGTGAAATATTAAAATACACCTATCTTCCTCCTTATTTTATTTTTTCTATTCCTATATTGCCCAGTCCAAACCCGGTGTTTTTACCCACATGAAAAATCTCATCGAATTGCAATATGGATATATCTTCACTGGAAAATTTTCCGGCAATCTCAATATTTCCTAAAAATCCTCCAAGCTTCATTTTTCGACCCTGACGAGAAGACCACCTTTCAAGATCAACCCACTTCAAATCCTTAGAAATGACCTTCAGATCTTCTGATGGAAAATAAGAAAAACCTTCATCATTGTTTCCATAGAGAGCCACAAGTTGCGAAGCCCTTCTCCAAGATGAGTTAAAAAAATCTATCGCGTTGAAATCGCCATTGTAGGAACCATTTATTTTCATCCTGATTGGAGTGATAAAGTAAATTTTATAAGCAGCTTTCGTTTCTGCCGGATCGTTATTGAACGACCAGGAAGCGACAGAATCGTCGTTGCTAATATTACCCTGCTTGTCGATTATTTGTTTATCTGAAATATTTACGCTTTTGATGAAATATTTTGTCCGGTTCCTAAGGATGCCGTTTTCACCTGCTCTCTGTAGTGCGTAGTACATATAAGGAAAATAATCTATAGCCTTTCCCAATACTGTAATATGCAGTATTAAGGAACGTACTTCCTCACCTATTCCTGCATGAGTAAAGAGAATGAAAGGGTGCTCGGCATAATTTCTTCCAGGTAATATGTTATTCTCTTTCGGAATCGGAGATTCGAAGATAATTGAATACGCGCATGTTTGTCTAAGGCTACAGGTATCACAGTGATTTTCATGAAGGATGCAGGCAAAACGCTTTAATTCCTTGCCGAGAACACTTCTGAAAATGAAAGCAGGAAATACATCAAAGACGATTGATTCGGTAAAATTTATCTTGAGATCTATTTTCCGATATTCCAGACTGATACTTTTATTTTTTTTCATTTTTAAACCTTTATATAATGTCCTTCCATTATATTACAGATCTCCATATTTGCAAAATTTTTCATTAGATAACAATCTTCATGTATTTCTTAAGCCCTCTACTTAATGTTATGCAAGATTTATGCCACTAATTGAGCATAAACGAATATATTTTTATAAGAATCTTTCCGTTTTTGGATATAAATTTAGTATAAAGTGTTGATGGATGGAATTTGTATAATTTTATTTTTACTTTCATAAGAAATTTTATTATTAGCCCGAGACGGACAAGTTCCCAAGGTTTGGGACAGAGCTTGAATTAGAGCCGGAGACAAAACCGGCGAATGATCCTGGTGCCGTCGGGTATTCTAGTTAGTAATTCAACCGTATCTGCGTTATACTGTATTCACGAATACTATTCCGGAGGTGGATAGATGATTTTCCCGGGGAAAAAAGGTGCGGCACTGACGATTGCCGCGGCGGCTAAGAAGACCGAGGCCGCGCCGGTAATAAAGTCCGGCGTCACGCTGACGGCCGCGGCGGTACTGCTATTGATCTTTACGGGCTGCTCGAGCCTGCCCGTTTCTCAGCGGTCCTCAAGCGTTGAATCCCTGGTCTACAGACTGCACACCGGCGACGCGGAAGCCGCCGCCGATCTGACCGATGTTCCCTTCCTGCTGGACGGCGAGATCCTGATGACCGAGCGGGATGCCCGGCTGATGTGGGAGAATCTGAAGAAAGCGCCCGGCCTGCTGGCGGACGCGGAGGTCCTCTCCATCACCCCTGCGGTCCCGGCTGACTACACGAAATTCTCCGACAGTTCAGATATGCGGGTCTTCTTCGAACGGGCCCTGCCCGAGAATCCCACCCTGGTCGAAATCGAGACTTCCTTCGGCAGGTTCCTCCTCCTGGTGAGCGGGAAGAGGCTCGGAATACCCGTGCTGGCGGGAATGAAAGGACCGATATGATGAAAAAGAAAACAATCTTAGATGCACGTACCGGATTGCGCGCGGGAATTATTGCGGCCCTGGCGATGCTGATGCTTCCGTTGGCTGCGTGGGCGGATGACGCCCTGTTCGTCTATACCGAGGGCGAGGTTGATGTGGACCACGGCTACGGCAAGCGGGAAATGGCCATCATCGGCGATCCGGTCCGGACCGGAGAGTCGGTGATCACCGGAGCGACGGGCTTCGCCGAGCTCGAGCGCGGTTCATCCACCAGCATCACCGTCCAGCCTGACACGATCTTCACCCTGGAGCAGACCGCGTCCGAAGGCGAAGAACGGGAAGTCATGCGCTGTACCCTTGGAAGCGTGGCCTACCGCTTCCAGATGATCCGCGGCAAAGAACCCTACCTGGTGACCCCCAGCGCCGCCGCCGGAGTCCGCGGCACCGAAGTGACCGTCACTGCCGCCGATGACGGCTCCTCCCTCTTCGTCGTGCAGTCCGGCTCGGTGGAAGTCGAAGCCCAGGGAAGCACCGTGACCCTCGAAGCGGACGAAGGCATCGAGGTCCGCCCCGGTGAAGCCCCCGGAGAAAAATTCGAGGTAAAACGCGGCGGCATCGACTACAGCGAGTGGCGGGAAGCCCGGAGAGAAGCTTTCATCGAAGACCCTGCAGCCGCCGCCCTGGCCCTGGAACGCCGCTTCAACTCTCTTGTAGCCAAGGTGGAGGAGCTGGCTCCCATCTACGCCGAGAGCAAGCGGTGGCTGGAGTACGAACGGGGACAGATGAAGGAGATAGAAATAGAGAAAGGTACTGAAGCGAAATGGGCTTACTATCAGGAGAATGTGTTCCCGTTGGAGGTTGAAAGTCACAATGCGTTTATTACATTGAAGTATTGGGCTCGTTCAGCACTATCCCTAAGACGGTTTGTTATCGGACGTATGTATGTGTCCCTAAAATCCAGTTATATCGATGATCTGGAGAATCCAAATTTTCTGGAATTCCTGAATCTTTACAACAGAATATTGAGCGCCTATGAAGAAAAAATTATCTCACGTTTAACAGATGCTGAACTTATTTAGCCTATCTTACGAAAAAGGAGAGTATGGTATGAAAAAAATGAAAATAGCTATGATATTTATGGTATTGTTGTTTCTTGCAGGTCTCAGTTCTTGTGATCTCTTTGTCAGTTTTTTCGGTACTACCATTGATGATAGGATCGATGCTTTTCGTGATGATGTAGAATCGGCACAAAACATTGGAAATTATTCTAATTTATACACTCATTTTCACAGCGATACGATAGATAGAGATTAGATGAGAACAGATCCAGATGGTTATTGGTCATTATCACCATTTTATGGTGGGAGTGGTGATAATATTTCAACTTACTCTGTTTCAGGAACGTCTGTGAGTGGTTCAATGGAATCTCCAAATTCTTTTACAATGGAGATGAAGCGAGAAGGTTTGGACTATAAGATTTATTCACTGAATATAGGTGGATCTTGGAAAGCGAAGAAAATCGAATAGTCCCGGTCGGGCCAGCCGGCCCGCACAACGACCCCGAGCCCAGCCGGACCGCTGGGCTCGGTACCTATAAATGTACCCCGCCCGATCCCCTACGGATTCACGATGAATTCCGGCCGCCTGCCGTCCACGAAGTCGATGACTGCCTGAGCGGACATGAGCTGCATGCGTACCTTGCCCATGTCCGTGTCGGAGCCGACGTGGGGGCTGGCGCTTATGTTGAGACCTGCCAGCGGCAGGTCTTCGTATTCCCAGACCTCGTCTATACCGTAACCCCATAGACGGCCGTCCTTAACGGCGGAATATATTTCCCGGTTGTCGGTCAGTACACCCCGGG
>Ga0272443_10003114_pt1 | contig 19993 bp, 23 predicted proteins | sample SSMAcet12_FD_193581 | JGI IMG/M metagenome (GOLD analysis project Ga0272443, IMG submission 193581) | Marine sediment archaeal communities from Little Sippewissett salt marsh, Falmouth, MA, United States - SSM-Acet-12 | ecosystem: Environmental > Aquatic > Marine > Wetlands > Sediment ... | reverse complement strand
AATAATCCGTGAGGGGATCTTATCTACAAAACAGGCTTTTCACCTTAGGGTGGGCTCAGATTCACCCTCACGTCCCTGGCTGGTATTCCTTTTCCTCTCCAGCTTATCTTATTTAAAGATACAAGGGCGCGCAGTGTTTTTCTGCGCGCCAAGTTTGGTGTTAATCGTTCTTGATGATAATCAAAGTTTGGCTACTGTAAGCATATATTCCCGCCGGCATGGCTTTGCCGTCCAGGAGGTAATCCATGAGTGCGTAAGCAAAATCGCTTTGGTCCACCAGACGGTCGTAATCATCGAATTCAAAGAAGGGCTGGTAGCGTGCAGCCAGGTAGCTCACCCGGCTCATGTCCAGTTTAACCTGTGCCCAGTCATCATGGGGGAAGAGGATGGGGTGGTCAGCCAGGAGGATGACCTCGTCCGGCAGGGAAGCCAGCAGCGTTTGCAACTCGGTCAGGAACATCAAAGGGTAAGTGGAGTCCCGGTATTCATAATCGCGGTTGGCGTCTCGGTGGGTGACATAAGGTGCAAAATTTTCATCGGAGTCGCGTACCTGGATCTGAACGTATGCTGAACCATCGGCGGGGACATCCTGGATAGGGATGTTTTCATCCGGGGTGCCGCCAATCACAAGCTGCATTTGCAGCATTTCCCCCTTGAATTCATGTGCAACATTCAGGTAATAGACTGTGAGGGTCTCCTCAAGGAAAGTGAAGCTGCGTTGATGGATTGCGCGGTCCAGAAGCTGGAATGCCATGAAAGCCCACAGGTCATTGACTTCCCCCTGCATGCTATAGCCAATCTGGGTGACATGGAAGTACGACCAATCTACAAGCTTCCCGTTGATATCCTTGTAGTCAAAAAGCACAGCCGGTTCCAGGGGAGCCTGGGTTGGTGTCCCAGTGGGGCTGAGCGTTCGGTAGGGCGTGGCAGTAATGGTCGGCGTTGTGGACGGCTGCGGTGTGATCGTATTAGCTAGCGTGTGGGTTGGTGTGATGGTCGGCGTTTGGGTGCTGGTTGCAGTGCTGGATATATTCGCGGCAGAATCCAATGCCGTGGAAGCAGGTTCCCGGCAGCCGTATAGGAACAGCAAGATAAGCAAAACTGATAGGAAACCCCATCGTTTTTCAGGATTCCGATGCATGGAAGAATTATATCATTCAGCTCGGTTAGACTTATCGCATGATTGCTGCTGCGCCATATCCCACAACGGATGAAGGATCGTTAGTGGAGGATGCGGAAGTGTCATAACTAAGCAGGGTGACACCTGTTGCCCCCATATCCTTCGCTGCCCATAAAACGGACGCAACTGCTGCCAATCCACAGGCGTGTCCTTTCCCTTGATCTTTCAAGTTGAACAATCCGTCCGGTGAGAAATCCGAAATTTTCTGAAGCACTGCTTTGTCCAGCTCGTTGGCGATTTCCTCAGGATAGAAATGAGAAAGATCGCTGCTGGCAATCAGCAGGCAGGACTCGTTTTTAAGAATATCAGCCAGGACAGCACCGAGTATCCTTGAGAGCTGACGCCGCTGGTCGCGCAGCATGATTGGGATCAAGCTGAACTCACCACGCAGCGCACACTGCAGAAAGGGGAGCTGGATCTCCAGGGAATGTTCCTGGTCATTGGCAATGGGCGAGAACCCAACTCCCGTATCTTTTTTTAATGCTTCGCTGATCTCAGCGACCTTTTCTTTAGCCAGAGGAATTTCACCCAGCGGTGTGCGATATGACTTATGTCCGCTGGTGAGGACTGGCTTTGGATAATATTGGTGCATGGGGGAAATCACGACGACGTACTTATACGTTTTCCCTTTGATCGTTTTATACGCGTGGCCTGCTATGGGCCCGGAGTAACGATAACCAGCGTGCGGTGCAACAAGCCCAATCACTTCGCCAGAAAGCTTGGGTGGATTGGCGTTCTTGATGTAGCTGCCTACTGTTTTTTGCAGCTGGTCTGGGTCAGATGTATACCAGGTCCCAGCAATCGAAGAAGGTCTAACAGTTTGTATTTCGCTCATAATAAGTGCATTTTAGCATATGGCGGCGTAAGATTTGGATAAATGAATATCGACTGGCGTGCTTCTCGGATAGGGAATTAATCAACCATAGTATCATGTTGTCAACAGGTGAGTTATCAAATTGTCGTAGTGTCTGGATTGAGGTTGAGAAGATCGGGGAAGCGGTTTTATCGAATTATTATTTACACTTCTATTATACAATGTCCGGCTCCTTTTAATATTATTAATGTCTGCGAGTGTTTTTTTGAAAAGCCGGGTTTCAGAAAGGGGGAAAGGGAGGAGTAGATTATAATCTCAGGATGAAGTGAGCAGGATGAATTGAAGGTTCAGGTAAACGATGGTTTGAATTGAGGTATCAGGATGCAAAGGACGGAGCGTGTACGAGCAATTTTTCTTGCGGTTTTCGTAACCGTTCTGTGGTCCTTTTCATGGGTATTGATCAAGGTCAACCTTGGAGATATCCCCCCGTTGACCTTCGCGGGTCTTCGCTATCTGCTGGCGGCATTGGTTTTACTGCCGGGTTTAGTTAAATACAAAGACCAGTTGCGGTCCCTGTCTCGAAGAGATTGGATTCAACTTATCGTATTGGGGCTTTTCTTCTATACCATTACCCAGGGTGGGCAGTATCTGGCGCTCAGCCTCCTTGATACGGTCACCGTCAGCTTAATACTGAATTTTACAACAATCCTGGTGGCATTCTTTGGATTGGTCTTCCTGAAGGAGAAACCATCGAAGCTTCAATGGGTTGGGATTGTGGTCTTCATCGCCGGTGTGCTGGTCTATTTTAGCCCATCCATAAAAATGACCGGGAAATTGTTGGGATTCATCGTTGCCGGGATAACGGTTTGTGGGAATTCAGTTGCTACATTACTCGGTCGTTCGATCAACCGCCAGAAATGCATCCCCCCAATGGTTGTAACGAATATCAGCATGGGGATCGGCGCACTGGTCTTGTTGGGCATAGGATTGGCTGTGGAAGAATTTCCTAAAATTGATCTGGGCAATGGCTTGGTGATCTTGTGGCTGGGTGTCGCTCATACTGCGCTTGCATTTAGTCTTTGGAACAAAACTCAGCAGGTTCTATCCGCTGTCGAATCCACCATCATCAACAACACCATGCTTATCCAGATTGCCTTGCTGGCATGGATTTTTTTGGGAGAGAAACCCGGTTCTATTGAAGTAATTGGATTAGCACTGGCAGCCGTTGGTGTGTTTTTGGCACAAATTAAGAAAAGTGTTGTGACAGGCGATCAGGCTGCTTGAGAATAGGCTATCAATCCATGCAGATGGTCGATTAGTATCTATTGATAAATGGTAGGGGTTCCATTAATCTGGATTGGGGATAAATTCATATCCCAGGGACCTGCGTTGAACCGCATCACGAAATTACTGACCCAGAACCCGCCCGACGAATTCAGGGTTTCCACACTGCATATCAGGACACCAGAAGCGCACGGCTACGCGTTCTTCTCGCCATTTTTTAGTCCCAACCCTGACCCCTTATGATCGTTATGAATGTCATGTTGGATTTGGCTAATCCAGAATTGTCTTGGATGCAGGTTTGTAATCATGGCAAGGTCTCAAGAGGTGTGAAACCCATCATTGTGGACGGGAGCATATTGGAAGGCACGCTTGTACCCACATTCGGCCATGGTGGTGTCCACAGTATTGAAGTGAAGCTGGGATAAACTCCCTTATTATCTAAAATAAAAAAAACCCGTGCATGAATATCCGGGGCTTATGGATGAAGGGTGTTGTCCTTATCTTACTGTAAGCGGAAGGTAGTTTTTGATCGGCCAGTCCACTGGCTCAAAGCTGATTGAACTGTACTGCGCTTGCAGGGGAGCTGAATAGGAAAAATCTCCCAGCCAGGCATTGACGGAATCTGTCCCCGGCCAGAAGTTCATCATGATCTGTCCCGGCGTGGATGGCAGCTCACCACTGCTTTCGTTGGCCGTGTGGACCAGAACCCCATCCACATACCATTTGATTGCATCCGGCATCCATTCAATTGCGTAGGTGTGGAAGTCAGCGGATGCATCAAATCCCAATTCGATGCTGGCTTCGTGTCCGCCAATGTCGTTTGTGAAATAATTGACCTGAATTTTGGTGGGGTCTTTTCCCAGGATCTCGATATCGATTTCGTCATGAGGGGAATCAACGTAGATAAAAAAGCTGCTCACAATACCATTAGAAGCAGCTGCTTTCATCTCCACGGTATAGGTGCCGTACTGGTAAAAGCCGTTGGAGCGGTACTCCCCCGAGGCGTAGGCTGCGCCGCTGCAGCCACCCGGGCAGCCTGCATCATCCAGCTTGAGGGTCATCACCCCGCCAGAGAAGGTAATGTGGTCCGCTCGAAAACCACAGGCGAAAGGGTCGCCATTTGTCCAGCCATCGGCTTTATGCCACAAATCCTCATTATGACTGTTAAGCGGATCTGTAAAAGCTTGAAAAGAAGTCGTTATACCTTGAACCTCTGCATATACTTGAGGGATCAAGGTGACTGCGAGTATCAGGGCTGCCAGCAAGGCGGGTAGGTGGTGGTGATGGTTCTTCATGATGGCGATATTCCTGTTTTAAGGTTGCATGAAAGGGATATATTTAATCGAGCTGCGGCATCAGCGCTTCAACGCATAAGTGTACCATAGGGTTCTTGGTTAAAAGGGCTATTGTAAAAAGTCCCATGGGTTCACGCGTCCATAGTCATCACTACGCATCTCGAAATGCAGGTGGGGCCCGGAGGAATTGCCGGTACTACCCATCAGACCGATGGTATTTCCCTGATAGACTTCCTGACCACAAACGACATCAACTTGGGCAAGGTGGCCATACAAAGTTTGCCAACCGTAGCCATGGTCGATCACGACCATATTTCCATAGCCGTACTCATTCCAACCGGCGTAAACGACAATGCCGTTATCTGCAGCGTAGATTGGGTTTCCAAGATTGCCGGCAATGTCAATTCCATAGTGGTTGGTCTCTGGGCTGTAATCGTACCCTGAGAGATAGCGTTCTGTGGTAGGCCAGATGAAGGTCAGCGTGCCCACGATCCCATCGAAGGTGCCCGTACATGCGCCGGAACCGAGGTTCTTTGCGGTTGCCGGTTCGTCCCGAGTGATCCGGGGCGTGCGCCAATCGGTGTATGTCCCCGTACCACCAGGGATCACCAGCATGGTACCATCGGGAATGTTGGGATTCGTGTAATCGCCGATTTCGTCTTGATCCAACCCATTCCCTGGCCATTCGATGATATCTTCGGGTGTAACGCCGTAATATGATGATACAGCGTTCAATCCCTCCCCTGTGCTCCACTGGTGGTAAACGCCGTCTATGGGCAGGATATTGAGAATCTGACCGGGCAAGATGGTGTGTGGATCATCACCGATGGTGTAAATATTTCCCCAAAGGATCGTTTCGGGTTGCAGACTGAATTTCTCGGCGATGGAGAATATGTTATCGCCGTATTCAATGGTGTATTGGATGACATCATAGCGAGATTGACGGTCGGGCAGGAGTGTATGGATATCAACGTGGCGGGACAGGCTTTCTAAAACAGCTTCGCCAGCGTTGAAAGCTGGGGATGGCATGGTTGCTGTAGGTGTGGGCAGTGTTTCAGCGTTGGCAATATCCATTGCCATGTTTGTTTGCTGTTCATCAACATAAAACGCGTCCATCACCCATACAACCAGAAGCACCAGCAGGATTGTTATGACAGCAGTGGCAATCCGCAGGGTTGTGTTCCCCAATCCCAGACGCCGCAACCGCACCCAGAACCGGATTAAACGGGATTCCGGTGCTGGATTAGTCTCTTCAAGTTGGGGATTGGCGTCAGGCGGGTTTGATTCGGCTGACTGCCTGGGTGTAGGTCTATCCTGCATGATTAACTCCGGTATGAGTCTAACACGTTTTATATTGAAAGGGGAGTCATCCCCAATAATCCGGGGTGAAGGGCATTTTGGCCGTTTTCAGGCGTAGAAAATCAACCGATTTCCACACGATCGTTGCAGAAATCATTAACTTGTTTTGCACATTTAGATGCTGTTTTTACAACAGTTCGTAAACTGGTATTGAATTCCCCTGCTCGAAGGAATCAATCGTCCGAATCGGTTCCTTCGATTTGAGATAGCTGTTCCGATAAGCTTGTTAACCTCTTCTCTAGCTGCTGCTGGCGGTAGCTGACGGTTACATCTGCCTGGGTTCGCTCGATGATGCTGCGGGCGATGTCCGTCCGGCGGCGCAGGCCATACGTGAGCGCATCCGGATAGTCCATCGTAACCAGTTGTGCGTAGATGTCGTCCATCACGTCCAGCAAGCGCTCCACTTCTTGGGAGTGCCCTTGCCTGAGGATGTCCATGATCCGGCGTCGCAGTTCCCCAACAACTTCCGAAAGGCCGTTAAGATAAGTTGCATATGTGACTTGCAGGTCTTCGGGAGAAGGCAGGTCCTGGCCCAGGATGACGGACACCGTAAGGTGTGCTTCGCAATATTCCTTTAACGCATCCTGGACATACCCGGAATAGTACAGGTCAGGGTTTTCTGATAATCCCTCGCGCAGTGCGGTCGCCAACTGGTCGGCTTCATTCAAATGTTCACCTGCCAGGCAGGCATCGTTACGGTGAATGGCACGGATTGTACGGGCAGCGTGCCGAGTCAGGTTTCGGGATTGCGTGAGCGCTTCGTCCCTGACCTTGTTTTGCCGATCAAAGGCATCCCTGATGCGGTCTGCCATTTCGTCGAAATTGTTCATATAGCCTACTCTGGTGTCTCGTTGGGTCGAAAGAGATCATCTGCGAGTGAATGCTTGCCCGGGAGATTGATCTTGCCAAATTTAGATTCATAGCGGGTAAGGTTGTCCGTCAAGGCGCGCAGAAAGAGTTTGGTCGCCATGGGTGACATCACCAACCGGGAATCGATGCTGGGCTGTGTGACACCGGGCATCAGCAGTGAAAAATCCATCACAAATTCCGATGCAGTATGTGAGATCCGGACAAAGTTCACATAATTTGGGTTGAGGTCATCCGGAACTTGTAGTTCGGGAAGAGGTTTACTGGGCATAAGGGCTCCTGTCTAGAAGGGAATATCGTCTTCTTCAGCACCCGCTTCAAGGTCGCCCATATCCGATTCAAAGGCACCAGCATCGCCGCGGCCTGAGGGAAGGAAACGCACGTTGATTGCATTCACTTCAAAGGATGCACCTGTTGAACCATCCTTGCGAGTGTAGACGCGTGGCCCACCGGTTTGTGGGTCAGGACGCAGCCGGCCAATTACCAGGACAGGGCGTCCCTTACTCAGATACTGGTTGCAGGACTCGGCCTGGGCTCCCCAGACGGAAACACGGAACCAGGTTGTCTCGTCGATTTTCTCACCGGCATTGCTCGAGTAGGATCGTGAAGTTGCGACAGAGAAACTGGTCACGGCCTGCCCGCTGGGGGTGAACCTCATAACAGGATCGTTGCCTAAATATCCGACGATCATAAGTTGTTGAAACATGTGATCTCCCTTTACTAAAGTAACAAAGATAGTCCTATTTTACTTCATAATTGCCGCTGTTCACCAATCTCGGGCATACCAGCGTAAATAATCCTCAATATGAGTGGACCAATACGATTGTGTATGATCGCCGCTGAAGAGATACCATTCATGGGCGATGTTGTTATCGTCCAAGAGGTCTGCGACATCCTGGGCTGTCTTCCACTCCTGGTCATTTCGGCCGATGTCAATATAGAACAAAGGCAGTTCCTCAGGAGGTGTTTGGGACACCCAGAGTAGGACATTTCCGCCATCAGCTTCAAATAAGGGCAGGCTGTGCGCCCCCACGCTGCTGAAGATATCATAATGCATGAATCCGATCCGGAAAGACCAGGCAGCCCCTCTGGAAACACCGCCGATCCCTCTGTATGCTCTCTCAGGCAGGGTGCGGAAGTGTTCATCCACCCAGGGGACGAGTTCTGTAGCAATCGCTTCTCCATATTTGGAAATTTGGGGTGGAATGAAGCTCCCTTCAAGCGGGAGGATGACGATAAAGGGCGCGATCTTCCCCTCGGCGATCAGGGCATCCATGGTCTCCACCAAGCCCAATTGCAGCCATTGGTCGTTGTCGTAAGACAACCCATGCAGCAAGTAAACGACCGGGTAGCGCTGGTCCGTGTGCGCGTTGTAACAGGGCGGGAGGTAGACGAAGAAATTCAGGTCATGATCCTGCAGTTCACTTGAGATTTGTTTATTCAGGACTTCCCCGCCGGCAGCGAGGCAGTTCACAGTCGGTGTGAGGGAGGGCGCAGGTGTGGGGCTTTGTGTGATGGGATCAACCGTCGGGGATGGCGTTGGCAGGGGGGGCGCTGGTGTGGGAGTCTCTGTTGTATCGGGTGGGTCGATGCAGGCACAAGCACTCGTGGAGAGGAGCAGCAATAACACAACAAGTACTCTCAGGCAGCTTTCAGGCGGAAATGTGTGGGTAGCTTGACGTTTGAACATACTTCGGATTATACTCTTATCTGCCGGGGTGTAGCGCAGACGGCCAGCGCGCCGCGTTTGGGACGCGGAGGTCGGCGGTTCAAGTCCGCCCACCCCGACCTATAAAAATGGGAAGGTGAACGGAAGCATGGACGGCTTTTGACATCGTTCTCCTTGCCATTTTTTGGTCGCATATCAGAGACGAAAAAAAGGGTGCAACTTGTCTAAACCATTCCTGTCCATCATTATCCCTGCGCATAATGAGGCAGAACGCCTTCCGCCCTCCCTGGAAAAGATCCAGGCTTTTGTTGACACGCAGGATTATCAAGCTGAGGTGCTGGTCGTGGAGAACGGCAGCAGTGATGATACCCTTGGGGTAGCTCGCAGTTTCTTGTCGCAAATGCCATATCTGCGAGTTTTACAGGTGGAAGAACGCGGGAAAGGACTGGCCATTCAGTCGGGGATGCTGGCAGCAGAAGGCGAATACCGCTTCCAATGTGATGCTGACCTTTCCATGCCCATCGAGCAGGTCAACCGTTTCATCCCACCGCAGCTCGACCCGGTGGATATTGCCATCGGTTCACGCGAGGTGATGGGGGCGAAGCGTTATGATGAACCTGCTTACCGGCATATCATCGGGCGGATATTTAACACCATGGTACGCTGGATGTTGCTGCCCGGTCTACAGGACACGCAGTGCGGATTCAAATGCTTCCGGGATGAAGTCGCTATGGCGGTTTTTCCACTGCAGACGTTGAGCGGCATGTCCTTTGACGCCGAGGTGCTGTTCATTGCTCGAAAGCTGGGCTTTCAGGTGCAGGAAGTGCCCATAGACTGGTACTTCAATGTTGACAGCCGGGTTCGCTTGGTGCAGGATTCGATGCGGATGGCATTCGATTTGATCGACATCCGGCGGAAGGCAGCCCAGGGATGTTATGACACCCAGAGCTAAATTTGACCGCTCGTTGATTCCCGAACGTCCAGATCTATCTTTTGAAATTAAATTATGGCATGACAGTTGCCAGTTTGTTGCCGGTGTGGATGAGGCAGGCAGGGGGGCGATTGCAGGCCCGGTGGCAGCAGGCGCGGTGGTGCTTCCAAACGATCTTCCAGACCTATCCAAAAAATTAAAAGGCGTGCGGGATTCCAAGGTGATGACCGCACAGAAACGTGAACGGTGGGCTTTGGATATCAAAGAAACTGCCGTCAGCTGGGGCGTGGGGTTCGCAACCCGCGAGGAAATCGACGCGAGAGGGATCGCGCCGGCAACCCGGCTGGCGGTCTCGCGGGCATTGGCGCAGCTGGTTTGCGTTATTGATCATGTCCTGGTGGATTACATCAAATTACCCGAGATTGAAACTCCCCAGACGGCACTGGTCAAGGGCGATGCGCGTTCTCTTTCAATCGCGGCTGCATCCATCCTGGCGAAGACGGCCCGGGATGCCGTGATGGTTGAAATGGATGGGGAATTCCCCGGATATGGTTTTGCCAGGAATAAAGGTTACGGCACCGAAGAACACAGGAGAGCAGTCAATGAATTGGGACCCTGTGCACAGCACCGGCGCACTTTTGCGCCGGTCAGGGTATATTTATCATTATTCCCACCAATGAGCAGAGATTAATCCAATAAGTTGGTTCTCAGAGCCTTCATGTTCCCCAATCGCGGGGATAGAGGAAATCATAACCGATGGTGCGCTGGGAGAGTTTGGCGATGGGGGGCATGACGCGTTTGAAGTGGTTCCGGCGGATCATCTCCACCACACGCTCGACGAATGCGCGCTCGAATCCTTCCTCGACACAGGTTTCAGGACGGTAGCGCTGGTCAACCAATAGATACAATAATTTATCGACATCTTCATAGGTGAAGCCCAGTTCGCCTTCATCGGTCTGTCCATGCCAGAGGTCCGCGGAAGGCGCTTTCGTGATGACCGCATCCGGCACACCCATTGCTCTTGCGAGCTGACGCACCTGCGTTTTGTACAGGTCTCCGATGGGCTGGAGCGCAGCCGCAGAGTCGCCGAAGATGGTGGAATAACCCAGGAGGAGCTCGGTCTTGTTGCTTGTTCCCATCACCAAGCCATTAAAGACTGCAGACTGGTCGAAGAGAACGATCATTCGCATCCGGGCCATGATGTTGCCCGCACGCAGCTTACTCATGTCTTCAAAGCGGTTGACCAGGGAGTCAACCATGTCCGTGATCTCAATGGTCCTGGACTGAATGCCCAGGTCGTCGATCATCGTTTGGGCGTCCGCCAGAGTCTCCTGCGGTGAGGTCTTGTAGGGCATGCGTACCGCCAGGACATTCTCAGACCCTAAGGCCGCAGCGGAAAGATAAAGGCTCAGGGCCGAATCGATCCCACCGGAAACGCCCATGACAGCTTTCTTGAAACCCGCTCGGATTACTTCAGTCCGGATGAAGCTGGTCAGGATCGTTTTAGCCAGATCGGTATTAATGGTCAGGTCTATCATGATTTATCCAGGATTCTATCCAGTTCATGCTGGATCAGGTTCGTGCGTTCGTCTCGCAGGAGGGGCAGTTTGGCCCGTGAACGATGCAGTTGATTGAGGTCAATCTCTGCGATGATCAGTGCCTCTTTGAAATCCGGAGCGCGCACTACAAGGTTGCCGTCCGGATCGAAGATCGTTGACCCGCCCCAGAAGTTCAGCCCGTCTTCGAACCCCACCCGGTTTGCGTGGGCGACGAAATTGGTGAACAATCCGGCGTAAGCCCGGTTGGTGTGTTCCACCCACTCCGAGCTGCTCAACCGTGCATTCTTATTAAGGCCGCGTCCAGGCGATGCGGAAGCGAATAGGAGGATATCCGCGCCATCCAGCCACAGCAGGTAGGGTAGGGAAGCATGCCAGAAGTCTTCGCAGATCAGCATCCCGACCCTTCCAAAGCGGGTATCGAAGGCACGGACGGAATCGCCCCAGGCAAAGAAGCGGCTTTCATCGAACATTCCGTAGGTGGGCAGGTAGGCTTTATTGTGGATATGAAGGATCTTCCCTTCTGAAAGATAAGCGGAGGCGATATAGAATCGGTGCCGGGGGTCCTCATGGACGAAACCCACCATCAGGTCAATATCCTTGCTGACTTGCAGGAGTTCATTGAATACAGGGTCGTTCTGGTGCGGCTGCAATGCGCAGTTCGCTGCCAGGTCCTGAAGGATATACCCCGTCAACGAGAGTTCGGGGAAGATCACGAGATCGGCTCTTTTTTGCCGTGCTTCCTCAATAAATTCAAGGTGTCGGTCCAGGTTCGCTTTTACATCCCCAAGCCTGGTATTAAATTGTGCCAATGCAAGTTTTATTTTCATGGAACAGCCTATTGGTTACTCAATGAATATTATGCATTTATTTTACTTGCTTTTATGCCGGTCTTCAGCCCAGATAAATACCTGCAGCGTGAGTATAATTAGAGGCGTACACTGTCCCTGAATGAACAGAGGTTTGACATGCCCCTCAGCGATCTTGAACACGCCCCAAAATCATCCGGGATTTCCTGGCAGATTCTCCCTGCAGATTGGCGGGATTATACGCAATTGAATCATCTTGAAAAAACTTGCTTCAAACCAAATGATGTCTGGCCTTTCTGGGACCTGATTGGTGTTCTGACCCTGCCGGGTATCATTCGGATGAAAGCCGTGGAGGGAGGAAAAATGGTTGGGTTTATCAGCGGCGAACGGGAACCGGCTCGCCGCCTGGGATGGGTGACCAGCCTGGCAGTCCTGCCGGATTACCGCCGCATGGGGATTGCTTCAGCGCTGCTGAACGAAGGGGAAGAAGCCTTATCAATGCCAAAAATTCGCTTGAGCGTTCGCAAGTCTAATATCGCTGCCATCTGTCTTTATGAGACTCACGGGTACCTACAGATTGATCGCTGGCAGAAATATTATGCGGGTGGAGAGGATGCCATCGTTTTTGAGAAGAAACGTTGACTTTATAAGCGACTCGGCTTATACTGAATCAACTTAAAGATTCAAAGGCAAAACTGCCATGAATGGATTTGGACAACAGAAATGTTAAAGCACGCTTATGGTCTCAAAGCGTGCTTTTTTTTATATCTATGCGCAGAGAAAGGACAAGTGTCCCATGGACTACGGATTGATCGGCAAAATTGAGAAGGCCAAGCGGTATGCAGAAGAACGTGATCGGGTATCTTTCAATCATTTTGAAGTGACGTTTGAGGGTGAGAATAACGACCACACTGTGACATACCATGAGGGAGAATGGCAGTGCAATTGTGATTTCTTCCAGACACGCGGCCGCTGCAGTCATACGATGGCATTGGAAACCATCCTTGAAGGGATGGTCAAGATGGGCTATGTTGACTGAACTCAGTTTATGTCGATCAAGCGTTGCTAACCGGGCCGTGGTCGATCACGGCCTTTTCTTTACCGAAAAGGCGTAACAAGAATTTAATTGCTTGATTGACTCCTCAATGTATCGAGGATATCCATATTTCAATCCTCACGTTCAAAAAACATTTACATTTTGATGAGTCTGTTCCCGCGGATAGCCTTTGGAACTGAAGTAAGTTTCCAAGTTATAAGAATATTCATTTTGAATAATAGGTATACTTAAGAGATCATCTGGAAAATGATATGAAAAAACTTCCACTGGTTCTGCTATTGCTTATATTATCTCTTACAGCGACTGCCTGTTATCGTACGGCGTCTTCCTCCCGCGTAGACCTGAGCCGGTTCACACCGGGTGCGACAACCGAGATTTCCAGATCTACGACGCCAGCTACCGGTTCCGGAACAACTGAAAGGACACTGGACTCAGTGACCGAACAAACCTTGAGCGTCTATCCGCTCTGGGTAGGCAGTTCCTGGGTGTATGAATATCTGGGCTATGATGAGACCAGGGAAGTCGTCTGGCGTGTGGTGGAGACAGTTATCGGCTCGGATTATGTTAATGGATCTTATGTCGTTGAATTGGCGCGCACTGTGGAATTGTTGGATGGCTACGTTCCGGAAGGATTCCCATGTGTCCCCGAATTAGGAACTTTCTGGTACCTTATTGACGGTGAGAAACTCTATCATCTGGAGAGCGTAGTGGATGTCGACCTCTCCGCGGCTTGGCTGGACTTGATGATTCCATTTCCCAGAGACGGTGAAGTCTGGTATCCGGACCCTGACCAGCGCACGGATGAAAACGGTGGAGCGATGATGGGCTCACGGTTTGCATCTGCGCCATTTCAGAACGTCCTGCCCATGGGCGGTACATACACATGCTATGCCATAACAACTCAGTATGAAGACCGGTTGGAGAAAGAGATCTTCTGCGAGACTGTGGGATTTGTCTATCAGGAATTTACACATTTTGACCCAGTCTATGGGTATCGTATTGAGCTTGAAGGGTATTCCCTTCAGTGAGGATTCGGTCAGATATCTGGTGGCTGTTCACCCGTTGATCAGGGTGAAGGTCAGTTCATTCGAGAAAGCAATGTGAGGGCTGTATGTCAAAAAAGAAAAAGAAAGCCCAGAAGGCTAAGAAGGAGCAGAAGAAGAATGCTACGAAGCGCTTAAGGATGCTGCGGTGGCTCAGTTGGACAGGTGTAGGGATAGTTACGCTGTTGGCTGTTGTGCTGTCGGCGTTCTGGTTCCCTGGCGATATTTATTATGTGGTCACGGAGACTTACTCCTTCAATGCATCCGAATCCGCAAAGATTTATCTGGCTGTGCTCCTGCCGACCTCCGGGCATTATCAGGAAGTCTTGGAACCGGAGATCACCTGGCAGGGTTCCTGGAACAGTGAAATAGATGGAAACCTGGAAATCGTCTGGTTTGAAGCGGACCTCGAGGCCGGGGACACAGCAGAAGCTGTGATCCGTTATCAGGTCAATCTCTTCCAGGGTGAAGCTCAATGGTCAGGCGAACCGGCTGCTGACGCAGATATGATGCCTTCAGACACGATCCAATCCGATCATCCCACGCTCATAGACCTGGCCGATCAGCTTACCGTCAGTGGGGATGCTCATCAGACGGCTTTCCAGATTTTTGATTTCACGAATCAACACCTGGATTTCCCGGATACGGCCTCAACCGAGGAGGATGTCAGCGCACTGGATGCACTTCAGGCTGGTTCGGGTGGGAGCCAAGCGCACGCTAACCTGATGGCAGCTATCTCGCGGGCTGCGGACCTGCCGGCGCACGTTGTCAGCGGTATGCTGATGCCTGAGACGGTCCCTTTCATCCCTGTTACAACCCATCCTGCGGAAGCCCACACATGGGTTGAAGTCCTTACCGGTGATGACTGGCAGGCGGCGGACCCGAGCCTATCTAAACACTTCTACCAACGAGCGCTTTTTGGATGGATGGATGGGAAACACCTGGTTTATGAGACTACCTCAAAGCTGGATGAAGGATTTGGATCTCTAGTCGAAGCATCAGGAGAAAATGATACCCTGATCGGTGAAATGTCTGCACCACTATACTTCGTCGCCTGGTCTGATGCGCCTGTGGAAGGGGTCACCCTGACGCCGGCTGTGACCCTGTGGAAGATCTGGGATGCACGTTATTTGATGGCATTATCGATCATTATCATCCTGATTATGCTCAACTGGCTTTTTGAAAAAGATCGTAAACGTTCTGGGAGCAGGCATAAAAATTGATCTATTGATTACGTTGGTTTACTTTTTTGGATAGTACTATTGGAGGATGTCTATTTATGATGGAGATGATCAGACATCAAGCAGAATTGATCGAAGAATTGCTTGGACGCGTGGATGGAATCTTTTCTGACCTGCCGGATGAAGCGCTGGACTGGGTGCCGGACCCGGCGATGAATTCCATGACTGTTCTGGTCGTCCATATATGCGGCGCGCTGCGGTATTGGGTGGGGGAACTGCTTGGGGATGAACCCGCACACCGAGATCGGCCGGCTGAATTTTTGTCCCGCGGCTTAACCAAAGCGGAACTGCATCAAATTCTCAAGACAACGCAGATGCAAACCCAGCGGGTACTAGGGAATCTGAGGAAGCGAGATTTGAAAACCAGGCATTATTCTACCGTCCATAAAGACTATATCAGCGGAGCTTTTGCCCTGGCACATGCCTTGGAACACACCGCCCTGCATGTGGGGCACATGGAAATCATGCGTGAACTCTGGGAGCAGTTTGACTGGGATAAAGACTCAAAACCTGTTTAGAAAGGCTAGGGCTTCCTTGACGCTAGGCTTTTATCCATCCATAATTGGAGAATGAGCAGGACTTTATTGTTTGGGAGTTCGTAATGGTTGATAAACGTTTGCTTGATCGTGAAAAAAAACCTGATGCGGATATAATCTCTGCATTGATCGGCAGGGAAGTCCTGCCCGTCTGGGTTGATGTCCATGCTTATTTGGAAACTCAATTCCCACAGTATGCAGCAGAATTGTTCTTCTATAACCCTCAGTACGGTTGGGGAATCCGTTATCGGAAAGAAAGCAAGCAATTGTGTGCGCTTTTTCCTGAACGCGGCAGGTTCACTGCAATGATTATGCTGAATCCTGAAGAGGAAACATTGGCATTGGAGAAGATCAATTATTTCAACGCACGGCTGCGGGAACTTCTAAACAGCCCATCCACCCTGCCGCAGGGACGCATGATGTGGATGCGTCTCGAAGATCATACGGACTTTGTGGGTTTTAAATTATTGATGGAGATTAAACAGATTTGAAGTGGACGATCAACATCAACTGCCTTTTTCATCATTTAAGCGGTCTTGCTGATTGATGGAGCTTTGGTATTATTAAATAAGGAGAGAAACCTTATGATTTCAGAAGTACAGATCATCCTCAGGATTTTTGTCGGGGCATTATTGGGCGCCGTGATTGGTTTTGAACGGGAGCATGATAACCAGCCGGCAGGTCTGCGTACGCATATGATCCTGGTAATCGGTGCCACGCTGGCAATGGTTCTGTCTGTGAATCTGGGGTATCTCTTTGCACGTCCGGGAACGCCAGCTGACCCGGCGCGCCTGGCTGCTCAGGTGATATCGGGGATTGGGTTCCTGGGCGCCGGTGCAATCATGCGCTATGGGTTCAATGTGAAAGGTCTGACCACAGCGACCTCTCTGTGGACAATGGCGATTGTGGGAATGGCTGTGGGTGCCGGGTATTATCTGGTGGGTGTGTTCACAACTGCCTTGATGTTGATTGTGCTGACCCTGCTGAACATCATCGAGAAACGCTTTGTCCGCAAGCCCATTTCCCGTTTCATTTCGATTCAGGCAGAGGACCGCAAAGGTGTGGTTAAATCCATCCGCCGTATTATGCAGGATTTCTCCGAAGATCTAGCCACCTTCAATATTCAGAAGCACGTCAAGAACAAGCGGCTGCGTATTCAGGTAATGGTACGCTTTTCGAGGGACCAAAAATTGGAAGATTTGGTTGAAGCGCTCTCAGATGTGGATGGTGTGCGCAATTTAAAGGTTGAATAAAGGCAGGCTTTGGAATACAAGTCCGAAAACAAAGGGTGTTGATTTACGTATTCTTGCGTAATTTTTCCAATCTTTGTCTGTTTTCGTGAGGGAAAATAAATAACTCCCGGTCCCTTTCCGGGATCGGTTCGTCGAATTTCGCCTGCAAAGTGTTTATATCCACCAGGATGGACTCGAGTTTATCACAGATGTAATTCTCGCAGGCAGCACAGTTGGTAATATTCCGTTCGATAACACAGGGACGTACCTGGCAGGTTTTATCCAGAGTCTCGTTCTCGTCCAGGACGCAACCATCACAGATGATCTCTTCAGGTGTGAGCCTGAAGCCAAAGTACTTATTCCAGCCGTCGCTGAGGAGTTGCTGGTAATCTGAGTGAGCTTCGACATTTGGCCTGTAGGCCAGGCACAGGTCACAGCGCATCCCGCACAGGCTTATGATAGGATCCATCATCTAATCCTTTCACCATTTTCCAGCATATTCAACATGATAGGGTTCACTGGTTTGTTGATTGAGTGCATAGCGTAGTTCTACCAGCTGGCGGATATGCAGCAGGTCATGCGCGAGCCAGGATGCGAGCATATCCCCAGCGGACAGCGCTCCCCAAGGGAAGGCCGCTTTTGATTCCCAGTTGGGATCCTCAAGTGTTGATAGCCAAGCTAAGGAATTTTCTCGTTCCGTATTAAATTTACTCAGGGTCTCATCCAGATCGCGCTCATTGTAGCGTTTTTGTGTCACCCAGCCCTGGGGATCAATCTCCGGCCAGGGCGCTTCAGGCGTGTGCAGGAGGTGGTCAAGGTGGCACCGAAAGTCGAGGATTTCTTCATCAAGCAGGTGATTGAGCACTTCCAGGACTGACCAGCTTTCCGGGTTGGGCTTCCAGCGAGCCTGCTCATACGTCAATTCGGCTGCCAGTGCAGCAATGGCATTGCCCTGGGTTCTCATTTGGTTTTGCACGGATCCGATATCCATGGCACCTCCAGATTGTAAGAGAGATACTGATTGAATTATATAAGTCTAACTGATGACAATGCAAGATCATTCAGAAGAATTCAGAGGCTGCGCAGTTTTTCCCAGATGGCAACCATGCCGAAGGTGTCCAATTTGCAATATTCGCGCAAGGCAGTTTCGATTTCATGCTGCTCTTCAGGGGAGTATTTTCCCTGGATGATTTGGACCCAGGTGAGCATCGCCTCCTCGCCGTTAACAATTCTCAGGTCATCATAGTGCAGGTCTGGGCAGAGTACGGGGAGCACATATTTCAATGAGGCACTTCCGTGAAAATCGGGATGCACATACCAGCCATCTTTGAAGACCAGCATCAGATCATATATCCTTGCATTGATTTTCATCAATTGGTCGGCATGTTCAGGACAATGCTTTGCCAGGTCCTGATTGCGTTGGACTTCAAAGCTTTTGTTCCATACGATCACAGTTCCTTTGTTCTGGATGTTTTCCAATAAACTCGTGACCAATGCCGGGGCAGGATCGTTCCCATCTGTCAGCAGGCAATCGTAATGCTTCAGTTCAGCTTCCGGCTCCTCCAGGATGAATAATGAGTACTGGAAGATGATATGTTCATAGGGATGATATCCTGGGAAGAGGGGTACAGCCGGGTTGAAGGTTTCATAATCCAGGAAATGGAGTGGAAAGGTCAGTTCCGCCAGGGTGCTGCGGATGGCATCCCGGTCGATCATAGGCAGCCCGGTTTTGACGGACCGGCAGTGCTTTTCTTGTTTACTGTTCAGGTGATACGTCTCGGGGATGTCCTTAATATCGGTCACGCCCATCTCGCGCAGTTGGCCTGCTTTCCTGCCGATATAAGGGATATCATAGATGGGATGATCGGGGAGATCGGGATGACATAAGGAAGGGCAGGGACAGGTTTTGGGTTTCGTGCAGGCATAGTCAGGCATGGGCTTTGCCATTTTTATCACATCCAGAGCCTCGTGCCGTTTTTGATCCACTTTTTCTTGATTATTTTTAACTTCCCGAGAAATCTCTTCTGTGATGAAGAACTGTTCAATGTCAAGGGCGTTGCTGTGTTGATAGGTCTTATCAATGTGCAGCAGGTAGGTATGTCTCAGCTTTAGGAGCGTTTCCAGGAGGAGGGCCTGGAAAGCTAGGTCGAGTTTATGTTCGGGGTGGATGGATGTGGAAGATTTGATTTCATACAGGTCGTAGAGGTCTGTGTCCAGGTCATGGATCAGTGCATCTGCGCGTATCTCAAATTGTTCATCATCATATGCGGGCTGCCAGAGCAACTCAGCGTGAGAATATTGGGGAAAGACGATCATCTCAATATATTCCCTGGCAAGTGTTTCGACCTGCTGACCCTGCAGGAGGATGTGCTTTTCGTATGGCGTGAAATCCCTTTTTTCCAGCTTTCCGTGAGCTTTCGCCCATAAGTGCATGGGCGCGCTCAGGAACAGCAGGAAATCAGATTTTGATAAAAGCAAAGTGAACTTTCCTTTTCAAGCATCAGGTACTTTATCGGAGTTGGTCCGTTTTCCATAAAACTGTCAATGTATATTTCCAAGCTGGAATGAATAGCTGACTTACTCTTCGAACCCGGCGATGAGATCAGGCAGTTGTCCAAGGTGTTCAAGTTCAAAGAGGCCTTTTGAATTCCCTTTGAAATTAGGTACGGATTCATGTTCCCAGGTCATATCTGCGGGGATGTAGATCGCCTTCCCGCCCAATTCCAGAATGGGCTGAACATCTGAACGCAGAGAATTGCCAACCATTATGAAATTCTTGGGGTCCAGGTTATATTTCCGAATGATATCTATGTACGTGTCAATTGTCTTATCGTTGACGATCTCGGCATATGTAAAGAAAGAAGCAAGGCCCGAACGCTCCAGCTTGGCGCTTTGGTCAAGCAGATCGCCTTTAGTGATCATCATTAGTGTGTACTTTTGAGAAAGGGTCTCAAGGGTTTCTTCAGCATGCGGGCGCAGGGTCACTTCAGATGTAAGCATGGATTGCCCCAGGTTCAGGATCTGTGATATCTCATGTCCAGTAATTTCGCTATCTGAAATCCGAATTGCTGTTTCGATCATTGAGAGCATGAATGCTTTGATCCCATATCCATAAATAGG
>Ga0272443_10003113_pt1 | contig 19995 bp, 14 predicted proteins | sample SSMAcet12_FD_193581 | JGI IMG/M metagenome (GOLD analysis project Ga0272443, IMG submission 193581) | Marine sediment archaeal communities from Little Sippewissett salt marsh, Falmouth, MA, United States - SSM-Acet-12 | ecosystem: Environmental > Aquatic > Marine > Wetlands > Sediment ... | reverse complement strand
CCGGCTCGAAGAAGCTCTCCGACGGCGACGTGGTCAACGTCGAGGGAACCACCATCGTGTTTGAAGCGGGTGAGGAAACAGGAAAGGGGAAGAAGAAAAAATAAGGACAGTCCGAAGACCGGGGAAACCTGCAGGCTTTATCCCCGGTTCGCGCGGTCTGACGGGAAGCGGATAGTGTAGTGTGCGGCAGGCTTCTTGTGCAGCTCGATGGTCCCGCCCAGCTGCCTGGCCAGGGCCTGGAGGAGGCTCAATCCCAGGGTATCGCTGTGTTCGAAGTCGATATCCTGCGGGAAGGGTCTGCCTGTATTCGAGAGGGTGAGGACGCATTCGTTTTTTTCCTGATCCTGATGAAATGATATCGAGAACACCGCGGGTGCGTCCTTTGAAAACCCGTACTTGACCGCGTTGACGGCGACTTCGTTGATAATGAGTCCGATTGGCAATGCCGTCTGAGGCGGAAGATACAGGTCTTCCATTGCACTGTCGATTTGTACATTCAGCCTGGTAAAGGATCTGAAGATCCGCCGCAGTATCTCTTCCGCATATTCCCTGATCCTGATGTCGGAAATGTTTTTCCCATGGTAGAGCTCGTCGTGGGTGAGGTGAATGGCTTCGATCTGCTGTTTGATATCGGACAGATCGATTGATTCTCCTGAGGCGGCCTCTTTGAGGTTGAGAAGGGAACTTATCATCAACAGGTTGTTCTTTACCCGGTGGTTCAGTTCACGGTACAGCAGTTCCTGTTCTTTCAGAAGCATCTGCACTTCCAGGTCTCTCTTCTTCCGCTCAGAATCATCGCGGATTATAGCCTGCAGGCAGTTGTCGGCTATTCGGGTGGTGTTCATCACGATTGGAAGTCTCCGGTCATCTTTGGTTTGGAGCTCGCGTTCACGCTGCACCGTTTTTCCGTCAAGGACAAGATCGTAGCGCAGAGGATTATCCTGCAACACCTCCGGAACAAAAAGTCCGGCAATATTCGATCCGATCAGCTCCTCCCGGGAATAGCCGGAGAGTTCGGCAATACGGCGGTTGGCGTCGGTTATGACTCCGTCATTTCTGCCGATGAGAATTCCGTCGGCAGCCTGTTCGAATATGGCTTTCAGCTGCTCTTCGCTTTCCTTAAGCTTTTCTTCAGCCCGGAACTGTTCCTCGATGCTCCTCGTAATCGAAAGGATGTGCGGGATTTCACCGATGGTGATAATTCTGGCGGCCATGACGCCGCGTTTCAGACTGCCGTCTTTCAAGCGGAACACAGATTCGAGGTGATCGACGAAGCCGTCCTTCTGAAGGCGTGCCACCAGTTTTTCCCTGTCTTCGGGTACCGCCCAGATATCGATATCCGCTGACGTTCGGCCGATCACATCTTCCCTGGTGAATCCGGTGAGTTCGGTGAATCCCCCGTTGATGTCCACGTAAAGCCCGTCATGCATCCGGTTGATATTGATCGAATCGGGACTGGTGTAGAACGCCGTCCGGTACCTCTCCTCACTTTCAAGAATACGCTGATGGGCTTCGAACAGCTCGAAAGCCATCGTTATGGATTCCAGCAGTACGAACTCTCCCGCGGATTTGAGGACATACCCGTAGCGGGTGATTCCCTTGACCCGTTCGACCATCTTCCGCTCACTGTGGCTGGTGAGAAACACGACCGGCACTTCATGTTCGGATAGTATTTTCTGGGCGGTCTTGGTGCCGTCCATTTTATCAGGGCCGAGATCTATATCCATCAGGACGAGATCGACCGTCTGCTCCGCTACCACACGCAGGGCGGCCTCCCCGCTGTAGACCGGGATTACATTATAACCGTGTTTTTCCAGCAGGGCGGCTTCGTTCATGGCGATGACTGCTTCGTCTTCTACGAGAAGAATTGTTTTACCTGTTTGTGCGTTTTTGTCTTCCGATTTTTTTCGCATACAATCTCCGGGGGGGTGAAGGTTATTATATTTCTAATGTTAAGGAATATCAATATACAGGCTACTGCGCTTGTAAAGCTCATGAAACAACTATCTCAGTCTGATCGGAGTAAATCGGTAGACCAGGCCCGGCTGCCCCGGAGCAGTTCAGGCTGCCCCGGTCCGGCAGACCCGGCGAACGCTGCAAAGACACCGAGTAGAAACAGTATAGTGATCTTCAGCCGGTTGAAGTGCAGCCGGCATATTTTCATATCCGCTGAAAAAAAGAGGCGGCTTGAAAGCCGCCTGATATGATAATAATGCAGCTCAACTCCCCAGATAGGCCTTCTTCACATCAACGTTGTTCAGCAGTTCACTGCCCTTGCCCTCGAGTTTGATGTAACCGGTCTCCAGGACGTAGGCGTAGTCGGAGAGTTCGAGGGCGGCCTTGGCGTTCTGCTCGACCAGGAGGACCGTAACGCCCTGGCCGTTTATTTCGCGGATGATGTTGAAGATGTCCCTGACGATCAGGGGGGCGAGGCCGAGGGAGGGCTCGTCCATCATCAGGAGCTTCGGCCGTGACATGAGGGCCCGGCCGACTGCCAGCATCTGCTGTTCGCCGCCTGAAAGGGTGCCCGCCGGCTGCCAAAGCCGCTCCTTGAGGCGGGGGAAGAGCTCGAATACGCGTTTGCGGTCTTCTTCATATACTTTTTTATCCTTCACAGCGTAGGCGCCCATGGTCAGGTTCTCGTTCACCGTCAGGTTGGCGAAGACCTTCCTGCCTTCGGGGACCATGACGATCCCGGTCTTGACGATGTTGATGGTCCTGTCCGTGATGATTTCCCGGCCGTCGTATACTATTGAGCCTTCTATGTCCTTCAGCATTCCGACGATCCCGCGAAGGGTAGTGCTCTTTCCGGCTCCGTTGGCGCCGATCAAAGAGACGATTTTTCCCTTCGGGACGTCGAGGTTGATGCCCTGCAGGGCCCTGATTCCTCCGTAGTGGACTTTGAGGTCGCGTATCTTCAGCATCACTCCACCCCCAGGTAAGCTTCGATGACTTTCGGGTCGTTCTGTATGTTCTCGGGCGATCCATGGGCGATTGTCTCGCCGTAATCCAGGACGTAGATCCGCTCGCAGACCCCCATGACCACCTGCATGTGATGTTCAATCATCAGAATGGTCAGATCGAACCGGGTCCTGATCTGCCGGATGAATTCCATCAGCTCGTGGGATTCCTGCGGATTCATACCCGCCGCAGGTTCATCCAGCAGGAGAAGCTTCGGCGAGGTGGCCAGGGCCCGGGCGATCTCGAGCCGCCGCTGTTTGCCGTAGGGCAGGGAGACCGCTTCGGCCTCATGCAGGCTGTCCAGGCCGACTTCAGCGAGGAGGTCCATGGACCGCTCCCGTATTCTCTTCTCCTCTTTGACATACCCCGGAGTGCGGGCTACTGCGGAGAAGAGGTTGTGCCTGAGATGGATGTGATTGGCGATGATCACGTTGTCCAGTACCGAGAGCTCTTTGAAGAGGCGGATGTTCTGGAATGTCCGGGCGATGCCGTGGGCGGTTATCTGGTCGGGACGCTTGCCGGTAATGTCTTCTTCCTCGAATCGGACCCTCCCGTGCGTCGGATTGTAAACCCCGGTGATCATGTTGAAGGCGGTGGTTTTGCCCGCGCCGTTCGGTCCGATCAGGCCGATGATTTCGTTTTTTTCAATGGTGATATTCAAATCATCTACGGCGGTGAGCCCGCCGAAGATCATGGTCAGATTGTCGGTAGTCAGCACGCTCATCTCTTCTTCCTCCCGCTCATCCGGTGCAGCCTCTGGAAAAAGCCGTCCCAGGTAAACTCGTTGCGTCCCATCAGCCCTTTCTGGTAGAGAATGACCACCGCCATCAGGAGGGCGGAGAAGATGACCATCCGCATACCCGGTTTACCGGCAATGGTCATGAAGCCGAGATGCATAGTACCGTCCAGCACTCTCAGTGCCTCCATCACGATGGTGACGATGACCGCCCCGATCACCGAACCGGTGATGCTGCCGATGCCGCCGAGGACGACGATCAGCAGGATGTTGAAGGTCATCAGGAAACGGAACATCAGCGGATCAATGGCGCCGAGGAGGTGTCCCATCAGAGCCCCGCCGATCCCCGCGATCACCGACCCGATGGTAAAGGAGATCACCTTGTGTTTGAAAAGATTGATCCCCATTGCCTCGGCGGCCACCTCGTCCTCCCGGATCGCCTTGAAGGCCTTGCCGTAGCTGCTGTTGATGAGGTTCACCATGAAGAACACGGTGACGGCGGCGATTCCCCAGCTCCACCACACCGTCGTGAAGCGCGGCAATCCCTTGAGTCCCAGGGCGCCGTTGGTGAGGGATTGGGTGTTGGTGAAAATGATCCGGATGATTTCGCCGAAACCGAGGGTGGCGATGGCGAGGTAGTCGTCCCGCAGCCTCAGCACCGGGGCGGCGATCAGGAAGCCGATGACCCCCGCGAGGACGCCGCCCATCAGGAGGGCCGGAAGGAAGGGCCACTGTACGTTGGCCAGGAAGGGGACGATCGGTTTGAGGAAGAAATTCATCGTCTTCAGGTCCGGCGGCATGGTGAGGAGGGCGCAGGTGTAGGCGCCGACGGCCATGAAGCCGGCGTGCCCCAGGGTGAACAGTCCGGTGAACCCGTTGATCAGGTTGAGACTGAGGGCCAGGGTCACGTAGATGCCCGCCAGAATGAAGATACGCTTCGGATATGCTCCCAGGTTCTCATCCAGCAGGAAGAGAATTCCCGCAAAGACAACCAGGGCTGCAAGGGTATACATGATGTTCTGCCTCTTCGTCATCATACTTTTTCCCCCTGTACGCTTCCGAGAATTCCGGAGGGCCGGACCAGCAGGATGACGATCAGCAGGATGAAGGCGAAGGCGTCACGGTAGCCGGAAAGGGATGGCAGGAAGGCTATAATCATGATCTCCATCAGGCCGAGCAGGAATCCTCCCAGCACCGCCCCCTTGATATTTCCGATTCCCCCGACGACCGCTGCGATGAAGCACTTCAGTCCGGGGATGAGCCCCATGATCGGAAGCAGCTGCGGGTACTTGAGCCCCCACATGATGCCACCGATGGCTGCCAGGCCCGAACCGATGGCGAAGGTGATCGATATGATGATGTCGACGTCAATGGCCATCAGACGCGCGGTTTCGTGGTCGGTGGAGACCGCCCGCATCGCCATGCCCGTCTTGGTCTTGTTGACGATGAACAGCAGGATCGCCAGAGCGATGAAGGTGATGATCGGGATGATGAAGGTAATCGAGACGATATTCACCCCGCCGATGGTGATGATCTTGCCGAAAACCGGCGGCACCGGGAAGGTCTTCGGCCGTCCGCCGAAGACCACGATGGCGAGGTTCTGGATAAAGAATGACGCGCCGATGGCGCTGATCATTACCGATATCCTCGGATGGTCTCTGAGGGGGCGGTAGGCTATCCGCTCCACTCCCATTCCCAGGATACAGGTAATTCCCAGGGCGACCACGAATGCCGCGAACCACGGCAGTACGAAGAGGGTCACCAGGTAGAAGGCGATATACACGCCAATCATGAATATTTCGCCGTGGGCGAAGTTTATCAGTCGAAGGATGCCGTACACCATGGTGTAGCCGATAGCTATCAGGGCGTACAGACTGCCGAGGGACAGGCCGTTGGCCAGATGCTGGAAAAACAGTTGAACACTCATGAACAATCTCCGTTCTGGAAAAAGGCATAGGTCCCCGGAGGAACCGGGAACCTATGCGTGACTGTTTGATAATTCAGATAGCAGATTACTCCGGCACGATGGTCGTGACGAAGGAGAATTGCTGATCTTTTACCGTCTTGATAACGGCATTCTTCACAGCGTCGCCGGTCTCGTTGAGGGAGATGATTCCGGCGGCTCCGGGGTAGCCCTTGGTTGCCGCGATGGCGTCGCGCACTGCAACCGTATCGGTGGTTCCGGCTCTCTCGATAGCGTCGAGGATGACCAGGTAGGCGTCGAAACCCAGGGCGGTAACCGCAGCCGGCTCCTTGCCGTATTCTTTCCGGTATTCATCGATAAAGAGCTTCGATGTCTCGGTGATTGGTACTTCGGTGGTGAAGAAGGTCGAGAAAACGGCCCCTTCTACCGCAGCCTTACCAACGTCGAGGAACTCGGGAGCTTCCCATGTGTCTCCTCCGAGGAAGGGGACATCCATTCCCAGTTCGCGGGCCTGCTTGATCAGCAGTGCCGACTCGGTGTAGTTGCCTGGAGCGAAGATTGCGTCCGGCTTGAGGGACTTGAGGTTGGTGATCTGGGCGGTGAAGTCCATGTCGCCGGTGTTGTAGTTGGATACTGCCACTATGGCTTTGTCGTCGCCGGTCAGTCTTTTGAACTCATCGGTAAAAAATTTGGCCAGACCGACGGAATAGTCGTTGGAGATTTCCTGAACGATGGCAACCTTCCTGGCGCCTACTTCTTTGTAGGCGTAGTTAGCCATTACGGCTCCCTGGAAGGGATCGATGAAGCATACGCGGAAGTAGTATTCGTTTCCGAGGGTTACCAGCGGATTGGTACATGACGCGCCGACCGTCGGGACCTTGGCTTCCTTCACGATCGATCCGGCGGCCATCGAGAATGAGCTTCCCCAGCTGCCGATAATCGCGGTGACCTTCTCCTTGTCGACCAGACGGGCCGCCGCGTTGGCTGCCTCGACCTTGTCGGATTTGTTGTCGACGATGACGATCTCTACTTTTTTACCCAGGACCTCGGGATACAGCTTGTTGGCCAGCTTGATTCCCTCGACTTCCATCGCGCCGCCGGCTGCGTTCGCGCCGGTCATCGGTTCGAAGACTCCGATCTTTATAACTTCGGAGCCTGCCTGTTCCTGCTCGCCGCCGGCAAATACCACGCCCGCGATCAGAACACACACTGCCAATGCAAGGATCCTTTTCATTGATTCCTCCTTTTTTCTATATGCAAACGAGAATTCGTTTGTTGCAATTAACAGCTGATTATATACCAAAATTCGTAGAATACAAAGCTGTTTTTAACGAAATTCGATTTTCTATACAGTATAAAGATTTGTTTGTCGTGACTATTCCGTAAAGTTCGGTGTGGAGCTGAAAAGGGAAAACCGTTCCGTCATGCGGAATCGGCGGCGATCACCTCTGCCGCCGGCGGTATTCCCGGGGCGGCATCCCCATGATCCGTTTGAAGGCGCGGGAAAAATAGTAGGGATCCTCGATTCCCAGTTGAAGACTGATTTCACAGATCCGCTCGGAGGTCATGTCGAGGAGGGAACAGGCCCGCTGGATTTTGAGCCGGGTGTAGTGCTCCATGGGCGGATGGCCGGTCTGCTGCCTGAAGAGCCGGCAGAGGTACTGGGGTGTCAGGGAGACCCGTTCGCTCAGTTCCCACAGGGTAAGGGTCCCGCCGATGCGCTCCTCCATGAGGTTCAGGCATTCATCGATGACGCCCCTGGAGACATCGGCTCCACGTTTCCGGTCGAGACTGAGGCCGCTGAACAGGCTCCACAGTCTTCCGCAGGCCAGTTCGTAGTTCAGAGGGCTGATTCCTTCAGCGAGTGAAGCGCAGATGAGCGAGAAGAGGTGCCGGCTCTCCTCTCCCATGGGAAGAGGGAAGGGGTGGCCGCGGACAGCTCCGGAGAGATACCTCCGCATCTCGGCAGCCAGAGCTCCGTCGAAGTGGACCCAGTACAGCTCCCACCATCCGCCTTCCGCGCTGCCGTAGGCGTGGGGAGCATTTTTTTCAACGATGAAGGCTTCTCCGGATTTGACTTCACGGAAGCCGTCACCGGTCTCGTACCAGCCCGATCCTCCCGTGCAGACGATCAGGATATGGGAAGGGGAGCCTGCTTCCCGGACCACATAGTGATCTTCGGCGCGCGGAAAATACCCGATATCGGTGATGTACAGCTGCCGGGTGACGGGGTCGGCTTTGCGGCAGATCTCCGGGGGAATGAGAATCAGGACCTGGTTCGCGAAACCGTCGCGTCTCTTCATGTTGTAATATTAATATAGTCCAGTATTTTGTGCAATCTGCACTATTTTCTCCATATTAATCACGCCTTATCATGAATTTATACCAGACATGCGGAGGGTGGATATGAAGTCCGGTAATAACAGAGTGAATATATGGGAAGAGAGAATTACTATACCGACCTATGAGACGGGGGCGCCGAACAGGAATCCCATGTTTCTGGAAAAACGGGTCTACCAGGGGAGCAGCGGTGTCGTCTATCCCAACCAGGTGATCGACAAGATCTTCGATGAGAAGGTTGATAAGGAATACGACGTTGTTTTCCTCGAGAATGAATACCTGAAGATCATGGTCATGCCCTCCCTAGGCGGGCGGGTGCAGATGGCCTATGACAAAAAGAACGACTACCACTTCATCTATTATAACCGCGTTATAAAACCGGCCCTGGTGGGGCTGACCGGCCCCTGGATATCCGGCGGGATCGAGTTCAACTGGCCGCAGCACCACCGTCCGAGCACCTTCGAACCTGTGGACTATCGAATCGTGAAAAACGAAGACGGAAGCATGACCCTCTGGGTGAGCGAGGTCGAGCTGATGACCCGCACGAAAGGGATGGCGGGCTTCACCCTCTATCCCGACCGGGCCTACCTCGAGATCACCGGCAAACTCTACAACCGGACCGACAGTCCGCGGACCTTCCTCTGGTGGGCCAATCCCGCTCTGGTGGTGAACGATGACTATCAGTCGGTCTTTCCCCCTGACGTGTACGCGGTGATGGACCACGGCAAGCGCGACGTCTCGCGTTTCCCCATCGCGGTCGGGACCTACTACAAGATGGACTACTCCACCGGGGTCGACATCTCGCGGTATATAAACATACAGGTTCCCACCTCCTACATGGTCCACGAGTCGAAGTACAACTTCATCGGTGGCTACGATCACGGCCGGAAGGCGGGGATGCTCCACGTGGCCGACCGCCACGTCGCTCCCGGGAAAAAACAGTGGGTATGGGGCAGCGGCGACTTCGGACAAGCCTGGGACCGCAACCTCACCGACGAAGACGGACCCTACGCGGAGTTGATGACCGGGGTCTTCACGGACAATCAGCCCGACTTCTCCTGGCTGCAGCCCTACGAGGAGAAGAGCTTTACCCAATACTTCATGCCGTATATTGAGATAGGTCTGGTAAAAAATGCGGATGAGAAGCGGGCCCTCAATCTCGAAGTGAAAGACGGGCGGATTGAAGCCGGACTTTATGCCTCCTGCCGGCAGGACGGTGTCCGGGTGGTTCTGACCCGGGCCGGTGAGATCCTCCATGATGAGATGGTGAATCTCGAACCTGGGGATGTCTGGTCGTATGCGGCTGCCTGTCCGGAGGGCTGCTGTGAGCACGAGCTGAGTCTGACGGTCATGGAAGCGGAGGAGCCGGTTCTCTCCTACACTCCGGAAAAATCCGGGATCCGGGACCTCCCCCGGCCGGCCGAGGCGGCCCCCGCGCCAGTGGACATCTGCAGCCTGGAAGAGCTGTATTTGACGGGGCTCCACATCGAGCAGTACCGCCACGCCACCCGGCGGGCCGAAGACTACTACCGGGAGGCTCTGCGGAGAGACCCGGAGGACATCCGCTGCAACAACGCCCTCGGCCGTCTTCTCCTCGGGAAGTGCGATTATGCCGGGGCCGAGGTCTGCTTCAGGCGGGCGGTGAAGCGGATGACCTACCGCAATCCCAATCCCTGCGACGGCGAGCCGTACTACAACCTCGGGCTGGCGCTTTTCTATCAGGACCGGTTCGAGGAAGCCTACGGGGCATTCTACAAATCGGTCTGGAACGACGCGTGGAAGGGTCCGGCTTCCTATTACCTGGCCGTCATCTGCTGCCGCAGACGGAAGTATGAGGAAGCGACCCGGCACCTCGAGCGGGCCCTGGTCTGCAACTATCACAACCACAAGGCCAGGAATCTTCTGGCTGCTGTCCGTCGTATCCAGGGGAGGCCGAAGGAGGCACTGGAACTCTGCCGGCTGACCCGGTCGATCGATACGGGCGACTGGGCCTCGCTCTATGAAATGGCCTGTCTTGAGCGGGACGGGGCAGGGGCCGGGGCTGAGACCGTAAAAACGGACGGTGCCGGAGTAGAAAAGGGGCTGGAGCGGGGCGATCCGGCGGGTACGGATTCTTCCGGCTTCGCAGCTTCCGCCGCAGGATTCACCAATCTGAAAGCTGTGACTGAGCGTTTCTCCGCGTCTGAGTCGGGCCGCGATTTCCTGGAGCTGATGCGCCGCAGCGGCAACAACTACCTCGAGCTCTCCCTCGACTACTCGGCGGCGGGCTTCTACCGGGAAGCCCTCGAAGTCCTCGATCTTCTCCTGGAGCAGAAGGGGGCGGAGAACTGTTCGCCCCTGATAAGTTATCACCGGGCCTGGATCCTGCTGAAGAGTGGCAGCCCCGAGACTGTAGCGGCCTTCGAGACTGCGGCGGGAATCTGTCCGGACGGATGTTTTCCCTCGAAGCGGGAGAGCATGCGGGTCCTCCTGGATGCGGTCGAGTACAATCCGAAGGACAGTCGGGCTTATTACTACCTCGGGAACTACAACTACGGACTGCGAAATTACGACGCCGCTATCCGGCAGTGGGAGGAATCAATCAGACTCGACGATACTTTTCCCACGGCTCACAGGAACCTTGCCCTGGCTCTGATGAACAAGCGGAACGATACGGAAGGATGCCGCCGCCATCTCGAACGGGCATTCGAACTCGAACCGCAGGATTCAAGGGTCCTCTACGAGCTCGATCAGCTCTACAAAAAGACCAACCGCCCCCTGGAGGAACGGCTCGATTTTCTCGGAGAATACATGGAGCAGGTCCGCGACAGGGACGACCTCTCCCTCGAGTACTGCGCCCTCCTGAACGGGACCGGCCGGTACACGGAAGCACTGGAACGAATCAGCTCCCGGCAGTTCCATCCATGGGAGGGGGGAGAAGGAAAGGTGCCGGCACAGTACAAGAAGGCCCTGACCGGTCTGGCCCTGCAGGCCTTGAAGAGCGGACGCTTCGACGAAGCCCTATCATATCTCGACCGCTGCCGGATCTACCCGCACAATCTGGGAGAAGGGAAGCTCTACGGGACCCTCGAGAACGACATCGACTATCTGAGCGGACTGGCCTGGAAAGGTGCGGGGGATGCGGCGATGGCGGCGGCCTGCTTCGAACGGGCGTCGACCGGACCTTCGGAGCCGGTCTCGGCCATGTACTACAACGACCAGCCCCCGCACATGATCTTCTTCCAGGGACTTGCACTGAAGGAACTCGGCCGGGAGGACGAAGCCGCCTCCCGCTTCAACAAGCTGATCGACTACGGGGAGAAACACATCAATGACGAGGTGGTGATCGACTACTTCGCCGTATCCCTGCCGGACTTCCTGGTCTTCGACATGGACGTGAACGAGAAGAACCGGATCCACTGCCTCTTCATGCTGGCCCTCGGTCGCGCCGGCCGGGGAGATACTGCGTTGAGCAGGCAGTACCTGAATGATATTCTGGCGGTCGAAAACCTCCATGGGGCGGATTTCGTTCTGGAGTGTGCTCAGGTTCTCTGAGCGCCGTGGCTTGTCACGCTGCGACGCATCACACTGCTTCGAGCTTCACCCGCAGGGTCCACTCTTTGATCTCCCCTGCTTCGAGGAAAAGGCATCGGCCATGTTCCATCGCCGCGGCGGGACTGTCGAGCCAGCAGGTGGAGGGTTCTATGCCCAGGTTATAGCCGTTGTGCCAGAAGCCTTCGTTGACCCAAATGCCGAGCCAGGGAAGGTCGGCGGGGTCGAAGAGGATGCTCGAACGGATATCGATCTCCGGGTCCGTTATGGAACAGCGTCCTTCGGTGGCTGCATCGGTGAACCAGTACTTCTGGGCCCCATGGCCGTTCTTCGGGGGCATACTGGAGAGGTCGATGCCCTGCGGACCAAAGGGCCGGGGATAGTCGTACACTACCCCAGCTTCAGGCAAAGTTGAACTGGGGCAAACGTTGTGGATTTTCTTCATATCCGCGGGAACTTCGAGCCGGGCCCCCGGGCTGATCCGGAAGAGGGCATGGGCGGCCCACTGGAAGGGGACCGGCACATCCGCCCTGTTCTCCGCCGAGTAGTCCACGACCAATGAATCATCCTCGAGAGATATTTTTTTCATGAAGTGATAGGGGAGGGCCCTGCCGTCGATCGAGAGAACGACGGAATCGCCGTCGAGGCGGTATGACCAGGGGCGCGACCAGGCCTCGCCGTGGTCGGGGAGGCGGACGGGACTGTCGGTTGAAATGCCGCCGTGAACCCCATGCTCGACCCGGACCTCGCAGGCGTCGATGGTGGTGATCATATCGTCGAAGCCAGAACCATCTTCGCCAAGGAATTCGCGGCCGTACTCCGGCGGGATCCGGTAACGGTCGCCGTCTATCTGCGAGAGGACTTCGGTCCACCCGGCGGGCTCCTCGCCATCGCCCCTGCGCAGGCACAGTGAAGCGACCTTGGCCCCCCGCGCAGGAAGCACCACGGCCCGCACCATTCCATTTTCGATGATCACCGCCGGCTCGCTGCGGTAGACTTCGTTTTCGAATATCCTCGTCTGCATAGGCGCCCCTCTCAACTAAGTATTATCTCTTTTCCGCAGGCAGTTTGACGCAGAATCTGGTCCAGCCGCCGGGACGGCTCTCGAAGGTGATGATCCCCTTGTGGGTCTCGGCGATGTGCTGGCAGATCGACAAGCCCAGACCCGTGTTCATTTTCGTCATCTTGGTGCTGAAGAAGGGTTTGAAGATGTCCGTATTGACCTTCTCCGCTATACCGTAGCCGTTGTCGGAGACACGGACTTCGACGTATTCACCGAAGGCTTCGACATCGATCCGGATTTTTCCCCCCGAGAGGACCGCTTCGATAGAGTTCACGATCAGGTTCATGAAGAGCTGCTTGAGCTTGTTCTCGTATCCGGTGATGATGACGGGTTTTTCCTCGTAGTTCTTGATGAGCTCTATGTTCTTGTCTTTGATCCGGTGGCCGAGGAGGAGGGTCACTTCGTCGAGGAGCGGACAGATGGAGATCTTCTTCAGCGGGCTTTTCTGTATTCGGGAAAAAGAGAGCAGACTGCCGACGATTTCGACGATTCGGGTCAGCTCCTTCTTTATCTGTCCGAGCTGCTCGAGGTGTTCCTTATCTTCTGTGCCGAGACTGAGGATCTCGACGTAGTTCTGGATGATTCCGAGGGGATTGTTTATCTCATGGGCAACTCCCGCCGCGAGCTCGGCGGTGGAGGCGATTTTTTCAGCCCGGAGGAGATACTCCTTCGTGTCGTGTTCCACAGACACGTCTTCGATGAAGATGTTGGTCCCGTTGAAATTCTCCTCGCTGTCGAACAGCGGGATGGATTTAAAGCTCAGAATACGGTTGTTCTTCGAGGGAATCTTCTCCAGGATGCACTCTTCCCGGCTGCGTATTTTTTTTATTATCTCTTCGAGATCGCTGTTGTTGATCGAGGAGAAAAGAAGGCGGAGGGACATATCCTCTTCGTGATCGTGCCTGAATCCGAGGATGTTCTCGGCGGAAGTGTTCAGGAAGAGCAGTCTGTCGGAGTTGTCGAGCACGACCATGCCGATCGGGAGGTCCTTGATGATGGCCTTTTCATGGTTGGTGAAAAAAAGCAGCGGCTGCTCGTTCTTCTTTTCACCCTGACGGGAGTAGGCCATGTTGTAGGCGAGATTGGCCAGCCGGGAAGGATCAACTGTTTCGACCTTCTCCGTGCCGTTGCGGTAACCATCCCTGATGACTGTTACCCGGTCGGCGATTTTGAATATCTCGTCGATATTGGAAGTGATGTATATGATCGATTTGCCGCTCTTCTTGATCTTCCTGCAAATGGAGTAGATCTCCTTCATCTCCGCCGGAGTGAGGAGCTGGGAAATCTCGTCCAGGACCAGAATCTCCGCACCGAGGGAGAGGACCCTGGCGATGCTTACGATCTGCATCTTCCCCTTGGACAGTTTTTTCAGCGGCAGATGAATATCCAGATCGACATTCAGGAAGTCGAACAGTTCCCGGCAGGTCTTCTCCATGTAGAGTTTGTCCGTTTGGGTAATGTAGAAGTGGGGCATCCGGCCGACGAAGATATTCTCCACCACCGTCATATTCGGTACCGTCTCCGGGATCTGGTACACAACGCCGATCCTGTTCTGGATGGCGGTCTTGGGAGTCAGATGGCTGTACTGTTTGTCGTAGAGCCGGATCGACCCGTTCTGGTTCTTGAGGGCGCCGCCGAGAATTTTCGCCAGGGTGGACTTGCCGGAGCGATGGTCGCCCGTGAGGGCGTGAATTTCCTGCCGGTTCAGTTCGAAGTCGAAACCGCACAGGGCCGGGTTCTTGCTGTAGGAGAAGGTAATGTTCGACAGCTCGAGTATTTTTTCCATAGTACTCATAGAAGGTCCAGGAATTTCATCTTGTTGTAGAGGGTCCTCCGATTTATATTCAGCAGCTCGGCTGCTTTCTGCTTGGAGCCGTTGGTCTTTTCCAGGGCTTCGAGTATGACCTCCCGGGTGACCTTGTCGTAGACGTTTTTCAGGTGGCGGGTTTCGTATTCGATCTGATTCCGGTAGGACTCCGGCAGGGCTTCGATTCCCAGTTTTTCTTCTTCACAGAAAATCACCGCCCGTTCGATGGTGTTCTTCAGTTCGCGAACGTTCCCCGGCCAGTCGTGCTTGAGGAAGGCTGCAGACGCCTCGTCGGTGAGGTCTATGATCTGCTTGTTGTACAGCATATTCATCTCGTTCAGAAAGTGCCTGGCAAGGGGCAGTACATCGTCTTTGCGCTTCCTGAGGGGCGGGATGTCGATACTCACCACGTTCAGCCGGTAGTAGAGGTCCTCCCTGAATTGTCCCCGGTCGATCAGCTCGGGCAGGTTCTTGTTGGTAGCGGCGATGAAACGGATATCCATGTGCCGGATCTTGTCCGACCCTACCTGCTCGTACTCCTTTTCCTGGATGACCCGCAGGAGCTTCACCTGGGTCTTCATACTCATTTCGCCGATTTCGTCGAAGAAGATGGTTCCGCCTTCGGCGGCGGCGAACTTACCCATCCGGTCTTCCCTGGCGTCGGTGAAGGCGCCCTTCACGTGGCCGAACAGCTCGCTTTCCAGAAGATTTTCCGGAATAGCGGCGCAGTTGATCTTTATGTACGGTTTGTCCCTGCGTTTGCTCATGGTGTGAATGTGGGCGGCGAACAGTTCCTTTCCCGTTCCGCTTTCGCCGGTTATGATGACCGGCGCGTCGGTCGGACCCGCCTTCCCTGCCATCAGGATCAGTTCGTTGATCTTGCTGTTGGCCGTGATGATATCGAGCTCTTCCTGCTGAGAGTTCTTTTTTATACTGAGCAGCTTCCGGATCTCCTCCAGCAGGGCCCCGGTGTTCACGGGCTTGGAGTAAAAGTTGACGGCCCCGCAGCGCATGGCTTCGACCACGTTTTCGATGCTGGCGTAACCGGAAATCATGATGATCGGGATCGGCAGCTTCATCGACTTCACCGTATCGATGAAACTGATACCGTCCATCCCCGGCATTTTCAGATCGGTTATGACCAGGTCGAAATGCTGCTTCCTTAGTGTTGCGAGGGCGGCGCGGGCATCGGTTTCGTAGGAAGCCTTGAATCCGTGCAGGTTGAAAAGCTTGGACAACGAGATACACATGTGTTTTTCGTCGTCGACGATCAGTATCGAATTCGGCATTTGTCAATTATATCCATTATTCGCCCGCTTCACAATATTTTTTCACAGATCCTGATTTGGGAAAAATTTTTCCTATCGCCGCCGGATGAATGAGACCCTTTTGTCCCATTTTTCAAGAAAAAGAAAGTGTTCAAAATCCGGAGAATAGTGTAAGCTGTTATTGATAATAGACTTATTTGATACTATGGCAATATGTTCGGAACTTGGCATGAATAGTGCATTCTTATAGGAAATATTCCAATGAAGGAGAACGACATGAAAAGGATCGTGAATGTGCTCGCAGTAGGCGTTCTGCTGCTTGCAGTACTGAGCCCCCTCGCAGCCGGAGGACAGCAGGAAGCGGCAGATACTGCTGATCAAGAGATCAAGATCGGCTTCCTCGTGAAGCTCGCCGAATGTTCCTGGTTCCAGGACGAGTGGAAATTCGCCCAGCAGGCGGCGGATGAATACGGCTTTGAGCTGGTTAAAATCAGCACCCCCGATGGGGAAAGTGTGCTGTCGGCGATCGACAACATGGCCGCCCAGAATGTACAGGGCTTCATCATCTGTACCCCTGACGTAAAGCTCGGACCCTCCATTAAAATGAAGGCCGACCAGTACAACATGAAGTTAATGAGTGTTGATGACAGATTCGTCGGAGCGAACGGTAAACCGATGGAAGAAGTGCATCACATGGGTATCTCCGCCTACGAGATCGGCCGCCAGGTCGGTAAGGCCATGATGGAAGAGGCCCAGAGAAGAGGCTGGGATCTGAGCAAGACCGGCGCGGACTGCCTGACCTACAACGAGCTTCCCACCAGCAAGGAGAGGACCGACGGTGCCACCCACATGCTGGTCGAAATGGGCTTCCCGGAAGAGAATGTCTTCGAAGCTCCCACCGCTACCGACTCCACCACCGAAGGCGGATTCGACGCAACCAACATCCTCGTAGCTGCTCATCCCGAAGTCGAGAACTGGTTTGTTTACTCACTCTGTGACGACACAACCATCGGCGGCGTTCGCGCCCTCGAAGGCAACGGCTTCAAGGCTGATAACACCATCGCCGTAGGAATCAACGGCAACGATCTGGCTGTTGCCGAGCTCGATAAAGCAGACAGCGGCTTTCACGCTACCGTTCTTCTGGCAGCCAAGCAGCACGGGTATGAAACCTCTGAAAATATGTACAAGTGGATTGCGGAAGGTATCGAACCCCCCAAGGCAGTCTTCACCTCCGGTATCCTGATGACCCGGGACAACTACAAGCAGGTGAGAAAAGAGATGGGCCTGGAATAGAGAACTGAAAGATTTCGAAGCCGGGTCCGCAGACCTGTCTGCGAGCAAGCGGGTCCGCAGAACAGATCTGCAGGCTGGTCCGCAGGACCCGGCTTCCCTGGAAGGAAATACAATGAATGCTTACTTGGAATTCAGAAACATCACCAAAGTTTTTCCGGGTGTAAGGGCGCTTGATGATGTGTCCCTCTCCGTACAGCAGGGTTCCGTTCACGGGCTGGTTGGAGAGAACGGGGCCGGCAAATCGACTCTGCTCAAAATTCTCAGCGGGGCACATCCTCAAACTGACGGTGTCATCCTCATAAATGGTGAGGAATGCAGATTCAATTCTCCGAAGGAGGCGATCGACAAGGGGACCGCAGTCATCTACCAGGAACTGAACCTGGTCCCGGAGATGACGGTCGCCGAAAATCTCATGCTCGGTCATATACCGGCGCGGAAGGGTTTCATCGACAAGCGGGAGCTCTTCGAAGTGAGCAGGAAGGAGATCGAGTACCTCATGGAGGACATCAATCCGAACGAGAAGGTGAAGAATCTGCCTATTGCACAGCGTCAGATGATAGAAATCGGGAAGGCCCTGCTGCACGATGCGAAAATCATCGCCTTCGATGAGCCGACTTCCAGTCTCTCGGAAAAAGAGACCAAACAGCTGTTCCGGATCATTCTCTCTCTGAAGGAGAAGGGCTGTTCGGTCATCTATGTTTCCCATCGGCTGAACGAGATATTTGAAGTGTGCGATGCGGTGACCATCTTCAGGGACGGGAAAAAAGTGGCCACCTACAATAGTATGGATGAAGTCAACCACGATCTCGTGGTGAGCAAAATGGTCGGCCGGGCGATTGAAGACATCTACTCATACCGTCCCCGTACCATAGAAGGGCCGGTTTTCCATGTGGAGAATATCAGCGGGCCGGGAGTGCCGGAGCCGGTGAGCTTCACCATTCACAGGAAGGAGATCGTGGGATTCTTCGGTCTGGTCGGAGCCGGCAGATCCGAACTGATGCGTCTGGTCTACGGACACACCAGAAAGAAGAGCGGCACCCTGACGCTGAACGGGAGGAACGTGAACGCAGCCTCTCCGGCAGCTTCCCTGGCGGAAGGGATCGTTCTGTGTCCGGAGGACAGAAAGGCCGAAGGGATCATCCCCATCCGCGATGTCACCGAGAACATCAATATTTCAGTACGGAAGAAGTACGTGAAGGCCGGTTTTTTTCTCGATAAGAAAAAAGAGCGGGACAACGCCGCCGCCTTCATAGAGAAGTTCCAGATCAAGACTCCTTCCCTTGAGCAGCTGGTCGGCAACCTGTCGGGGGGGAATCAGCAGAAGGTCATTCTTGCGCGGAACCTCTCCCTGTCGACGGAGCTGATTATCCTCGATGAACCTACCAGGGGAATCGATGTGGGGACCAAGAGCGAGATATACAAGTTGATGTACGATCTGGCTGAAGCCGGCAATGCAATTATTTTTGTATCATCCGAACTTCCGGAGATACTCGGCGTGTCGGACCGGATTATCGTTATGCGGGACGGTATGATAGTAAAAGAGATAATGCGTGAGGACGCGAGCGAAGAGACAGTGCTGCACTACGCGCTGCCTGAATATGATGAAAGAAGAGAGTTAATAGGAGAAAAGAGATGAGTACTGCCATGATAGATGGGAACAAAACAAAAATCCCAAGTGTAGGCCGGGTTGCCTCGCACCTGTGGGCGAACTCCGGAATGCTTTTAATTTTTATAGTGTTGTTTATCATCCTGTCGCTGTTCGTTCCCTACTTTTTCACCTGGCGGAATATGATTGCTTTGGCGCTGTCGGTCTCCATGCTCGGCATGGTGTCCTGCACGATGCTGTTCGCCCTTGCTTCGGGAGATTTCGATCTGTCCGTCTCATCGGTCGTCGCCTTCTCCGGTGTTGTAGCCGGGGTCGTGATCAATCAGACCGGAGCCGTAGGAGTCGGCATCCTCTGCGGAATTATTGCCGGCGGTATCTTCGGAGCGCTGAACGGTGTCATCATCGCCAAGCTCCACATCAACGCGCTGATCACTACACTCGCGATGATGCAGATTGTCCGGGGATTCGCCTACATCGTCTCAGGCGGGCAGGCCCTCAGTATCGCCAACCCGGGATTCTTCGGTCTGGGCAACAGCATTTTCATGGGAATACCCAGTCCGATCTGGATCACCGTCGTCTGCTTCGTCATGTTCGGGGTTCTGATCAACAACACCACCTTCGGGAAAAATACCCTGGCCATCGGCGGCAATGTCGAGGCGGCCCGGCTCGCCGGTATCAGCGTCGACAGGATCAGGATCATGATCTTCACCCTCCAGGGGCTCATGGCCGGTTTCGCGGGGGTTATTCTCGCCTCCCGGATGACCTCCGGTCAGCCCAACTGCGCTCAGGGATTCGAGCTGAATGTGATCTCGGCTTGTGTACTCGGCGGAGTCTCCATCAAAGGCGGCGTCGCGCCGATCCAGGGTGCCATCGTGGGTGTCCTCATCATGGGGACCGTCCAGGATGCGATGAACCTGCTGAACATACCGACCTTCTACCAGTATGTAGTGCGGGGTACGATCCTGCTGATAGCCGTAATCATGGACCAGATCAAGCAGTCGAACCTGCAGAAGGCAGCTTAAGAGAGAGGGGGAGCGGATGATTACGGAGCGGGCGGAACTGCTCTATCGGGCTGAAAATGAGCTCGGAGAGGGACCATTCACTTTGGATGGGGCCGGGATCTTCTGGTTCGATATCTTCGGCAGCTCCGCTTACCGTCTCGATGTCGGGGGCGTTCATTCCGCCCGGGGCGACCGGGTTGCTGCCGGGGGCGGTCGGGTTGATGTAGATGCCCGGGGCGGTAGGCTTGGGCCCGCCGGTGGGGAGCTTGGGGCCGGTGAAAATGCAGCCGGTCGGATTGAGGCCGGCGAAAATGCAGCCGCCGGAAAGTCCGGGGCTGCCGCCGTTCAAAAAACGGACCTCGATCACTTCCTGTGCTGCGCCGGCGCTGCTGCTGACGGGGGTATAATCGCCGCCGGAGACGGGAAAGCCATGGCCGACAGCGGGAAGGCCGCGGCGAAACAGCA